>VOFJ01000492.1_pt1 | contig 11948 bp, 25 predicted proteins | sample 5384081 | NCBI WGS metagenome assembly VOFJ01 (sample SAMN12384729, study PRJNA508395) | human gut metagenome | isolation source: healthy gut I | host: Homo sapiens | reverse complement strand
AGAAGCATACTCACAATGGCAATCCAGACAACGATTTTTTTCATAGGTTCCTCCTTATTTTTTTGTATGTAGTATGTCCGCTGCCCAGGAAACATTTGCAGCTCATTCTTAAAAAGACGGAAAAAGAAGCGTCGGGTTGCGGCGCTGGAAAAATTCTACAAAATGAAGGGGGAGATGGAAAGGCGGCACTCAGATTGCTCTGAATACCGCCTTGTTTTTACTTTTTGCGCCTGGGCCGCCTTCAGCGCCTGGGCCAACTGGTCGGGACAGGAGCTGGGCTTGCCGCCGCACCGGATGCCGTCCACCCGGGCAATGACCTCTTCCACGTCCATCCCTCCACCAAAGAACCGATGCCCTTCAGGTTGCCGTTACAGCCCCCAGGAATTGGACGTTTTTCAGCTTGCCATCTTCGATCTCGAAGTGGATCTCCTGAGAACAGGTGCCTTTTTTGTCTTGTATGTGTACTGCATGGTATGTCTCTCCTTTTTATCATTCTGTCAAATCCAACAGCTCTGCCCGGATGAACTTGGCCAGAAGCTCCGGCGACAGAAGCATCTGGTGTCCACGCTCTCCCGCAGAGACTGCAATTTCTTCAAAGAGCAGGGCGGGTTCGTCCAGAAAAGTGGGGTACTTCTTTTTTCATTCCCACAGGGCTACAGCCCCCGGACGTAGCCGGTCAGGCCAAGAAGCTCCTTGACATGGACCAGCTCCACCTTTTTGTCTCCGGCGGCCCTGGCCGCTTTTTTGAGGTCCAGCTCGCAACATACGGGAATGCAGAACACGGCAATGCCGGTCCGCTCTCCCCGGGCGACCAGGGTTTTGAATACCTGCTCCGGAGGCAGGCCGATGGATTCCGCCGCATGCAGGCCGCTCAAATCAGATTCGTCAAATGGATAAAAGGCTTCCCGGTATGGGATGCGCCCTTGCTCCACCAGGCGAATGGCATTGGTTTTGCCCCATCATTTCACCTTCCGGTTCTATTATACGTCAAATTGCCGGTTCTGACAAGGGGGTATACGGCAAACCAGGGCAGCAGTTGCTTTTTGTACTGGCGGCGGCCACCTTCCCTCGGGGGAAGGCAGGGCGCTCCCACGCCAGCGATGGGGAGGATGTACCTGGCAAATTTGCACTGATCAGCATGCGGCGCGTCAAGAATGCCGCGCCCTATCCCTCAAAGCCCAGACATTTCCCGATCCGCAATGCTGCTTCATGGGCTTGTAGGGAATGGTTCCAACTGGCACACTGTGAGCAGCTTCCCGTCTACGCGGAAGCGAACGTTGTAGCCGCCGAAGCTGAGTCCGTAGATTCGCTCCGGATCGTGCTGATAGGAAGGGCGTGGATCGTGCGCCAGTACCCCCAGAAGGGCCTCCCGCTGGGACGCAGGAATTTGAGCCAATAGGGCAGGGAAAGGACACCTCCAGGGAGAAAATCTCCCGCCTGCTCCGTGAAGCCGCCGGTAGCCTCCGGGCGGCAATCTGCGTAGGGTACGTAGGGTTTGATGTCAAACACAGGCGTCCCATCCATCAGATCGGCGCCAGATAACACCAACATGGGCCCCTGGGGTGTGTCCCATTGGATTTCGTCCAGTCGAACGCAGGACAAACCCATGGGGTTGGGCCGGAAGGGGGACCGGGTGGCAAACACTCCCATCCGCTGGTTCCCACCTAGCCTGGGAGGCCGCACAGTGGGCGCCCACCCTCCCCTGTCGGTTGCCGGAGAAATTCCAGATCAGCCAAATATGAGAAAACCCCTCCAGTCCCCGCAGCATGTCCGGATTTCGAAACGCCGGCTCAAAAAACAAGAAAAAGCCCGCAGCTCCGGCACCAACCCCGCCTGCCGGGGAATGCCAAATTTACTGGGGAAGTCACTGTGAACTTTGGCAATCACGTTCATAGAAATTTCCATAGGGACACTCCTGTTTTCAGTCTCAGTCATTGTCAAACAGCTTGAGCCGTAAAGGCTGCGTTTTCTTTGCTTATGCGCTGAAAGGTGTGCATTTGAAAACAGACTGATTTGTCTATGACAAATCAGTCTGTTTCCCTGGTCGGAGTGGCGGGATTCGAACCCGCGGCCTCTTGGACCCGAACCAAGCGCGATACCAAGCTTCGCCACACCCCGATAGCCCATTTATTATAATGAGGGAAAGGCTTCCTGTCAAGCCTGAAAGTCGTGCCAAACCCGAATTTTTTGTAAAAACATTGGCCATACCAGTCTTAGTTCTCCGGGGTTGTGGGAGGGGGAGTCCATTGGATGGGAGTGACGGACTCCACTGTGATGCAGGAGAGTTTGTCCTGAACGGTGACGTTTTCCAGGTAGGAATAGGTGACAGAGATGGCCTCACCTACAGACAGACTGGTTGCGCCGGTGAGGGCGCGGTACTTGACCAAAATGATGGTTCCTGCGTCATAATGGAGATTGTCCTCCAGAACCTCCACAGTCAAAAGCCGCTCGTCCTTTGCTGGTCACCCTTCCGGTCAGTGTGGGCCATGCCGCCGGGCAGGTCCTGGGGGCAGGCTGCAGGCGGTGAGTGTCAGCAGCATAGCCGTCAGAAGTATGGTAGCGATCCATCTGTGTTTCAAAGGAACCCCTCCTGTCATGAGCATGAAGCTATCATATACAAACGCGCGCCAAAAATCAACGGAAATTCCGCGTTTTTCCATTCTGCCGAAAGACTGCCGGTTTTCAGCCCTGCCAATGCTGTGACCTTTCAGAATTCCGTGGCTTTTTCCCATATTTTGCGGATTGTGTATTTACTTTTTGGTGTTTCAGGTATAATTTCGTTGTCAGTTTGCGGCGATAGACGAATTTCGGAAGAGTGAGAGGAAGCAGAATGGATATAGCGGTGATTTGCGACGTTCTGGGGGAGGAAAACAACGGCACCACCATCGCGGCTATGAATCTAATCCGCACCCTGCGAGCCAAGGGACACCAGGTGCGGGTGGTAAGCCCCGATGCCAACCGGGCGGGGGAGCCAGGGTACTATGTGGTTCCGACCCGGAATCTGGGAATTTTCAACAACTATGTGGCAAAAACGGCGTCAGTCTTGCAAAGCCGGTCCGTTCTATTTTGGAAGCGGCTTTGGAGGGGGTGGATGTGGTGCATGTGATGGTTCCCTTTTCTCTGGGCCATGCCGCCGCGCTCATTTCCCGGGAAAAAGGGGATCCCCCTGACAGCGGGCTTTCACTGCCAGGCGGAAAATTTCAGCAACCATATCTTCCTCATGAACGCCAAGCTGGTGAACCGGTGGATCTACCGGTTTTTCTACCGGCGGCTGTATCAATATTGCGCCTGTGTCCATTATCCCACCCAGTTTATCTGCGACCTGTTTGAGCGTGAGACAAAGCCAACCCATCACTATGTGATCTCCAACGGTGTCAACCGGGCCTTTGTACGCCAGGATTGCCCACGGCCCAACGAGCTGGAGGGAAAGAATGTGATTCTTTCCACCGGCCGCTATTCCCGGGAGAAGGCACAATGGGTGCTCATTGACGCTGTGGCCAAGTCCCGGCACAGGGACCAAATTCAGCTGATTTTGGCGGGAAAGGGCCCCCAGCAGGAGGCGCTCCAGCGCCGGGCGGCCAAGCGAGGGATTCTGCCGCCCATTTACGGCTTCTACAGCCGTCAGGATTTGATTCGAATCATCAATCTGGCGGACCTGTATGTGCACCCGGCGGAAATCGAGATTGAAGCCATCGCATGTCTGAGGCCATTGCCTGCGGCAGGGTACCGGTGATCTCTAACTCGCCCCGCAGCGCCACCCGGTACTTTGCTCTGTCGGAGCGGAATCTTTTCGCTGCAACGATTCCGATGACCTGGCGGAACAAATCGACTACTGGCTGGAGCATCCCCAGGAGCGAGAGGCCTGCAGCCGCGCCTACTCGGGCTATGCCCGTCAATTTGACTTTGACCGCTGCATGGACGCCATGGAAGGGATGCTTCTGGACGCGGTACAGGGTGCATGTCATGGCTAAACGGATCATTTATTATTCGGACCCTTTGCAGGATGATTTCGCAGACAACCACATCCACACGAAAGCGGTTGACCGGCATTTTTTCCTTTCTCCACCGTTCCAGACTGTGGGCTTTGTGGTCCTTTTTGGTGTATTATGGCGTTGCAACTCCCGTGGTTTTTTGATTTCCAAAGATTTACCTGGGCCTGAAGTTTGAAAATCACCGCCAGCTGCGGAAGGTCAGGGCCTCCGGCTGCTACTTTCTCTATGGCAACCACACCCGGGGTCTGGACGCGTTTTTTGCCTGCCATGGCGGCTTTTCCGAAACGGAGCTATATTGTGGCAGGGCCTGACGCCGTGTCCATTCCGGGCCTGCGCAATTTGGTGCAGCTTCTGGGATGCATCCCGGTTCCGTCTGATTGGAGCGGATTTCCAGCTTTTCTGGAGGCTCTGGAGCGGCGCTTTTTACAGGGGGCATGTATCGGCATTTTCCCGGAGGCCCATATTTGGCCCCTTTTACACCGGTGTCCGTCCCTTCGTGGGTACTTCCTTCCGGTATCCTGTGAAGCTCCATGCTCCGGTGGTGGCCATGGCTGTCACCTACCGGAAGCGGCGGGGCCTGTTCTGCTGGGTCAAGCGCCCGGGGATGACCGTCACCTTCAGTGCGCCCATGTACCCCGATCCCTCTCAACGGCCCAAAGCAGCCCAGGAGGATCTGCGGCGGCGGACCTATGAATTCCTGTGCCAGGTCACCAGCCGGCCGGACAATGTGGAGTATATCCGCTACGAGCCAAAGGAGGCAGAATGAAGACCCTATACTTGATTGGCGGCACGATGGGCGTGGGTAAGACCTCCGCCTGCCGCGCGCTGCAGCAGCTTTTGCCCAACAGCGTCTTTTTTAGACGGGGACTGGTGCTGGAACATCCATCCTTTTCAGGTGACGGAGGAGACCAAGGCCCTGGTTTTGGATAACATCTGCTACCTATTGAATCGCTTCCTTCGGTGCTCCCTGGTGGAGTCGGTCATTTTCTGCTGGGTGATGGATTTGCAAAAAAGCACCTTGGACGAAATTCTGAGCCGGTTGGACACATCGGACTGCACGGTGAAATCCATCAGCCTGGTCTGCCATCCGGAAGTGCTTTTGAAGCAGCTGCAGAAGGATGTAGACGAAGGATTGCGGGAGCCGGACATTTTGGAACGGGCGCCAGCGCGTCTGAGCCGGTATGGGGCGTTGGACACGGTCAAGCTGGACGTATCGGCAAGCACCCCGCAGGAGGTGGCAATGCAAATCGCAGCACAGCAAACCGGCTGCGCCATGATGGGAGGGAGAGATTTACCATGAAAAAAGTTATCCAATTTATGTTTTGCTGGGGCGCTCCTTCTGTCTCATGCCATGTGCGCTTTTGTTGCGGCAAACTATGTGAACATGACGTGGGAAATTCAATATGGAGGCTACAGTGCGCCAGCCTCCACAGCATGTTTCCTGGCAATTCCCTATGGTATTGCCATAGTAGCCTGCCTGGCCCTGGGATGTTATTTCCGAAGAAAAACGCCTAAGCACCTTCTGGCATTGCACAGGAGGATGGAACACGCCTCAGACCATTGCATTCAAAACTGGCCAGGAATCCGGAAACGCCCGGATTCCTGGCCAGTTTACCATTTAAAACTGTGGACTCAACCTGCTTTTGCTGTGTTCCCCCGAAAGCCTTTGGCAGAACAGAAGAGACAGGGTTGTGGCAATGATCCAGCCTACAGGCCATGCACACCAAATACCAAGATAGCCTAAGTACCTGGAGAGAATGTTTGCCAAGGACACGCGCAGCACCAAATCTGTGAAGGTTGTGACCATAAATCGTTTCATAAGCCCCGATCCACGCAGAACCCCGTCCGCCACCAGCTTGACGGACATGATGAAGTAGAAGGGAACGACCACATAAAGGAACTGCATCCCGGACCGGAGGGCCATCTCAGAAGGATCGTTGATGAAAAAGGTGATGAGCTTTGCCGCGTGGCCACCAGGTACACCAGGGCAATGGGAAGGCAGAGAAGCCACACCATTTTGACGCCTGCCCGGAAGCCCTCCCGAATCCGCCCCCCAGGCCTGCCCCCAGGTTCTGGGCGGTGTAGTTGGAAATGCCGTTTCCCAAGGTGGTAAAGGAGGTGGTGACCAGGTTATTCAGCTTGATTGCAGCCGCATATCCCGCCGTGACGCCTACGCCGCAGCGGTTGATCACGCTTTGGATCATGATGTTGCCAATGGAGATGAAGCTCTGCTGCAAAATGCTGGGGACGGCGATGGCCGCAATGCTTCCCAATAGCTTGCCGGAAAAATGGGAATTTTCCCTGCAACCGGAATGCCGGCCAGACGCCGCGCTACGGCAGTGACGGCTAAAACGCAGCTGACGCTCTGACACAGGAAGGTGGCCCATGCTACCCCTGCCACGCCCATATGGAATGCGGCTACAAAGAGAATGTCCGCCAGGATGTTAGCAGTGGAAGAGACTGCCAGAAAGAGAAAGGGGGTTCTGGAATCACCCAGGGCGGAAAAAAAATCCCCGTGGCGATGTTGTAAAACAGCAGAAAGGGCAGACCCCAAATGTAAATGTCCAGGTACAGCTTCGAATCGGATAAGATCTCCCGGGGCGTGTGAATCCGCTGCAGCAGCATGCCGCCGCTGGCAATGCCAAAGGCCATCAACACGGCGCACAGGACAGCGCTGGCAATCATGGCGGTTGACACAGCCGTTTTCATGTCGCGGTAATTCTTCCCGCCAAAGAGCCGGGATACCACCACGGAGCAGCCAATGTTGCACCCAAAGGCAAATGCCAGGAAGATGAGGGTGATTCGTAGCTGTTCCCCACGGCGGCCAGCGCCTGTTCCCCAATGAACTTTCCGCCACCCAGCTGTCCGCCAGGTTGTACAGCTGCTGAAAAATGATGCTTCCGAACAGGGGAATGCAGAATTTCCACAGAACCTGCTCTGCCTTTCCCACGGTTAAATCCGTATTCATAGTCCATCCTCCTGGTCAGAATCTGGATTTCTGAGCCCTGGCGTCCCCGGGGAAGCCAGGGGCGCTCCCGCTCAAAACTGCACCAGTCCCGCGTCGCAGAGCTTTTTGCAGGCTCATGAGAATGCCCAGCTTGGCATGGTTTCCAGGTGAGTCCCCCCTGAAGTAGACGGCGTAGGGGGGGACGAATGGGGCCGTCAGCGGAGAGCTCGATGGAAGAACCCTGCACAAACGCGCCTGCCGCCATGATGACCTGGCAGTCATAGCCCGGCATATCCCAGGGCATGGGGGTGGCGAAGCTGTCTACGGGAGCTGCAGCCTGGATGCCCCGGCAGAAAGCCACCATGGCCTCCTCGCTGCCCAGCTCGACAGCCTGAATGATATCATGGCGGCTTTCCCCTGCGCCGGGGATGCAGCGGTAGCCAAGGGGTTCGTAGAGGTTGGCTGCAAAGATAGCGCCTTTTTTCTGCGCCAGCGACCACCGTAGGGGCCAGGAAAAAACCCCTGGTACAGCTCGGGCATCAGGCCCAGGTTGGCGCCCCCACCTCTTGGCCCAGTCCCGGGGCGGAGAGCCGGTAGGCACACCGCTCCACGCACTCCTTGGTGCCGCAGATATAGCCGCCGGTGGGAGCCAGGCCGCCGCCGGGATTTTTGATGAGGGAGCCGACGATCAGGTCCGCTCCCCACATGTGTGGGCTCTAGGGTCTCCACGAACTCGCCGTAGCAGTTGTCCACCATGCAGAGGATATCGGAGCGAATGGACTTCACAAAGGCGATGAGCTCGCCGATCTGCTGCACGGAGAAGGTGGGGCGGGTGGCATAGCCCTTGGAGCGCTGGATGGTGACCAGCTTGGTCTTGGGGGGTGATGGCCTTGCGGATGCTTTTTGTAATCGAAGCTCCCGTCAGGCAGCAGGTCCACCTGCCGGTAGGACACGCCGTACTCCTTCAGGGAGCACTTGCTCTCTCGGATGCCGATGACCTCCTCCAGGGTGTCATAGGGGCCACCTGCAGGGGACAGCAGCTCGTCCCCCGGCAGCAGGTTGGCGGACAGGGGCCACTGCCAGGGCATGGGTGCCGCAGGTGATCTGGGGCCGCACCAGAGCAGCCTCCGTGTGGAACACATCGGCATACACCCGCTCCAGGCGGTCCCGGCCCTGGTCGTCATAGCCGTAGCCCGTTGTGGCGGCAAAGCAGGCGGCGGACATCCGGTTGCGCTGCATGGCGTGCAGGACCTTCCCCTGGTTGTATTCCGCTACCTGTTCGATGACCTCAAACCGCTTCCGAAGCCCTGCCAGAAACCTCCTCCCCGCGATGATAGACAGCAGGGGAGATCCCCAGTTCCTGGTACATTTCCAACAGTTCGTTCATGGCTACTTCGTCTTTGTAATGAATTGAAATTTCTCTGTTTCATTCCCTCCGGGGCGCTATCCAAATCATCAGCCTGCGCACTGGCGCGGGAGCGCCCCGCCTTCCCCCCAGGGGCAGGCGCGAAACGCCATGGGATCTCATCGCTTGCCAGATGGATCGGCCCTACCTGCCAATTGATTCAATGTCGCCATTTCACGTCCTCGGGATTCAGAGCTTGTCTTGGCCAATATAGTATTCCAGCATTTTTCGGAAAACAGTGCGAATATAATCTGTGTTGGTCCGGTAGTAATACCGGTCACCCCGAATTTCCTTCTCCAACAGATGGGTAAAGGCCATACTGTTTAAGTTACGGGAAACCGTACCCGGATTCAGATCAAGATAATTGGTCAGTTCTTGCATGTACATGGGTCGATCTTGGAGCGCATGGATGATTTTGGAGCGGGACCTTGTCGCCCAAGAGGCGAAAAAGCTGCAAATTCCACTTCAGAGAGTTCGTCCTTTTTGGGGGCTGGGATCAGGGAAGGTTCCAGCCCCACACCCAGCAGCATAAACAGCTCGTTTGTTTCTGTGCGGATTTGCCCGTTCCCCTGCCAGCAGTCAAAGTAGCGCAAAGCAAACCAGGCGCGGGACAGAGGGCGTTCCAGAAAGGTAGCGCCCCGGCTTTGTAAAAGAGCTTCCACACCGTTGTGCTGGAGCAGCTGTTCCCAACTGTCAGCCAGGGGCATAGCGCGTGCTACATAGGGCTCCAGCAGCTTTGTCAGTTTTTCTGCCACTGGACGAATCAGGGAACAAAGTGCGGAAATTTGATAAGAGAAGTCAGAAAAAGCTTTCCAGCAGGATGTCATAAAAGTCTTCAGAAAGCGACAGTTGCTTCAGCTCTTTGGATAACGAGGTAGGAGGCCCCTCATCCAATGGAGCAATATCCAAGGCGTAGCGGCTGATCTGGCGGATGCTGTAGGGCCCCCGGCGCATGCTCTCCCACGTGGAGACCATGCGGCTGGTTTGCTGGTCCAGATCCAGACATTCCAAATCAATAAAGGTGTAGAGCATGGAAAAAGGCCAGGCAAGTGCATCGATTGGGATCGCTACTGTAGTTGTACGGTGTAAAAAACTTTTGTAGCAGGCTGGCAGATGGGTCCAGGTCTCCACATGCTTTCTCCAAAATTGTGGCCACATCCTGAATAGGGATGCAATATGGCCCAGAGGCTGTCAACTGCGCTGGAGGAATTTGGTTGACGTATGCGTAAAAGCAGCTCTGCCGTCTCATACAACATGCAGGGCTGACGAAGGAACCTGATTTCCAGAGGTATCACCTCCTGTTTTTGATTATTATACCAGAATTTTCCCCGGGAATCAAGGGGAGTTGCGCCATCGAAAACAGGGCGCAGCATTTCCTCTTTCCGTCCTGGCGCGGCAGCGCCTTGCCTTCCCCCGGGTTGCCGAGCTGGATACCTGTCTTCTATGCAGGTGGTGTCAATCTGGCCGCCCGGCGCAAGGCCGGGCGGCCAGAAGGGGATGGAATGTTTCCTTATTTCTCTGCGTAGCGCATCACCAGGACCACGCCTTGGGCCCGGGTGGCGGTGGACAGGGGAGCCAGGGTGGTGGCGGTGGTGCCAACCACAACGGCCTGCTCCACAGCCCAGGCCATGGCCGTTTGGGCGTAGGGGTGGATCTGCGCGGCGTCGGTGAAGCCATCCAGAGCCTGGCTGGAGGCCGGGGAGCCTGCCATGCGCCACAGGATGGCGGCGGCCATCTCCCGGGTGAGGGGAGCGTTGGGGGAGAAGGTGCTTTGGCTGGTTCCGTTGATGTATCCCTTCTCATAGGCCCACCGCACGGCCTCTTCATAGAAGCTGCCGGACCGGAGGTCGGTAAAGGGGGGTCCTGGCTGCTGTCCGGGCAGCCGGCCAGGCGGTGGAGGATGGTGACAAACTGTGCCCGGGTCAGGGTCCCCTCAGGCTGGAACAGGTCCTCGGTCATACCATTCACCAGCCCTTTGTTCAGGGCTTCGTCGATGGCTTCGTGGTACCACTGGGCCTTCAGGTCCCGGAAGCGAAGGGAGGGGCAGTCGTGGCCGGCCGAGCCGGTCACCTGACCGCCGGACAGGGCATAGGTGAAGGTGGCGGTGCTGACAGGCTGCTCCTGGGTGCCGGTTTGGCTTCCCTGCTCCAGGGTGTTGCAGGTGACTTTGGTGACGCCGCTGGCATCCTCCCGGACCCGGAAGGTGACTTCTGCGGCAGAATTGCCGCTGAGACCAGGGATTCCGGCATAGGCCAGGGTCACCTGCCCGTCCGTCTCCCGGTTCACGCTGGACAAGCCGGCATAGGGGGTCACGGTGTCCAGAGTCAGGAGCGCAGGGTCATAGGTGAGATGCACCAGGCCGTTGGTGCTGTCCTGAGGGGCGGGGATTTGGATGGAAATGGTTTTCTTCTCATCCGCAGCAGCGGGCCGGGACCCGCCTCAGAGAGGGCCTGGAGGGTTCCCGCAGGAGCTAGGTCCATAGAATGATCAGAAAGGGTCAGCTGTGTGCAAGGAACGTCCAACATCTCTGCTGTGTCCAGGCCTTTACACAGGCGCTGTGTCTGCTGTGCCTGCGTGCCGGTGGAGGAGACACTGTAGATTGTGTGGCAGGCCACACCTGATCCCCCAAGATTGCCCAGAGGTACCGCCGTCAGAACGGTGCTTTCCGGAGTTTGCCGGTACAGCAGATACAGCTCGTTGGTGTCGCCGGTGAAATAGGAGAGCACCAGGTATCCGGTCTCCCGGTCCTCCACCAGAGAGAGCAATACTGGAATTCGCCGTCCTGCAGGAAGGTCAGCTGCCCAGCAAGCTCGGTGGGGATCAGATCCAGAATGCCGCCGGCCCAACCCTCATCTGTTTCGTACATACCAAAGACCCAGAGATAGCCGGCATCATCCAGCAGGTAGAAGCATTCAGCATCGTAAGTTTTTTTCAATCGTTGTTCCATCCTCCTGGGACTCTGGAACAACAAGCTCCTGATGACCGGCGGAGGCCACGGCGACAAATTTTTCGGCCCCAGTTACATAGATCAGGTATGTGAAGAAATCCCATCCGGTGTAGACCGTTTCGTTTTTTTTCATCAGACTGCCGGGACTTCCCAGATAAGTCCCGTAAATGCCCACAGCCTCCGGGTCCAAAGTCTTCGCAATATGCCAAATCCCAGGTGGGAAGGCCGGAGCGTGCCATACCGGAAGAGGCCAGGATTTCACCAGTCTCTTCATCGACCTGATGCATCGCATAGTCGTGCTTTTGTCTCCTGGAGGTAGAGGCTGCCGCTGGATTTGTCGTAGGCGGCTGCGGCGGGGGGTGATGGATACGGGAAGCACCAGCCGTCCAGGTGTCGTCCCCGCGCCAGATCCCAGGTGAAGAGCTTGGAATTGCCATCGGCATCCCGGAAGCGTGCCCCCGGAGCTCCAGATTCACCGTCTCCACGGTGACGGCGCAGGAGGCGGCGACACTGGGATCCAGAACGGAGGTTGCGGTAATGGTGCAGGTTCCAGCCGCATTTGCGGTCACAAGACCGGTTTCGTCCACCTGCGCAACGGCGGGATTGGAAGAGCTCCAGCGTACATTCCGGTCGGAGACTGTCCAGGGAAGGACGGAG
>VOFJ01000255.1_pt1 | contig 11952 bp, 10 predicted proteins | sample 5384081 | NCBI WGS metagenome assembly VOFJ01 (sample SAMN12384729, study PRJNA508395) | human gut metagenome | isolation source: healthy gut I | host: Homo sapiens | reverse complement strand
TTATAATACCGAGGATACAGAGTGGATCGACTCAGTTCCTACTGTAGTTCTGGAGCTGGATCCCGCCACTGCTAGATGATCTCAAAGATGGGGCTTCCTACACTTTCGGAGGGAACGAGTTTGTAACGTCTCAGATCGCTTACGGCACATTTGATGTAGCTGTAGATGAGGGCTCTGCTTAAGATGTCCTCGCTGTATAAGCAACCTATCCGTATGGAATGCTCACAGCCATACCAGCTTTGGGTTTCTGAAAATCTCTACACCGTAGCTGTGTCACCTATCAACTACAATAACTGCCTTGTGGTAACTGCCTACGGAGAGGTGGGTAAGCAGTATGCGGCGGCTCTGATGGGGAGAAAGCACATGAAAGGAAAGCTATTCTCATTTATCGCCGTAGACGATAATACCCCTATTCAGAAGCTACATTTTTCTGAGCAACTGCGTGTCCTCATTCAGCGCATGACAAACGAAAGCAAAGAGCAACTTAAGGCCGATGACGCAGAGACCGTCTATCAAGCTTCAGCTAAAGGCCAACTTGCTGGAGTTCCTTCAGAGGTACTGAAGGCACGGCAGGAGTGAGCACCTCCGTTACACGGTGTCGGTGAGCTCTAAATTTCTCCCAGTTCTGGGAGGTATTGGAGTCTACAGTATTTTCCACAGCACTACACCTACAGTGTGAGATAGGCAGAGATTGACTGCGACATTGAGTATTTCATCAAATCACGTTGGAGGTGAAGTCCTATTAAACGCATATTGGCATTGCTCGTTGTGAGCCTCACTCTATTCCTGTAGCCTTTGCAGAGGAAGGAGGCGAGGTTGAGCTGGTGGTGGCGGGACCTCTGTCAGCAATACCTATGCTTGGAAGGAAGGCTGCCAAGCGGCGGTCAGAATTCTCTTGGTAGTGATAGCCCCACGAGCCGTCGAACGGATACTCGGTCAGCGGCATAAACTCGATAATGGGTGTAGCCCATTTCCTTTGACATACGGCACAAGCTCGTCCGCCAGCTGGCGGTAGGGAGTAGAAGTTGCCGTCCTCGTGCATCTTCCACGAGCCGAGGTGGCATTCGTAGATGTTGACCGGATTGGAATACGGCAGGTGCTTTTTGCGCCAGTCCAGCCACGAGGCGTCGCCCCCATTCGTAGCCGTCGAGGTCATACGCCTTGGTGGCGTTGCCCGGACGGGTCTCGAAATGGAAGCCGTACGGGTCGGACTTGTCAAACACATCGCCGGACTTGGCCCATACACTATACTTGTATGCGGCATATTCCGGAATATTCGGAATAAATTTCTCCCAGATACCCTGTTCATCGCGCGTCATATAATCGGCGTCGCGATTCCAGTCGTTGAACTCACCCATGACGGAAACTTTTTCGGCCTCCGGTGCATAAACACGGAACAGATAACCCTGTTCACCATCCTGCACGAAAGGGTGGGCTCCCATGTAATCGAACGCGCGACAATCCCGGCCGGAATAGAAAAGCTCGCTTCGCTTTTCCGCGGCGGGTGCTGCGGATTTTTTCTTCATACAGCATCTCTCCCTTTACAGCCGCCAAATGAAGGAAAATACGAATATTTTCCAACAGTTTGTGTACTTCGACAGAATTTTGGCGGAATACCCTCACTTTAGTTAGATATAGTATACATCACATAAATAGAAAAGTCCAGCAATTTAACACAATTACTGGACTTTCTTTACAGAAATTTTGTTTGCTTTCCACATCATTTGAGTGGAAATGACAAAATAACGTACAATTCGATATAAATTTGTTCAGAAAATGTGGCGGCGGATGAGATCAAGCGCCGTAGAAGCGGCCTGCATGCGCACACGGTCGCGGCCGAGCGAGGACTGCATTTTACGGGTAAAGAACTTGCCGTCGTACCAAACGCTGATATAGACCAGACCGGTCGGCTTGTCCTCGGTGCCGCCGCCCGGGCCGGCAATGCCGGTGATACCGACGCCGATGTCCGAGCCAAGCGCATTTGCAACGCCGACAGCCATCTGCTCTGCGGTTTCGGGAGATACCGCGCCGACCGTATCGAGGGTCTCCTTCTTCACGCCGAGCACCTTCTCCTTGACGCTGTTGCTGTACGAGCATACACCGCCGAGGTAGTAATCGGATGCGCCCGGGATGTCGGTCAGACGCTTGGACAGCAGACCGCCGGTGCAGCTTTCGGCTACTGCGAGGGTCAGCTTGCGCTCGCGCAGGCCGTCGCCGACTACCTGCTCGAGCGAGTCAACATCTACGCCGTAAACGTCGTCGCCGAGCAGCTCCAGAATTTCGTCAACGACCGGATCGAGCATCTTCTCGCATTCTGCTGGGGTGTCTGCCTTGGCGGTAACGCGCGCGAAGCACTCCGAGGTGCGGGCATACGGCGCGATGGTCGGGTTTGCGCTTTTTTCCATCATGTCGTGCAGGATATTCTCCATGTTGCTTTCGCCGAGGCCGAATACGCGGATGTTGCGGGATACGATGCAGCCGCCTGCCAGCTTGTACAGATACGGCATTGCACATTCCTTCCACATCGGGTTGCACTCGCGCGGAGGGCCGGGCAGCATGAGAACGTGCTTGCCGTCGGCCTCAAACGCACAGCCGGGTGCCGTGCCCCACAGGTTGGTGAATACGGTGCAGCCCTCCGGCAGCCATGCCTGCTTTTCGTTGTTCTTGGTCATTTCGCGGCCGATGGTCTTGAAAAAGTCGGTCAGGCGGTCCATGGACGGCTGATGCAGTACCATCTTTTTGCCGAAAACGGTCGCCAGCGTCTCCTTGGTCAGATCGTCAAGGGTTGGGCCAAGGCCGCCGGTGGTGATGATGATGTCAGCACGGTCCTTTGCCTCGCGGACTACGCGCTCGAGACGTGCCGGATTGTCACCGACAACGGTCTGGTAGAATACATTGATGCCCAGCTCGGACAGACCCTGCGAGATCAGCTGTGCATCGGTGTTTACGATGTCGCCCAGCAGGATCTCTGTGCCGACTGCGATAAGTTCTGCGTTCAATGAAAGTTCCTCCTTAAATCAAGGGAATTGCTATTTTAATTAGTAATTACTCATTCCTAATTATTACGGAAGGTGGATAATCTCCACACCCTTAACCGCCTCGTCCACGAGTGCTTCAACGTCGAGGTGGCTCTCTGCCTCGAGGATCTTCGGCATCTTCGGCTTGGTATTCGGGTGCTTCGGGGTGAATACGGTGCAGCAGTCCTCGTAGGGCAGGATGGAGGTCTCAAAGGTGTCGATCTTACGGGCGATGCGTACAATTTCCTCCTTATCCATGCCGATGCAGGGACGGAGCACCGGCAGGTCGCACACCGCGCCGGTAACGGCCATGGCGGGCATGGTCTGGCTGGCAACCTGACCGAGCGACTCACCGGTGATGAGCGCACCGCAGCCGTACTCAACAGCTACGCGCTCGGCAATGCGCATCATAAAGCGGCGCATGATGAGTGTGAACAGCTCCTCGTGGCACTTGTCGCGGATTTCCTCCTGAATGTGGGTGAACGGCACGACCATAACGCTCATGCGGCCGCACCATGCGGTCAGCTTGCGACCCAGTTCAAGCACCTTCTCCTTGGCGCGCTCGGAGGTGTACGGATAGCTGAAAAAGTGGATGCCGCACAGCTCCAGACCGCGCTTGGCCATCATCCAGCCGGCAACAGGGGAGTCGATGCCGCCGGAGAGCAGCAGCGCTGCACGGCCGTTCGAGCCGATGGGCATACCGCCCGCACCCGGAACCGGACCAGCGTGAACGAAGGCGTACTTCTCGCGCATCTCAACGTGTACGGTCAGGTCGGGATGGTGCATGTCCGGACGAACATCAGGAAACAGATCAGCAAGCTCGCCGCCGACGTGCTGGCTGATTTCGGTGGAGGTCATCGGGAATTTCTTGTCGCCGCGCTTGGACTCGACCTTAAAGGTCTTAGCTGCCGCAAAATTGGGTGCCAGATAGTCCTTTGCGGTCGCAATGACACTCTCGAGCGTCTTTTCCGGGCAGACCGCTGCACGGGAGATGGTCGCAAAGCCGAACACACGGCTTGCGCACTCCATAACCGCATCTGCGTCTGCATCGTCCGGAATCTCCACATAAACGACCGACTGGCGCATGGTGATCTCGCAGTCTGCAACGTGCGCCATGCGGCGCTTGAGGTTTTTCAGCAGACGATCCTCAAAGGTTTTGCGGTTGAGTCCCTTGAGGACGATCTCACCGCACTTGAGCAGTAATACTTCTTTCATTTATTGTCTCCTTGATGGTAAATTTATTTGTTTGCGCTGATGATTTCCTTTTCTTCGGCGGTCATCAGGCTGTCGCGGTCGGCGCTGTCCGAGCCGAACTCCAAGCGGGTCTTGACGTAATCATCATCCGGCAGGTTGAACACCTGTGCCAGATAGTTTAAGTAAACGTCCGCCATGATTTCCAGCTTGCCGTAATCGGTTTCCCACGGTACGAGCGACTGCGTGCCGACGCTGACCGTGCCGTCCTCCCGGCGGTCAATCTTGACCGGCAGACTGCATTCCTCTGCACGCTTTTCGGCAGTGTCCGGCAGGCTGTCGTAAAGGCCCTCCATCCAGAAGCGGCATTTGCCGTCATATACGGCGAGCTTCTGCTCCGAGCCGTCCGGTTTGGTGATGGTTTTGTATTCCATATAGATTAAACTCCTTGTTTTTCCTGTACTTCAATCTGTCCGCGTGCCGCCGAAACGACCACGCAGTATCTTTCTCCGTCTTTGAAGGCGCGGAAACCGTACCAGCCGAGCGGCTCCTTTTCCTCCGGCATGGTGCAGCCGATAATCTCCGTATCATTGTTTATCACCTGCGCGAACCGGGCCGCGTCCCAGTCAACGGACTGAAAACGGTACAGGTCAGTGTAACCGGCCTGCTCGACCAGATTGCGTGCCTGCGACACCGTGATCGGATGCACGATCAGTAGAAACGCGCCGAGTGTGAGCAGCATCCAGAGCATCATGAACGTCGCAGTCCACGGTTCCGCGCCGTTATCTCCTTTGCGCAGGAAGAAAATGATGTAAACCACGCCGTATACCACGCAGAACCAGCACAGAACGTTATACGGGTCCTCGATGGTGGCGAACAGAACGCTGCCGAAAAGGATGCAGTACAGCAACTGCAACACTCGAACGCGCACTGCGGTATGCGGACGCTCCTCCGGCTCCAGCGTGCCGGAATAGCCGGCAGCATGCGCGATCCAGACGGCGCAGAACAGCCCGGCATAGCCCGGACTTTTCAGCAGCACACCGCCATACACAACAAAATGCAGCAGGAAAATCAGTGCGGTGCAGCCGCAGCAGATGAGGGTGTTGAAAACATACGATTTCTTCATACTCGCACCTCCGTCCGTTGTTTCTAACGGTTAACGTCTGAACATTTTTGCGCCTTTTTTAACGGCATTGATGAATGCGTCTACATCTTCCTTTGTGTTGAACGGTGCAAACGAAACGCGCAGCGCGCTGTCCGTGCGCGCCTTCGGCAGACCGAGTGCCTTGAGCACACCGCTCTGCTTGCCCTTGGAGCAGGCTGAGCCGCTGGAAATGTAAACCTCGTCCCCCTCGAGTACATGCAGCATGACCTCGCTCTTGCAGCCGGGCATGGAAAGATTGACAACATGCGGGATATCGCCTTCGCCGTTAATTACAGCATCCGGCAGCTCGGCGGCCACCTGCTGCTTGAGGTAGTCGGCCAGCTCCTGCACATGGGCGTAATCCTCGTCAAAGTGCGCCATACGGATCTCGCACGCCTTGGCGAACGCGGCGATATTCGGCACGGCCTCGGTGCCTGGACGCATGCCGCGCTCCTGACCGCCGCCGAACGTCAGCGGAGGCAGGCGCAGGCCCTTTTTCACATACAGCGCACCGATGCCCTTAGGTGCGCCGATTTTGTGGCCGGAAACGCTCATCAGGTCGCAGTTCCATTTTTTCGGCGTCAGGCGTACACGGCAAAGACCCTGTACGGCATCAATATGGAACAGCGCCTTGGGTGCCTTGGCCTTGAGCAGCTTTCCGAGCTGTTCGACCGGCTGTACCGTGCCGATCTCGTTGTTGACCAGCTGGCAGGAGAGAAGAATGGTGTCCTCGGTCAGTGCTTCGCTCAGCACCTCGGGCGTGATGTGACCGGTTGCGTCCGGTGCAAGGAAAACTACGTCGAAGCCGTCCGCAGCAAGCTGCTTTGCGGTGTTGACGGTTGCCGCGTGCTCGATCTCGGTCGTGATGATGCGGCCCTTTTTATGTCGGTTGAGGTGAGCGGCACCGCGCAGGCTGATGTTGGTGCTCTCCGTGCCGCAGGCGGTGAAATATACTTCCTCGGGCAGACAGCCGAGCGCAGACGCGACCGTCCTGCGGCTGTCCTCGAGCAGATGCGAGGCCTCCAGACCCATGCGGTGCAGGCTGGACGGATTGCCGAACTCCTCGCACATCGCGTGAACGGCCGCTTCGGCTGCTTCGGGCAGCACGCGGGTCGTCGCCGCGTTATCAAGATAATGCATAGAAAAACGAACTCCTTCATCGGGACAGACCACCGTGCGGCCATACTTCCCGCTATTATAAAATATTTTACAACGGCGGGCCGTCTTTTACAAGACAAAAACGTGCAAAACGGCATTGAAAAGTAGAGAAGGGTATGCTATAATTTCAAGGGTATGATCCATACATATATAAAGTATATCGCGTGACAAGAGCACGTTGCAGATAGAAAGGGAGGAAATCCTATGCCAGGTAAGGTAATTCTCGGCGCTCAGTGGGGCGACGAAGGCAAGGGTAAGTTTATTGATATTTTCGCAGGCAAGGCGGATCTGGTTGTCCGCAGCCAGGGCGGCAACAATGCCGGTCACACCGTTGTAGCCGGTGGTGAGAAGTACAAGCTGCAGCTGATTCCGTCCGGCATCCTGTATCCGGAGTGCGTCAACGTCATCGGCCCGGGTGTTGTTGTCAACCCGAAGGCTGTCCTCGGCGAGATCGACGGTCTGCACGAGAAGGGCGTTTCCACCGACAAGCTGTTCATCGACGCACGCTGCCACTGCATCATGCCGTGGCACCTTGAGCTGGATGCGCTCAGCGAGGCGGGAGAAGGCCAAGGAAGGCACCGCAATCGGCACCACCAAGAAGGGCATCGGCCCGACCTATATGGACAAGTCCGAGCGCAGCGGCATCCGCATGCACGATTTTGTAGACGCAGAGCGTTTCGAGGAGGTTATCCGCGAGACCTGTGCCCGTAAGAACCGTGTGATTACCGGCGTTTACGGCGGCGAGCCGATCGACGCGGACGCTGTTATTGCAGAGTACAAGGTTTACGCAGACCGTCTGCGTCCGATGGTGCGCGACACCACCGTTATGACCTATGACGCCATCAAGTCCGGCAAGGAAGTGCTGTTCGAGGGTGCGCAGGGCACACTGCTCGACCTCGACATGGGTACCTATCCGTATGTTACCTCGTCTCATCCGGTAGCAGGCGGCTGCTGCATCGGTTCCGGTGTCGGCCCGACTGCCATCAACGAGATCATGGGTATCTTTAAGTCCTACACTACCCGTGTAGGCGAGGGTCCGTTCCCGACCGAGCTGTTCGACGAGACCGGCGACTACATCCGCAATGCAGGCGGCGAGTTCGGTACCGTTACCGGCCGTCCGCGCCGTACCGGCTGGTTCGACGCAGTCGTTGCACGCTACGCGGTTCGTGTAAACGGTCTGACCGACGTTGTCATCAACAAGATTGACCCGTTGCGCGGCCTGCCGAAGCTCAAGGTCTGCGTTGCATACAAGCTGAAGAACGGCGAGACCGTTACCGAGTTCCCGGCAAACTTCATGGATCTGGTAGACTGTGAGCCGGTTTACGAGGAGTTCGACGGCTTTGATGAGGATATCACCAACTGCCGTTCCTTTGAGGAACTGCCGGCAACCGTGCAGTCCTACATTAAGGAGTTGGAGCGCATCATCGAGTGCCCGATTACCATGCTTGGCGTAGGTCCTGCTCGTGATCAGGTTATGACGATTAAATAATTCGTCCGAAACCACGCTTTCGGACGAGAGGGACGTACCGAGCCAATGGCTCGGATACGTCCTATACGGGATTTTGCGCGTCCGCCTTGGCGGGCACACAAAATCCCTTTTTTCTTGTAAAAAAACGCAGGCGCTATCCTTGCGCGGCTATGTCCGCGCTGCGCGCGCATGTCCTGCGTTTTTTTGCATTTGCACGGCAAACGCGATTGAATGCCGCCGTGAAACGGCGGTCGTGCACGGTACGGGACAATGACTCCGATTTCTGAACGAAATCCTGTCATGTAGTTGCGGTTTGCAAGCAAACCGGAATTTTATATGTGCTTTCGCACGAAAAAAGGACGCATATTATGCGTCCTTTTTGGAACGGATTAAATAGCTGCGTTCATTCTCCATTCTCCATTTTCAATTCTCAATTCGGCAATCAGTCGCCCATCGACAGTCCGAGCGCTCTTGCCTGCTTCACCAGTTCGCCATCGGGCGGAACGGTTTTCAGCTTGCCTGCGACCTCGGTCAGCGGAACCGGCACGATATGGTTATCCTGCAGCGCAACCATATAGCCGAACTTTTTCTGCAGGATAAGCTGGGCTGCCGCTACGCCGAACCGGCTTGTCAGCACACGGTCGGCCGGGCAGGGAGCGCCGCCGCGCTGGTAATGGCCCGGAATGGTAACGCGGATCTCCTGACCGGTCAGCTCCTTCAGCTCGTCCGCAATGCGGTAGGAGATGGACGGATAGGTCATCGCCTCGCGGGCAGCCTTGAATTCCTTTTTGCTCAGCTTGGCCTCGTCCTGACTTATTGCGCCCTCAGCCACTGCAATGATCGAGAATCGTTTGCCCGCCTTGGCACGCTTTTCAATCGCTGCGGCAATCTTTTTTGCGGAGTAGGGGATTTCCGGAATAACGATGACATCCGCGCCGGAAGCAATGCCTGCGTACAGCGTCAGCCAGCCGGCTTTATGTCCCATCACCTCCACGATGAACACGCGCGAGTGCGAAAATGCGGTGGAATGGATGGAATCAATAACCGTGGACGCGATATCAATCGCAGACTGAAAACCGAATGTCAGCTCGGTGCCCCACAGATCGTTGTCGATCGTCTTGGGCAGCGTTACCACGTTTACACCCTTCATGCTCAGTAGGTTTGCGGTCTTGTGCGTGCCGTTGCCGCCCAGAATGACCAGACAGTCAAAGCCTGCCTTTTTCACCGTGTGCAGCATTTTATCCAGCTTGGTCTCCTCGCTGTCCTCGATGGTCTTGCGCATTTCCTTGAACGGCTGGCGCGATGTACCGAGAATGGTGCCGCCGACCGTCAGAATATCCGAAAAATCCTCGGGCAGCATTTCGTGGTAATCGCCCTCGATCAAACCGCGGTAGCCGTCCCGAATACCATAGATGGTTACTTTATCTCCCAGTTCGTTATACAATGTTTTCGCTACACCGCGCAGTGCCGCGTTCAGACCCTGACAGTCGCCGCCGCTGGTCAGTATACCAATCTTTAACATACTCGTCTGCCTCCTGACTCTGTTTTCCGCATTCTGCATATTGTACAATGCGCAGTATCGTATTTTTACTATACCCTATTTGGTGTAAATTGAAAAGATACTTTACACAGATTCCGCAGTTTTTTCACATGGATTTTTTGTGACTTTCGGCAGTTGCATATTGAGCGGCAGATGTGTTATGCTAATGCCAGACAGATTCCCTGCAACTGACGGACACAGGTGGAGCGCAAACCACCGGGGAGCAGGGAGTTCCGTAATCAGATGCACCGTGAAGTGCATCTCAATGCCGACCGTCTGGGCAGTGTCGCAAGCAATACGCGATGCTGTCCTTTTTTGTTGCCATAAAAAGGACAGCAGACAGCACAAACAGGAGGAAAAGAACATGAACGCATGGAACAACTTTAATGGCGGCAACTGGGAAAACGAGATCAACGTCCGCGATTTTATCCAGAAGAATTACACCCCGTATGATGGTGACGGCGCTTTTCTGGCTCCGGCTACCGCACGCACGACTGCGCTGCGTGAGAAGTTCGACGCACTGCTCGCGGAGGAGCGCGAAAAGGGCGGTGTCCGCAATATCGACACCGAGACCGTTATCACCATCACGGCGTTCGGCCCGGGCTATCTCGACAAGGACAACGAGGTAATTGTCGGCCTGCAGACCGATGAGCCGCTCAAGCGTGCATGCAATCCGTTCGGCGGCATGCGTATGGTCCGTGATGCGTGCAAGCAGTACGGCTATGAGGTTTCTCCCAAGATCGAGGAGGAGTTCAAGTACCACAAGACCCACAATGACGGCGTATTCTCTGCATACACCAAGGATGTCCGTGAAGCGCGTCACGTTGGTCTGCTGACCGGCCTGCCGGATGCCTACGGCCGCGGCCGCATCATCGGTGACTATCGCCGCGTGGCACTGTACGGCGTGAACCGTCTGATCGAGGAGAAGCAGAAGGACAAGGATGCGCTCGGCGATGTGCCTACCACCGAGAAGGAAATCCGCTGCGCGGAGGAGCTCTCCGACCAGATCAAGGCACTCAAGGACATGATCGCAATGGCGGCTTCCTACGGCTTTGATATCACCCGTCCGGCGGAGAACGCAAAGGAGGCCGTTCAGTGGCTGTACTTTGGCTATCTGGCCGGCATCAAGGAGCAGAACGGCGCCGCAATGAGCCTGGGCCGCACCTCCACCTTCCTCGATATCTACTTTGAGCGCGATATCAAGGCAGGTCTGATGACCGAGTCCGAGGCACAGGAGATTATGGACGATTTCGTGCTGCACCTGCGTATGGCGCGCCACCTGCGCACGCCGGAGTACAACGAGCTGTTCTGCGGCGACCCGATGTGGATCACCGAGGCGGTCGGCGGCATCGGTGAGGACGGCCGTCACATGGTTACGAAGAACAGCTATCGCATGCTCAACACCCTGTACAACCTGAACGCTGCCGCAGAGCCGAATCTGACCGTTCTGTGGAGCGAAAACCTGCCGGAGAACTGGAAGAAGTTCATCGCAAAGGTGTCTATCGACACGGATGCCCTGCAGTACGAGAACGATGACGTTATGCGCCCGTACTACGGCGATGATTACGCAATCGCGTGCTGCGTATCCGCGATGCGCGTCGGTAAGGACATGCAGTTCTTCGGTGCGCGTGCCAACATTGCAAAGCTGATGATGATGGCAATCAACGGCGGCCGTGACGAGAACAAGTTCGAGCAGGTCGGCCCGGAGATGCCGGTAATGGACGGCGATGTGCTGGATTATGAGGAGGTTCTCCGCCGCATGGACTTCTACCGTCCGTGGCTGGCTAAGACCTATGTTTCCGCGATGAACACCATCCATTACATGCACGACAAGTACGCCTACGAGAAGAGCCAGATGGCGCTGCATGATACCGAGGTGCGCCGCCTGATGGCATTCGGCATTGCGGGCATGAGCTGCATGGCGGATTCGCTCTCCGCGATCAAGTATGCCAAGGTAAAGCCCATCCGCAATCCGGAGAACGGCATTATCGTTGATTTCGAGATCGAGGGCGATTTCCCGAAGTTCGGCAATGACGACGACCGCGTAGATCAGATCGCGTGTGAGCAGGTCGAGAAGTTCTATCAGGCGCTGACGCAGTTCCCGCTGTACCGCGGTGCGATCCACACGATGTCCATCCTGACCATCACCTCTAACGTTATGTACGGCAAAAAGACCGGCAACACGCCGGACGGCCGCCGTCACGGCGAACCGCTGGCACCGGGCGCAAACCCGATGAGCGGCCGCGACGTTTCCGGCGCGCTGGCATCGCTCAACTCGGTTGCAAAGCTGAGCTACACCTACTGCCGCGATGGTATCTCCAACACGTTCTCCATCACGCCGGGTGCGCTCGGCAAGACCGATGAGGAGCAGGTGAACAACCTTGTTGCCATCATGGGCGGATACTTCGCGCAGAATGCGCATCATCTGAACGTA
>VOFJ01001927.1_pt1 | contig 11960 bp, 24 predicted proteins | sample 5384081 | NCBI WGS metagenome assembly VOFJ01 (sample SAMN12384729, study PRJNA508395) | human gut metagenome | isolation source: healthy gut I | host: Homo sapiens | reverse complement strand
CATAATAATGTGTATCCAAGAAAGAAGCCAAGGTCTGAATCTTCATACATAGGATTCTGCTTGATATCAAGTCTTGGTGAATCAATATGTGCCCCAAGTATATTCATACCGGTGCTTATCGGTTCACTTCCAATATTAAAAAAGCACTATTGCCTTCTTCATATTAACAGCATATACCTTATCACCTGCTTTAAGTGTCTCATTAGCTGCTATTATCTCCTGTAAATCTCTGTATCCGGCTTTCTTTGCCAGTTCTACAGCCTTTTTACATTCTCTTTCTGTCTTACACTCAGATATAAAAGTCTTATATTCATCTGCAAATGTGAATACATTGTTCTTATCTTCGTCTGAATATTTCTTCCATGCATTCTTTCTTTCCATAATGTCAACTTCCTTTCTATATTCCTAATGTTATCTGACCATCAGAATCTTCCTGATTATCTGCATCAAAGCTTTCGCTTGCAAAGCTCTAACTCTGCCTCTTCCTTATATTGTTCAACCATATCTTCACTGATTGTTGGAAGCTCGTCTATCGACTGTACTCCAAATGACCTTAAAAAATCCTCTGTTGTTCCAAAAAGCATTGGTCTTCCCGGTGCATCAAGTCTTCCAACTTCCTTCACAAGACCGAGCTCAACAAGCTTGCTAACTGCTCTGTCTGAATTAACACCTCTGATATTCTCTATCTCTATTTTAGTTACAGGCTGCTTATATGCTATTATCGACAATGTCTCTAATGCCGCATCTGTCAGTGTATATCTTCTTGGCTGGCTGCAAACTCTTATAAGTGCATCATAATATTCCTGCTTGGTACACAGCTGGAAGCTGTTCTCAAAGCTCAATGATTCTTATTCCCCCTGTTCTCTGATTCATATTTATCCATAAGATTGTGTACTATCTTAACAGTTGTATCCACATCCTGTTCTATGGCATCTGCAAGCTTACCTGCTTCAACAGAATCACCCATAGTAAAAAGCACAGCCTCAATTATGCCTTCCATCTGTTCTAAACTCATCATTCTACTCCTCTGTTATATCTTCAATAAGCTCAGGATCCCTGACCACCCTTATGAATATATCATCCTCCGGGCATTCCTGCTTAACCTCAACAAATCCGGTCTTAATAAGCTCTAACACAACTAAAAATGTTACTATAACAGCAACCTTTGATGGATTATTCCACAAAAAGCTCCTGAAACTAAACTCTTCATGCTCCATCATACATGCTTTAATATCCACAAGCTTTTCACTCATGGTAACTTCTTCTTTCTCAATCTTTCCAAACTTGCTTCGTACAGGATCTATCTTATCTTCCTTACGTTTACAAACATCAGCAAATATTCTGTTAAGACGCATAAGTGTTGTATCACCAATAACCTCTGTAAGATCAACCGGCGGTGTATATGCTGCAACCGCCTCCGGAATACTCTGCTTCTTATAATAGGTTCTCTCTGCATCTGTATGCTTGTCCTTTAATTCCTGTGCCATAGCCTTATACAGCTTGTACTCTAACAGCTTTTCAACAAGCTCTGCTCTTGGATCTTCCTCATTGCCTTCCTCATCCACTTCCTTAGGAAGTAACATTCTTGACTTAATATCAAGAAGAGTTGCCGCCATTACAAAGGAACTCACTTACCACATTAAGATCTTCCTTCTTTAGCTGCTCAACATATTCCATATACTGTTCTGTAATCATTGCAATCGGAATATCATATATATTAACTTTATTCTTATCTATCAAATGTAAAAAGAAGATCTAAAGGTCCTTCAAACACCTGAAGCTTAACACTTATTCCCATATCTGCCTCGCTATATTTACTGTGCATAATTACACGTATCACATTTTACATAAAATAACTGCTGTTTGCAAGTAATTGCTAAATTCTATAAAATAACATATAATATCTTGAAAACATTCAATTAAGGATTAAGGTATAAGAATGCTCAATTTAATATTATTAATCAAAAAGAATTGTCACTAAAATATCTGAAGACCGCATCGGCGACTACGCATCCTCAGCATGTTACTATCTCATGCTGAGCTTTTTCCCCATTTTTTATTGGTCTTTTAAGCCTTATAAAGTTCCTGCCAGTTTCCAAGGCAGACCTTTTTAAAAATCATATACGGCGTTCTTCCAACTCAGCTGCAGCCTATTGTCCGGGCAATGCTCACTGATATATATGACAACTCAACAACTGCATTAACCCTCATTACTGCAATTGCTATCATATGGGCTGCCGGTAAAGGTTTCATGGCTATTGTCCGTGGATTAAAACAGATATACAGAAAAAGATAACCAGAAGAACTGGCTTTTCCAGAGAATAAGAGCAAGTATCTATGCCCTTATATTTATGATTCTTATTATTGCCAGCCTTATACTTATGGTATTTGGTAACAATATTATGAACTTCACTATGAAATATATACCACAGCTTACTAATGTAGTCGTGATATTCAGAGGAATATTTAACAGTAAACATTTTCTCTTTCAAGTATATTCACACTCTTCTTTACTATAGCATTCTCACTTGTATCAAGAAGAGGAAAAAGTTCTACAAAAGAGATTGGGAGCTTTCCTTTCTGCTTTAGGATGGTATCTTTTTACAGCACTGTATTCTCTTTTATGTCGGCCACTCACCGAACTTTTCATACATGTACGGAAGCCTTTGCTACTATTATCATATAGCACTTATATGGATGTATGCCTGCATGATTATAATATTCATAGGTGCAGAGATTAACTACTTCATCAATGATGAAAAAATATTCAAACATTATCTTGGGAAGAAATCAAAAGTAAGCGTAGTACCTCTGTAGAAGAATTCCAGAATCTGCGCGTAAGTCATGGATTCTGCCATTTTATTGGCAGCATTCTGACTCATGCCGATTCCATGTCCGTAGCCACCTCCTGTTATCTTAAAGCCTGTAAGCTTCTTTCCCTCCGTCACCTTCTCAAACACACAAGAATGTACTTGGCAGATTAGCATATCTTGTCGTTCCTGACTTAGTGTTCATATCCACATTTGCATTGCCAAATGCTGCCCCAATCGCTGATTCACTGTCTATCACTGTCTCGCCTTTATCACCTGTAACCTTAACTTTTACTGCCGCTCCTCCATTAACACGCTCAAGTACTTCAATATCTTTTATGTTTCCTACATTCTTCCCTGTAGAACGTGCAAATCCTTCACTTATCTCTTTTAACAGATTCCTCCATGCTCCATCTGTACAAAGGTGCAGTCGTAATCATAATCAGCCTCATTTTTCACCTTTTATAAATGTATTGAACTCCGATTCTACTGTCAGTGTAAGTCCTCTGTCCACTCCACCCACACACTCCGCAACAAAATACGGATAGTTTTCTGTTGTATTGCCCCAGAGTGTAACGTCTGTTGTGCTTCCACATGAGGTTGAATAGTAATGTGTCTTAACAACTTCTCCGTTATATGATAGCACCTGTCCCGCTGTCTCATCTACTGCAGTATCTGTTGATTCTGCCCGCTGTGAGTTATTATATACCTGAAACTGTATTGAGTCATCAATATGTGCTCCATAAGCACTATAATAGTTATTAGAAAGTTCCGTATAAGCATAGCTTCTTGCACATACAGCCTGACATTTCAGTGCTTCAAGATTAAACCTGACGGCATCTCGCTAGGAACAACTTTTTTTAAGATAATCTTCTATCCCCACTTCATTTACAACAACAATTCCCTCATCATACAGTGAAACTTCAATAGTTCCGCCATATGAAGGTGTTCCTATGCCTCTGTTTACTGACTGGAACTGTATCTCACCTGATTTAGGAATTAGTTTTATTCTGCCCTCATTAAAGTCTTCTGTATCCTGATTAAACCCAACCGTCTCACCGGGTGCCGTCTCATAAGATTCTTCACCAGTCTCAACTATCATTCCTGAATCAGCACAAAAACTGCTTCATTAAAAAATATATCTCTGAATCCGCTTGTCTTGATAATTACTCTTATATTGTCAGCCTGCAAAGGTTTATTCTTAATAGCACCACAGACTTCTCCATCCGCCACAATAAAAATCCTGTAATGCATAACCGACAATTATACTGCTGTAATTACTTATCAATGAGTTTTCTTTTTTCATACATAATAAAGTCCTCATCCAGCTTAACAGAACCATAACCTTCAATTTCAACGCTGTCTTGTGAAACTGACAGCACCTTTCCACTTACAACATCCGTCTTGGTATTAACTCCAACAATCTTTCCATCCTCAACGGTAATATCACATAAACACCCGGTTACATCTTCTGCTATCTTTCCACTATTGAATTTCTTTATATTACCATACATATTGGCAGTTATCGTGTTGTCTTCTATATTAGTTACATATACATTTTTTATAAATATTGATTTCTGACGATGTGTCCTGATATCTTGATTTAATCATATGTGACATATATATACATGCTGATGACATAAAAATCACCAGTGCAGAATAGGCTAAGAATATTATTTTTTTGTTCTCTGTTTCATATACTATTCTCCATACTAAATTAAGTGTCTTGTTCAGACAAGCTCTTGATAGTATATGCTGAGAATTGAAGTTTTAGAACTAGGTATGCTCATCGCTTTTCGCGCAAAAAGCTTATATGCCAGAACTAAGTTCTGGCATTGTCGCGTTGCTCCTCGAATATAAAATCATAAAAGCGACGCATGCAAGCATGGCCGCTTTTTATAATTTTATATTCTCATCGCTTTTCGCGCAAAAACAGGCTGTCACTTATGTGACAGCCTGTTAATAATATCCCAAAACGCCGCTCCCCACGCTTTCGACTCCTAGCGAAGCTAGGTGGGCAACCGCATCCAGACCGCTGCCTTCCACTGACTAAGGAGGCTTGACATTGGAATGGAGATATAGGAATCCCGTCGATGAAATGTAGGATCAAAATAATGTGGTTTTGCGAACGTCCCAGAAATATTCTATTGATACGTAATCTGTACCGATGTATTGATTATACATCTTCTTTACTGATTACACAATATTATATGTCAAAAAAATTCAAATATACCTGCGAAAGAATACAATTCAGACGCAGGTATATAATCATAATTCAAACTCTGTAATGATTGAAAATTAAAGCTGTGGACCAGCAGCAACTAAAAGCCTTACCAGCTTCGTTACCTGTGTACTTAACAAAGTTCTTATTGAATCTTGCAGCAAGATCCTTAGCCTTAGTCTCCCACTCAGAAGCATCAGCATATGTATCTCTTGGATCAAGGATTGCTGGATCTACTCCTTGGAAGCTCTGTAGGAACTTCAAAGTTGAACATAGGAATCTTCTTTGTTGGAGCTGTATTAATAGCACCTGAAAGGATAGCATCAATGATACCACGAGTATCCTTAATAGAGATTCTCTTACCTGTTCCATTCCATCCTGTGTTAACTAAGTAAGCCTTAGCTCCACTCTTTTCCATCTTCTTAACAAGCTCTGCTGCATACTTTTGTAGGATGAAGCTCAAGGAATGCCTGTCCGAAGCAAGCTGAGAATGTAGGTGTAGGCTCTGTGATTCCACTCTCTGTACCAGCAAGCTTAGCTGTAAATCCTGAAAGGAAGTAGTACTGTGTCTGCTCTGGTGTAAGAATAGATACTGGAGGAAGTACTCCGAAAGCATCTGCTGAAAGGAAGATTACATTCTTAGCTGCTGGAGCTGAAGAAATTGGTCTTACTATATTCTCAATATGGTTAATCGGGTAAGATACACGGGTATTCTCTGTTACGCTCTTATCTGCGAAATCAATCTTTCCATTCTCATCAAGTGTAACGTTCTCAAGAAGAGCGTTTCTCTTAATTGCATTGTAGATATCTGGCTCTGATTCCTTATCAAGGTTGATAACCTTAGCGTAGCATCCACCTTCGAAGTTGAATACGCCATTGTCATCCCAACCATGCTCATCATCACCGATAAGGAGTCTCTTAGGATCTGTTGAAAGTGTTGTCTTACCTGTTCCGGAAAGACCAAAGAAGATTGCGGTGTTCTCACCGTTCATATCTGTATTTAGCGGAGCAGTGCATAGAAGCAATACCCTTAAGAGGAAGGTAATAGTTCATCATAGAGAACATACCCTTCTTCATCTCTCTCCCGCCATACCATGTATTAATGATTACCTGCTCATGGCTTGTAATGTTGAATGCAACATGTCTCTGAGTTAAGGCCTAATTCAGCATAGTTCTCAACCTTAGCCTTAGAAGCATTATATACAACGAAATCTGGCTCGAAGTTCTCAAGTTCTTCTGCTGTTGGCTTAATGAACATATTAGTTACAAAATGTGCCTGCCAAAGCAACTTCAACGATGAAACGAACTGCCATTCTTGTGTCCTTGTTAGCTCCACAAAAATGCATCAACTACGAAAAGTTTCTTGTTAGAAAGCTCTGCCTTAGCGATGTCCTTTAACCTTAGCCCATACATCTTCTGACATTGGGTGGTTATCGTTCTTATACTCATCTGATGTCCACCATACAGTGTCCTTAGAGTTCTCATCAACAACAATGTACTTATCTTTTTTGGAGAACGACCTGTATAGATACCTGTCATAACATCAACAGCTCCAAGTTCGCTTTCCTTACCAACTTCATAACCTTCTTCTTTAGTAGACTTAGTCTCTTCCTCGAATAATACTTCATAAGAAGGATTGTAACAACTTCTGTTGTACCTGTGATGCCATACTTAGTTAAATCGATTTTTGCCATCTTACATAAACCTCTTTTCTTATAATTTCTTGTAAATTATTACAAAATTCTTTTTAATTCTATACCATGCCCCTAATTAAAATCAATAAAAAAATTGTTAAATTTTTCGAAATCGTATATATTAATTTTTATTAATCAGTTGTTATTCTTTAGGAACTGTCTTTTTTCGTACTTGATATCTTCAATTGTTTCACTTTTGAAAGCCTGATAGCCTCAAGTACCACATTTTCTGCAACTCCCATGTTCTTTGCTACTTCTTCCACCGTAGGTTTTCTTCCCAATTCTTCTTTAAGTCTTGTTCCCCAGTCATTTACAAGATTGACTTTATTGAGAATTTTTCCCGAAACCATATTAACATCCGTCTGTTCATCTATAAGCATATTAAGACTGCCTTCAATAAGCTCCTTAACTGCTTCGTCAATTCCTTTAAGCACATTAAGAAGGTCTTCCTGTCCACCTTCTTTAATCTTATCCTTCCACTCATAATTATTAAGCCATTCCTGCTGTCCTATATATATGCTGTCATAGCCAGATTGGCCTCCTGTACAAGGTCACATGCAAGAACTCCCTTTCCTCTGAATGGTTCTATCCATGACGCAATCTTTTCAAGATAACTTTCTGTAAGCAGTTTTAGTGATTCTTTATCATTATCCTCAACTATGTTCATAAGAAGATATGATCTTGTAACATCTGTCATAGGCTGTATTCCTGATATATCCTGAAGATATATTTTTCAGATACTTCTCATCCTCTTCATAATCAAGATGACTTACAATATCATCCGCAACCTTCTTATCTTCCTGTTCTTCCTTAGAAATATGTTGTCCTGACTCATCAATATTATCATCTGAAGCACTTTCCATCAGCTTTAGGAATTCATTATCTACGCTGTCTTCACCCTGTATCTTAATTCCATTAGCCATCAGATATCCTGAAATCATCTGGAACTTGGCATCATCTAATGCCATATCTTTAAAAAGCTGTGTACATCCTCTCTTGTAACAATATTGCCATTAACCTTTGGCATATTCTTTAATGCTTCCAACAGCCTCCATAAATGCTGCCTTGTGAATCTTTATTTTCAGCCATATTATCTAACCTCTTTCAACTTAATTCGTTCTGTATAATATAACACATAAGTACGCATTTGGTAAATGTATTATTTCAGTATACACATTTGACAAAAAGCAGACCCACAGCTTATAGTTTATATAGAATATAAGAAAAGAGGAGATTTCATAATGAGAATCGCATTAATTAATGAAAAACAGCCAGGCTGCAAAGAACGAGATGATTTATGCATCACTTAAGAAGGTTGCAGAAAGCAAGGGACATACAGTTGATAATTATGGTATGTACTCAGCTGATGATAAAGCACAGCTTACATACGTACAGAACGGTATCCTTGCTGCTATTCTTTTAAACAGCGGTGCTGCTGACTTTGTGGTAACAGGCTGCGGTACTGGTGAAGGTGCTATGTTAGCACTTAACTCTTTCCCCTGGAGTTCTCTGTGGACATGTTGTTGATCCTTCAGACGCTTATATGTTCATGCAGATTAACGATGGTAACGCTATCGCTCTTCCATTTGCAAAGGGCTTCGGATGGGGTGCAGAACTTAACCTCACATACATCTTTGAAAAGCTTTTCGAGGGTGAAACCAAGGTGGCGGATATCCTAAAGAAAGAGTTGTTCCTGAACAGAGAAACAAGAAGATTCTTTGATGGCGTAAGAGAACTGTTACTCTTAAGCGATCTCGTAGAAGTTCTTAAGGAGCTTGATCAGGATCCGTTAAAGGTGCTGTTGCAGGTGAGAAGTTTGAAGAGCTTTTCTTTGCTAACTGCAAGGATGAGAAGATTGCTGAGTATGTTAAGACTCTCAGATAATTAATTCTGCATTGTATTAAAAAGGTGTCTCCGTTAATCCGGAGACACCTTTTTTTTTACTTATTATGCTGCTTTCTGTATAAGACCAGCTTTAGTTATTGCATATCTTACTGTCTTTCCAAGAAGTGTTGCAATAACTATCTTAACAATATCAAAATCCGATAAATGGATATACACATACTGTAAGTGCATATGTGACTGAACATTTCATAAGGTATACAAACCATACCGTACCAAATGCATATGCAACAGCAGTTCCAACTACCCAGCCTAACATTGTAAGAAAAATATTTCTGTGTGAAAGCTCAATCACAGCTCCTCCAATAAGTGCCATGAATATGAAACCTATAAAAGATATCCTCCTGTTGGTCCAAGAAGCTTTCCTAATCCACCAGCAAATCCTGAAAAATACAGGGAAGTCCTACAGCACCAAGCAGCAGATATATTCCATAGCTTCCTGTTCCTGCCCATATGCCCAGTACAAATACTGTGAAGTAAATCACAAGATTAGTAAGGGATATTGAATCTCACCAATTGGAACTGAAAGTGGTCCAAGAATACATGTAACTGCAGCCATCATAGCCATGAATGTCAGCTGATAAATAGTAACCTTTTTTGCTTTTCATAATTAAAGTCCTCTTTTTCAAATGTAGTAATACAACATTTGTTATTGTACACACTTAAAAAGTTATTGTCAACCTGTTATTAATTTAAGTTGACATTTGGTTAACATTACATTTTACAATGCTATTGTAATATATACTGTATCATTCCTGGTCCAAGCTCTGGTGTCGGTCTTGCGATAAATCCATGCTTTTCATAGAATATTTCGCCCTTGGCACACATCAGGCAAAAGCATCATTCTTGTGCCTTCCTGAGTAATTCCTTTTGACATAAGCTATTATATGTTCTATAAGCATGCTTCCTATGTGTGCTTACTCTGATATTCCGGTATTATTATTAAATCCTGGATATAGCTTATTACAGACATATCTCCAACCACTCTGCCCATTCCTATAGGCTTGTCATCATCATATACTGTAAATACTTTTTACGCTGTTATCCAATGCTCTCTGTGCCTGATTTTCATCTAACTTAATCCAGCCAACCTGTTTTCTTAATGAAAGATATATATTAACATCTCTCATATCTTCTACTATTCTTATCATAATCTCTATTTCCTACAATTTTTTTTTTAACGAATGGAATTATACTCGCTTTATTTATTAATGTCCAGTGTGCTATAATAGCCAAAAAGGGAGGTATGTATTTTTATGATTACGGTAGCTAAAGACAATTCTGGTGATTTTGATTCAATACAGAAAGCAGTTGATTCTGTTTCTGATAATAACAATGAAACTATATTTATCAAAAAAGGAATATATAAAGAACGCATTGAAATCCGGAAAAATAATATTACCTTAATTGGTGAAGATACAGACGAAACTATTATTACTGAGGGCTTCTATGCAAGAATGATTATGCCTGACGGCTCTAAGCGTGGAACTTTCCGTTCCTATACATTTCTTGTATATGCCGATAATTTCTCTGCGAGCAATATAACCTTCGAAAACAGTTCCGGATTTGGTGATAATGTCGGTCAGGCAATTGCTGTATACGCTGAAGGTGACAACATCACATTTAAGCACTGTAAAATTCTCGGTCATCAGGACACTTTTATTTACCGGTCCGCTGCCTCTAAAGAAAAACAACCAGGTGGTTTTACAGGTCCAACTATAGACGGTGAAAGAAAGCTCGTTCACCAGTTATATGAGGACTGCTTTATATGTGGTGAAATTGATTTTATTTTCGGAAGTGCCACAGCCTACTTTAAAAACTGCACACTTTTTGCATTAAACCGGCATGAACCCATCAACTCTTATTATACTGCACCTTCAACATATGAAGGTCAGGCTTTTTCGGTTATGTATTTGATAATTGTACATTTACAGGAAACTGTCCGCCTAAAAGCGTTGCTTTAAGCAGACCTTGGAGAATTCATGCTAAGGTTGTTCTTCTTAACTGTGAATATTCCGACCAGATTATTGATGAGGGCTTCACTGACTGGAATAAGCCTGAATCACATGAAACTGTATATTATGCTGAATATAATGGACATGGCGATGGATATAAGCCTGAAAAAAAAGCAGCCTATGTTCATCAGTTAGATGAAGCACAAGCTGCCTTTTACAACATTGAAAATGTTATGCATTCTTAATTGATTGTTAATGAACCAAGCGATGTTCCTGATGATGTTGCCGACATAACCAAACCGGCTAATGAATTGGCATCGCTTTCTTTTACCTGAAATAATACAACTACTTCTTTACTCTCTCCTGCCGCCAGTGGATTGAAACATTCTTAAGTGTTGTAATATCATTCTTAAGCATTGAAGCATAATTGCTTACAGCTGTTGAGCCGGCTGTGAGCTTTAATACAACACCACCTGATGATGTAAGATTAACTGTTGAACCACTTGTATTAGTAAGTGTCATCTCAACAGCAACAACCTTACAGCCTGTCTGCGACGGCACTGAAACCACATAATTATCTGCCGGATACTGATTTCCCACAGTATAATCCTTATATGTAAGTGTCACACCATTAAATCCAAGTGCAGTTGGCAGCCCTGTTAATAAATCTGCTGATGCGTTCGCTGAATTACCTGACGCCTTAGTAGTCTGTATTGTATTATTATGTCCTGTAATTGCAGACTGTGTCTGTGACGGTTTCTGTATACCAGACGAACTTATTGTACCTCCACCATTCTGTGCTGAATTAAGCTTCTGATATTTCCATTCATTATCATATGAATACTTAAGAAGCGTTCCTGCTATATACTCAGCAACCAGTGATCATTATCTTCATTGGTTAATGTTACATCATCTTTGCCACAACCTGTGAGTGCAGATATACACAAAAAAAAGCACAAGCAGACCTGTTATAACTTTTTTCATATATATTTCCTCAATTTCCCTTTATAATTATTATCACCGTTCATGATGAATATACCAATTATTCTCATACACTGATAACAATTATATCATATTATGATTTACAATCAAGATTAAACCAGAATTCTACACCATCAGATACATTTCTGACACCATATTCCTGCCCCATTGAATCCATGATAGCCTTTACAATAGACAGTCCTATTCCATTACCTCCATATTCTCTTGTTCTCGCTTTATCAGTCTTGTAGAACTTCCCATATTCTTTCAAGATCTTCATCAGCAATATTCTTTCCACTATTATATACAGTAACGGTAATAGTTCCCCATTCTCTGATTTTTCAGTTCTCACCTCAATTGCACGCTTTCCATCACAGTGATTAAGTGCATTAGATAT
>VOFJ01002718.1_pt1 | contig 11964 bp, 23 predicted proteins | sample 5384081 | NCBI WGS metagenome assembly VOFJ01 (sample SAMN12384729, study PRJNA508395) | human gut metagenome | isolation source: healthy gut I | host: Homo sapiens | reverse complement strand
AGGATACAGATACAGAATCCACAGAAGGAAAAACACTGGTTGTCTATTATTCGGCAACGGGTAACACCTGAAGAAGCTGCAAACTATATTGCAGCGGCAACAGGGGCGGATACACGCTGGAGCTGGTGCCGGTGGAACCTTACAGCGATGACGATCTGAACTGGACGGATGACAACAGCCGTGGTGTATGAGCATGACAATCCCGATACAAGGGATGTGGAGCTTGGAAGCCACCGTATCGGATTGGGAATCCTATGACACAGTGTTCATCGGCTATCCTATCTGGTGGGGTATCGCTGCATGGCCCCGGTAGACGGTTTCATTGAAGCCAATGACTTTACAGGAAAACAGTAATCCCCTTCTGCACTTCCTCATCTTCCGGGTTGGGAGAAAGTGGGGAACTGCTGGAGAAGCAGCGGGAACCGGCAACTGGCTGGAGGGCATGAGATTTCGTCCAGCGTTTCAGAAGATCTCCAAACCTGGGTAAGCAGCCTGGGGTTGTAACAGGAGGCTGATGATTATGAAAGATTTCGACTGAGAAATGACACAAAATTATTGTTCCGCAATGATCCTACGGCAGATTTATGGTATTGACCGCAGGCAAAAAGGTGTTGTTTGTTTATGGCGGCGGCTCCGTAAAAAGAATGGCTGTTACGATGATGTAAAAGAAAGCGGTGGAGAGCGCTGGTGGAAGGTTATATGAACTTGGGAATGCGTCCAGAGAGCTGACAGCCATTGAAGAAGAGCATCCGCCTTGTAAAACAGGATAGAATTGGTCATCGGCGCAGGCGGTGCGAACATTATGGACTGCGCAAAGCTGATTGCATTTGGTACTTATCATACAGATGATCTTTGGGAGTATGTAAAAAGCGGAAAAAAATCCTTACGGACTGAAAAAACTGCCGCTGATTTTGATGCCCACCCATCCGTCAGTGGTTCGGAGTATGGCATGGGCGCTGTCTCGGCAGATTCCAGAACCGGAGATTTTGGTACTGCTTTTTGGCATTACGGCTGACACAGCCATCCTTGTGTCGAAGTATTCCATGTCCTTGGAACGGAAATGACAGCTTATACCGGGCTGGTTACACTGGTGCAGTTATCGGCATCTACCATTGGAGACAGGAATCCGGTATCTTATGACATCGGTATCTCTGTAATCCGCAATGTCCTTGCGGCAGTAAAAAGCTGAAGGAGAATCCGCAGGATTCCGATGCCCGCAGTGATCCTCTACGGAGCGTCCATTTCCACTTCCGGACGGTTGGGGGCTTGGCAAAGAGGAAAATTTTGCGTATGACATCTATGAACTGGAGTTTATTCCGGGAGGTTTTGTATGGAGCAACCTACCGCAAGAGCCTGACAACGCTGTTCCCGCGTTTCTGAAAAGCAATGGCAAGCTATCATGACATCGATATTCGCCGCTACTTTAAAGATGCTTTCGGTTATGAAGGAAGCGTAGAAGAATCTGCCGGATAAAATGGTCGAGCTTTTGGGGCGCTTGGTGTTGATATGTACTTTGATGGAGAGGTTTCCGTGGAAGCAGTAAAAGGAATCAACATTGCCACTCTGCTTTCTGCGGATGAGGTTACGGACATTGTGAAGGAATGCCTTCTGCCGACTGGAAACCATCAGAAAAGAGAGGAAGAATTTTATGCACACGAGAATTCTGGGAAAAGATTTGGAAGTATCTGCTGTCGGATTAGGCTGCATGGGTATGACCCATGCCTATGGAAGCCGGCAGACAAACGGGGAGATGACAGTGCTGATTGCACAGGCGGTAGATCAGGGCTGCACTGTTTGATGCGGAAACCGCATGGGACGAGAGAGTGTCCCCATGACAATGAGGAACTGGTGGGCGCAGCCCTGAAGCCTTATCGGGATAAGGTGGTGATCGCCACTAATTTGGTATCCATTTTGACTGGAGCAGCAAGGCGGTCAATCTGCCTGGCTGTGGTAACGGATTCCCGACCGGAAACCATCCGTGCTTCGGGTGGAGGGTTCCCTCGAAACGGCTGCAGACAGATCCATTGACCTTTTTTATTACCAGCACCGGCTTGATCCGCAGATTCCCATTGGCAGCGGCCGGGGTTATGTCAGAATGATTCAAGGAGGGAAAAAATCACCCATTGGGGCCTGTCTGAGGCGAAGGAAGATACCATCCGCCGCGCCCATGCCGTTTGCCCTGTGGCTGCGATTCAGAACCGCTATTCCATGATGGCAAGGTGGTATGAAGCGCTGTTCCCGGTACTGGAAGAACTGGGGATTGGCTATGTTACCTTCTCACCTATGGCAAACGGTCTGCTCAGCGGCAAGTACGGAAAGGATACGGTATTTGGCGACCATGAGGATTACCGCAGCGTGATGCCCCAGTATCAGCCGGAAAATATGGAACGCAACCGGGAGCTTTTTGAATTGTTGAAAAATACGGCGGAAGAGAAGAACGCTACGCCTGCGCAGATTTCGCTGGCGTGGATGCTGTGCAAAAAAGCCTACATCGTACCGATTCCCGGTACCCGTAGGACCGAACGCCTGACGGAAAAAATCTGGGGAGCTGCAGATGTGGAACTGTCTGCCGCAGAGGTAGCTGCCTGCTGGATGCCGCACTGGATCAGATTCCCATGTCTGCGGTATATGGCGGCGCTCCTGTGATTCAGAGATAGTAGGCTGTGGTTCATCTGCTACCTGAAAGCAGGAGGTCACAGGCGCACAGAAAGGAGTGTCATGAAACATAAGATTAGAATCATTTCATTCTGGCGGCGATGGCCGTACTGCTTGGAATCGGTTGGTGGCGATTATGTGGTGGCTGGGATGCGAAGGAGGATTACGAAATTTCTACGGGAAGGGACTGCCGGATTGGGACGAACAGACGAAGCGGAAGAAATAACTGTGGAGTCGTCAGACCAGAACGGAGAATCTTCCGAAATCCATCAGGAAGAAACCAGCCGTGGATATGTGACGGAGGACAGAGAATACAGAGGCTTTGTCATCGACAATGTGTTCCATTCTGTCAGCGAGGGAGATATCCATTACAATGTCTATATCCTGACAGCTATGACGGCAGCGAACCATATGCGGTTTATTTTACCTTGCCGGGATATGAGGGGTTGTATTTTCAGGGAGTTTCCGCCAATCTCCAGTCGGAAGAATTTGGATTTGAAGCTCAGAGATATAATGAAAAAATGATTATAGTTGCCCGCAGCTTGAGGATTGGGGCGAGACTTCCGCCAATCAGACCGTCGCTTTAGTGGAATATTTTCTGGTAGAGTACAACATCGACCGCTCCAAGGTGTATGGAAACGGCTTTTCCGGTGGCGGAGTGACCATGTCTCAGGTAGTGGGCAAGCGGCCCGATTTGTTTACTGCTTATCTGCAGATCAACTCCCAGTGGGATGGGGAATATGAACCCGTTGTCGAGCAACGGCTCCCGGTGTATTTTGCTGTTGGCCGAAATGATGAATACTATGGCTCTGGACCAAGCCAGGCGGCTTATGACACGCTACACGACTTATACGTTCAGCAGGGATTAAGCGAGGCTGAAATTGCTGAATTGCTGGTGCTGGACATCAAGGAACATGAATATTTTACCGACCGGGAATGTCCAATGAGCATGGCGGAGGCGGCCTGTTTGCTTATGACGAGGACATCATGGGATGGCTGTTTTTTCCCATTAGAAGGAGGAAGTAAAAAATGAAGTGGCTAATTGCCTTTTTATTGGCGGGGCGCTGAGTCTGGGGCTTGCAGCCTGCGGGGCAGATGACAGCACAGACCCCCAATTTGCTGTGAGGAAAAGGAGGCATGAAACTATGAGACAGTGCAGATTATTTGCGGCGGTATTAGCGTTGTCGCTGATGCTGGTTGGATGCAGCACAGATACCAGCGGGGAGAGTACCGTGGAAATACCGGAAACCGGAGTGGAAGAAACGCCTACCGGTACAGATGAGGCTATAGAAAGGAAGGGATGAAACCGTGACAAAATCAGTGTTTCCAAAAAGAGCTGGCGCAAATACCGGCAGACTATTTTGAAGAATCGGAATCTCCAGGCACACTGGTAGAACTGGAATATGATACCTATGAATCCATGACATATGAGGAGCAGAGCCAGACGCTGCATAAGAGGGCGATTGTCTACCTGCCCTCCGGATATTCAGAGGAACAAAAAATATAATGTATTCTATCTGATGCATGGAGGCTGGAGCAATGAGACCACATATCTTGGTACACCGGACAGTCCTTCTGAATTTAAGAATGTTCTGGATAATGGAATTGCGGACAGCAGGATTCAGCCCATGATCGTGGTGTGTCCCACCTACAACAATACCAGCCCGGATGACAGCGGTAATTACAGTCTGGCGCTTCGCTTGACGGATAACTACCACAGGGAGCTGGTAAACGACCTGATTCCGGCAGTGGAGGGTACTTACAGCACATATGCGGAGGATACCACTGCGGAAGGAATTCGTGCTTCGCGGGACCATCGGGCATTTGCGGGGTTTTCCATGGGGTCGGTGGCAACGTGGAGAACCTTCCAGTATTGTCTGGACTTTTTCCGTTATTTTATGCCCTCCAGCGGCAATCTGACATCCGACGGAGAATACATGGCGTCCATAGTAAGAGATTCCGGGCATACATGGAGCGATTTCTTTATCTTTGCAGCGTCCGGTACGGATGATTTCGCCTATTCCTCTTTCAAATATCAGATTGAAGCAATGGCGGCGGTGGAGGATAGCACCTTCCGGTATGCTGATAATGAAAAAGATGGAAACCTGTATTTCCTGGAGCAGGAAGGCGGCACCCACAGTGGGGAGTATGCGATAGAATATTTCTATAACGGACTGATTTGGATCTGGCAGTCATAAAAAAAAAAAAGCGGTTTGACCGCGAAGAAAGAGAGGATATCAAAATGGCAAAAAGAAACAAACGGCAGGAAGGGACAGATTGGGAACGCTTGCTCCCAAATTTGCAGAGCTGAACGATGACGTACTCTTCGGTGAGGTCTGGTCGAGAGAGGGAGCAGCTTTCCGCAAGGGATCGGAGCATGATTACGATTGCGGCATTGTTTTCCCCAGGGTTGTACCCACAGCTTAAGTCCCATCTGGCACTTGAAAGGAACATGGAATTACGAAGGAAGAAGCGGTGGAGATCGTGACGCAGCTGGCATTATACTGCGGCTGGCCGAAGGCATGGAGCGCGTTTCCACTGATTCAGGAAATATATATGGAGGAATCAAAATGAGCATTTTATTTATCAACGGCAGCCCAAATAAAAAATGGAAACACGGCAAAACTGGCAGAGACGCTGATGAACGGCAAAGCGTATCAGACGCTGAATCTGGTAGATTACAAAGTGTACGGCTATGGTCAGAACTTTGCCGATGACCAGTTTGAGGAAATCGTACAGACAGTTGAAAAGCAGCGGATACTATCGTGATTGGTTCTCCGGTTTACTGGCACAACATGAGCGCGGTATGGTTCGGAACCTGATTGACCGGTTTTACGGTCCGGTACCGTCTGGTGCGTTGAAGGGCAGAAAGTTTGTTTTTCTGTTTCAGGGAGCCGCACCGGAAAAGTGGATGCTGGAAAAAAGCTGAATATACTATGAGCCGCTTTGCCCGGATGTATGGGATGGAGTATGTGGGAATGGCGACAAGCAGCACGGAGGCAAAAACGCTTTCCAAGGAAATCTGAGAGGGAAAAGAAATGAGGAACCTATTTTTTTTTTGACAACTATCCCTACTGTGGGTAGGAATGAAAATCCGAGGTTATAACTTAAAGGTGTACGCTGAAAAACAAAGAGGAACTTCTGCCGATGTGTGCCCGGATTTATAATAGAGCTATAAAAAAAAACGCAAAGGAGATGTCAGATATGAACAATCAGAAATATATCAAATTGAATAACGGCGTGGAGATGCCTATGGCCGGTATCGGTACTTTCCTGCTGACCCCGGATGAAGCGGAGGATTCCGGTAATCAGCGCCCTGCAGTCCGGTTATCGTCTGATCGATACGGCCAATGCCTATGTGAATGAAAAGGCGGTTGGCCGCGCGATCAAGAAGTCCGGTGCCCCCCGCAAAAATCTTTTTGAAACCAAGCTGTGGCCGTCCTTTTTTATGAGCAGGAGGATGCTGTAGAAAAAGACGCTGGAGCGTCTGGACACAGAGTATATCGACCTGCTGCTGATCCACCAGCCTGCCGGAAACTATGTGGCTGGCTACAAGCTGATGGAAAAGGCATAAAAAAGGGCAAAGTCCGGGCCATTGGTCTCTCCAACTTCACAGCCGCTCAGATTCAGGAGATTCTGGACATCTGCGAAGTGAAGCCTGCTGTTTTGCAGACGGAGGTGCATCCCTATTCGCAGGAGCTGGCGCTGAAAGAATTCCTGGCAAAGAAAATATGGTCATTCAGGCATGGTATCCCCTTGGACACGGGGACAAGACGCTGATCCAGGAGCCGATATTCTCCAAACTGGCTGAGAAATACGGAAAGGGCAATGCCCAGATCATTCTGCGCTGGCACATTCAGGACGGAATGTGGTCATTCCCGGTTCCAAGAACCCGGATCATATCCGCGCCAATTTCGATTTGTTTGATTTCAGCCTGAGCGATGCGGAGATGGCAGAGATCGCAGCACTCAATAAAGACAAACGCTACTATACTAGCACTCCGGAACTGCTGGAAAGATATGCCGCAATGGTGCCGCCTGTAGACGAGCAGAAATAAAAAAGAATGGAGGGAATCACCATGGGTATGTAACTTTATCAAACGGAGTGAAAATGCCAATCCTTGGATATGGTGTTTATCAGGTAACCAAGGATGAATGCGAAAGATGTGTGCTGGATGCTCTGGAAGTAAGGGATACCGCAGTATTGATACTGCGCAGTCCTATTTTAACGAGGAGGAGGGGCTCCGCTATGAAAAGAGCGGCGTTCCGAGAGAAGATATTTTCCTGACTTCCAAAGGTATGGGTGGAGCATTACGGGTATGAAGAAACCCGAAAGTCTGTGGAAGAATCCCTGCGGAAGCTCAGACAGACTATCTGGATCTGATGCTGCTCCATCAGCCTTTCAATGATTACTACGGCGCATACCGGGCGTTGGAGGATCTGTATGACGAAGGAAAGCTGCGGGCCATCGGTGTTTCCAACTTTTATCCGGACGTCTGGTGGATCTTGCCTCCTTTTACCCGAATCCCGCCGATGGTCAATCAGATCGAGACCCATGTGCTGAACCAGCGCATAGAAGACCATGCCTGGATGGAGCAAATATCATATCGCCCATGAAGCCTGGGCGCCATTTGGCGAGGGCCGCGGAGGTCTTTTGACAACGAGGTATTAAAGCAGATCGGCGAAAATATGGCAAAACAGCCGCGCAGGTGATGCTCCGCTGGAACATCCAGAGAGGCGTAATTGTGCTTCCCAAGTCCACGCATAAGGAAAGAATGATTCAGAATCTGGATGTCTTTGACTTCACACTGACAGATGAGGATATGGACGCGATTGCTGCGCTGGATACGAAAAACCAGTTCTTTCTTCTCCCATTATGATCCAAACATGGTGGAATGGTTCGTAAAAATGGTGGAAGAGCGGAAGAAACAGCACGACAGCAGCAAGGAAAAAAGAAAAACTGGTAAAGCAGTCACACGCCATTAGATATAACCTTTGGGTATCAACTGGACAACAAATCGGGACTTCGACGAGGTCTCGATTTGTTTATAATAAGGATACAGGAAAACCTGAAAAATTCTGGAGGTAAACGCTCATGATGAAGAATAAGTATGTAACCCGTATCTTGTCCTGCTTTCTGGCAGTTGCTATGATTGTAACGCTTGCGGCCTGCGGCAGAGCAGATACAAAGGACACGCAGACGGAAGAAAAGCAGGAGAACAGTCCGACTGTTGCAGAGCCTACCGAAAGCAGCACTAATGATGAATCTGTTGAAAACACAGATACGGCATCCGAGGGCGGCGATACAGCGCAGGGCGACAGTAAAGGTTCTGATTGCCTATTTTACTGCCGCAGAGAACAGTGGCGTAGATGCGGTTTCCTCGGCAAAAGCTATACCACAATAGGCGGAACAGCCGTTGGACGGCTTCGCGCAGTGGCAGATATGATTCAGGAAAATACAGACGGAGACCTGTTTTCTATTCAGACCGCTGTAGTTTACCCGGCGGACGGCGGGGAACTGATTGACTATGCCGCAGAGGAACAGGATGAAAATGCCCGTCGGAACTGACCAGCCATATTGAGGACTTGAATCAATATGATACGATCTTTGTCGGTTTTCCTACCTGGTGGTATGACATGCCCCAGACGCTGTACAGCTTTTTTGATGAATATGACTTCTCCGGCAAGACCGTCATTCCGTTTAATGTCCACAAACGGGAGCCGTTTCTCCGGGACCATTGATACAATCAAAGGAGTTAGAGCCGGGTGCAACAGTGGTTGAAGATGGATTTACTGTCAGCGAGCGGGATGTGGCTGACGCAGCAGAGGATGTGGCGGAATGGCTGGATGGGCTTGACTATTAAGAAACAAGTGTAATGAAGATGCTTTTTGGTAAAATGGCAGCCTGCATAAAGAAGGCTGACTCTGCGATGTGCGGCTCTACTTTTCTGTATGCAATGGGCGTGGATCGGATCATAGACTATTGTCTGCCGCATCAGAACTTTGAAATGATTCTTATCACAGGGAATGGAGGGATTTTTAATTCTGCATGACACAGTTTAATAGTTTTGATTTTCGGATGCGTTACTTTTTTCGCTGAGAGGTTCTATTGACTTGCTTTTTTATTCGCTTCTCCGCATATAATAGAAATACGATAGGAGGGCGTGTTATGCTGGATTATATTTCCGTAAAAGATGCCGCTCAAAGTGGGGCATATCAGAGCGGCGTATTCAAAAACTGTGTGAGGAAGATAGAATTGCAGGAGTGACACGCTTCGGACATATATGGATGATTCCTAAAGATGCGCAGAAGCCTGCGGACAACAGGACGCGTGAAGCAAAACAAAAATTGAAATGCAGAAAAAAAGGATGGTGACTGTCTTGAATAATTTACAGCTTGAGACTTTTTATTCATGTGGCAGATATGGGGAGTTTCAATAAAGCCGCTGAAGATTTATATTTTCCCCGCCGGCAGTTATCAAGCAGATCAATGCCGTTGAGTCAGAGCTGGAAGTATCGCTGTTCATTCGTACCCATCGCGGATTAGTTCTGACGGATGCCGGGAAATCGTTTTATAAAAGACGCTACATATCTGCTTCAATATTTCAAAGGCTCGGTAGAGCGGGCGAAAGCTGGCGGCAGAAAAAAAATGACCATATTCCTGAAAAATTGGTACATCACCCATGACACCGGGACAATTTTTGATTGATTTTTATGGCCGCAGATTCATCCATATCTGCCGGACATGAAATTTCAACTGGTTCCTTTTGAGAATACACCTGAAATGCAAGAGAAATGCAAAAATGCTTTTGGAAAAAATTGTTGATATGGTGGTTGGAGTTTTAGATGACAATTATTTAGGAGAACGGGGCGGTGCGGCAAACATTTGTCAGAAGAACCAATCCGTATTGCGGTGCCTGGCCGTCAGTCAGTAGGCTGGCAGGAAAAGACATTCTGCTACAATGGAGGATCTGGAATGGCGAGCATTTAATGCTTATCAAAAGGCGAACTGAACCTCATATTGAGCAATACGGATTATCTGGTAAAATGATTATCCTGGATATTCGGATAGAAACATTCGACTTTTTGGTACAGAAGCGCTTTAACCGGTGCGAGCTTAATAACCATCTGATATGACGATTGACCGTTGGAAGGATATACATCCGCTCCTGAAAAAAGTGATTCCGGTACAATGGGATTATACGATTCCTTTTGGGCTTCTTCATGCAAGGGAGCCATCTGAGAATGTATTAAAAATTTTTGATGTGATCGAAACAGATAATTGATAAATAGATAACCGCAGGTTTATACCTGTGATAAAAAAAGGGACTTCTTGAGGAAGTTCCGCTTTGTATAATAAAGCCGTAAACAAAACAACTGACAGACGGAGGTACTAAAAATGGAGTATGTAACACTGAATAATGGTATAAAAATGCCGCAGATGGCTTTGGCGTTTTTCCAGATTACGGATGCTGCGGAATGTGAGCAGGCTGTAACAGATGCTCTGGAAATCGGTTATCGGATGATTGATACTGCATCGGCTTATGGAAACGAGAGGCTGTGGGTGCAGCGATCCGAAAAGCGGTATTGACCGGAAGGAACTGTTTTATCACTACAAAACTGTGGATACAGGATGCCGCATATGAAACTGCAAAGAAGGCATTTCAGACCTCTCTCGATAAACTGGGACTGGATTATCTTGACTTGTACCTGATTCATCAGCCCTTTGGAGATTACTACGGTGCATGGCGGGCGATGGAGGAATTGCATCAGGAAGGAAAATCCGTGCGATTGGCGTCTGCAACTTCTACCCGGATCGCCTTTTGACCGATCTTTGCCTGAACGCACAGGTCATTCCGGCAGTGAATCAGGTGGAGCTTCATCCGTTCTTTGCACAGACCGCAGCCATTGACAATATGAAAGTCTATGGTGTTCAGCCGGAGGCATGGCGTCCGCTGGCACAGGGGGAGCAAACGGAATTTTTCAGAATCCTGAATTGGAAGCAGTCGCGGGGAAAATATGGAAAAACCGTTGCGCAGATTGTACTTCGTTGGAATGTTCAAAGAGGGGTTGTAGTCATTCCTAAGAGCGTCCATAAAGAGCGCATGGTGGAAAACATGAATATATATGGGATTTTTTGCTTTGAACGCCGAAGATATGGAAACTATCAGCAAGCTGGATCAGGGAAGAAGTATGGTGTTAGACCATTATTCTGCTGAAACGACAAAAGACTAAATGGATTGAAACTCCATGATTAAGTAACAAACAAAAGAACCGAAAGGAGACACCAGACTATGAAAAAACACGGCCGACTGCTTTTTACCTGTTGCCTGATTGCTGCCCCCTCAGTGCTTGCGGAAGAACAACATCGGCAGAGGTAATGCAGAACAGGCGACTCCGGGAAGGGCAGACCGTGCAGGAAGAACCGGAAGAAAGTGAAACGGAAAGTGCGGATGCCGGACAGACGGAAACGGCAGAGGGAGGAAAAGCGCTGGTAGCTTACTTTGCTTACAATGAAAATATCGGCGATACCAGCGGTATGAGTGTAGATGCGATTGCATCGGCCAGCAGTGATCCGGTAATGAAAGGAACTTACGGTTATGGCACAGGTAATCCAGGAACAGACCGGAGCAGATGTATTTCAGATTCTTGTCAGTGAACCATATGACCCGGAATATGAAGTTATGAGGGAACGCGCCTATGATGAATTGGACGCTGATGCCTTTCCGGAGCTGCAGGCTGCGGTAGATAATTTAGATGATTATGATGTTATTTATATTGGAACGCCTGTCTGGTCGGGTTCCATGCCCCCGCCCTGTTGCTTCGTTCCTGAATGAAAATGATTTGTCAGGAAAACCATTGTTCCTTTTGGGATCCATCTTGGCAGCGGCTTTGGTTCTATTTTACAGGAAATGGAGGAACTTGCGCCGGATGCGGTGATTGCGGAAGGCTTTACAATCAATGCCAATACGGGAAATGATGAAGTGAGGGCAGAATTTACGGAATGGCTGGGCAGCCAGCAGTAACATATTTTTCGTAGAAAGGAATTGCAATGCAGGAACGAATACTTGGAAAAAGATTTGAAGGTGTCTGCCATTGGGCTTGGCTGTATGGGATTTACTCATGCCTATGGAGCTCCCTGTGATTTAAAAAGAAGCCCAAAAATACACTGGCTGAATCTGTAGAGATGGGCTATACATTTTTTGATACGGCGGAACGGTATATTGGTTTTGATTCTGAAGGCAGGAAACTGTGGAATGAAGAACTGGTAGGAAAAAGCGCTGGCTCCTTATCGAAACCATGTACAGATC
>VOFJ01000907.1_pt1 | contig 11966 bp, 10 predicted proteins | sample 5384081 | NCBI WGS metagenome assembly VOFJ01 (sample SAMN12384729, study PRJNA508395) | human gut metagenome | isolation source: healthy gut I | host: Homo sapiens | reverse complement strand
GGCGCGCTGGGCGTCTGTTTAAATAAGGTGCCGTGCGCGGCAGAAAGCGTTGCGTATTGTCAGCGATGACTGAAAAATATCCCTTTCCTGCGGGAAAGGGATATTTTTTGCGCAGAAAGCGCCCTCCGGCCCCGCCGGAGGGCGCGGGGCCGTTACAGCTCGGTCTCAAAAATGCGGGCTGCTGCGGCGGCCAGATAGGCGCAGTCCTGCGCGCCCATGGTCTCCCAGGAGGAGTGCATGGCCAGCTGTGCAAGGCCGATGTCCACGGTGCTCACCGGTACCAGCGTGCCGGCGATGCTGCCCAGGGTGGAGCCGCCGGGCAGGTCGGAGCGGTTGGCCATCAGCTGCACCGGTACGCCTGCCTCAGCGCAGGCGGCGCGGAACACGGCACAGGAGCGGCCATCCGTGGCGTAGCGCTGGTTGGCGTTGAACTTGATGACGACGCCGCCGTTCATGCGGGGGCAGTTGCCTCGGTCGGCGTATTCGGGGTGATCGGGGTGGATGGCGTGGGCATTGTCGGCGGATACCAGAAAGCTGCGGGCCAGGGTGGTCTGGAAAGCCTCCTCGTCCTGGCCCAGAGCCAGGCTGATGCGGCGCAGGGTGTCCCGCAGGAATGTGGAGGCCGCGCCCTGCTTGGTGGCGGAGCCCACCTCCTCGTTGTCGAAGATGCACAGCACCGGCAGGCTGCCGCTGTCGCCGGCGGAGAGGAAGCCCTCTGTGCAGCCCCAGACGCAGGCCAGGTCGTCCAGCTTGGGGGAGAGGATGTACTCGCCGTGGGCGCCCAGCACCGTGCCGCAGCCGCGGCAGTAGAGGAACAGGTCCTGTCCCAGCACGTCCTCCGGACGGACGCCGGCGGCCTCCGCGGCCAGGGGCAGGATGGCGGTGTCGGGGTCCTCGGCGCTGAACAGGGGAACGGTGTCGATGTTGGCCTGATACTTCATGCCGTCGTTGGCATTCCGGTTCATGTGGATGGCCACGCTGGGGATCACCAGCAGGTCACGGTCTACGTTCACCAGCTTTTCCGCGATGGCGCCGTTTGCGCGCACGAAGACGCGGCCCGCGACGGAGAGTGGGCGGTCGAACCACGTGGACATCAGCATGCCGCCGTATTTTTCGGTCGAGAGCTGGACATAATGCGCGCTGCGGCGGTCGGGATGCTCTTTTAAACGGAATGCTGGCGAGTCGGAGTGCGCCGCAGCCATGGCGAAGCCGCCGTCGATCATCTCCGGCACGCGGAAGGCGATGGTGCTCGAGCCGTTGCGGCGGACGAAATACTTCCCGCCGGGGGCTACCTCCCAGCGTTCGCGTTCGGAAAGCTCGGTATAGCCGTTTGCGAGGAGCTTTTGGCGGATGTTCTCGGTCACATGGTAGCAGGTGGGGCTATTTTTGATAAAATGCAGCAGTTCTCTTGCCGGTGCATGTTGCATGGTGATGTCCTCCACAGTTTATTTTTGTTTGGCGGTATTATAGCACACGTCATGCTTCTCGGCAAGCGGACACTCCCTCTGTGCCGCACAAAGCAGGGGCAGCATTTGTGCATTTGTCCATATTTGGTGGAATTATAGTTGATTCTTTTATCGAAATCCTTTATAATACAGTTGATTTCCGTCCCCCCTCCCGCATCGAGCGGGCTTTTGTTTGCGCTCTTAAGCCGGAAGGAGACTATTTCTATGAACGAATCCTCTTCTCCCGCGCCAGCTCCGGTCTCACCGCTGTGGACGCGGGATTTCACTATCATCACACTGGGCAGCGTGATCTCGATGCTGGGCAATTCGATGTCCGGCTTCGCGCTGAGCCTGCTCGTACTGGATTACACGGGCTCGAACCTGCTCTATGCCATCTACATTGCAACGTTTACGCTGCCGCAGATCGTCATGCCGATCTTCTCGGGCGCGATCCTCGACCGCTTTTCGCGCAAGAAGACGATCTACACGCTGGACTTCCTTTCCTCCGGGGTCTACCTTGTCGCTGCGCTGATCCTGAGCCGCGGCTGGTTCAGCTTTCCGATGCTCGCGGTCTTCTGCTTTATCATCGGCTCGATCAACAGCATCTACTATGTCGCCTACGACAGCTTCTATCCCCTGCTGATCTCTGAGGGGAACTACTCCAAGGCCTACTCCATCGCGAGCGTACTGGAGACGCTCTCGGCGCTCATCATCCCGATCGCAACGTACTTTTATAATCTCTTCGGCATTGCGCCGCTGCTCGGCATCAACGCGCTGTGCTTCTTCATCGCCGCGACGGCGGAGACGCAGATCCGCGCCGAGGAACACTACATCGAAAAGCAGCGTGCCGCGCTCGCGCTCGAAGAGCAGCATTCCTCGGGCCGCCAGCTCCTGCGCGACATCAAAGAGGGCTTTCGCTATCTGATGAGTGAAAAGGGGCTTCTGCGCGTGGCCATCTATTTCACATTCAGCATGCTGGCCTCGGGCGCGTCGCAGGTCATCACGCTGCCCTATTTCAAGGGGGCGTTTCCCAACGGCGAATACGTGTACATGCTGGTGTGGGGCATGATGGTGGTGGGCCGTACCGTCGGTGGGCTGGTACACTATAAGGTGCAGCTGCCTACCCACCGGAAGTACGCCATCGCCCTGACGGTATATATCGTTATCTCCATGCTGGAGGGCGGGTATCTCTACACGCCGGTGCCGGTGATGATGGCGATGTGCCTGTGCAACGGGCTGCTGGGCGTCACCAGCTATACCATCCGTATCTCCGCCACCCAGAGCTATGTGCCCGACGAGAAAAAGGGACGGTTCAACGGGGCGTTCAATATGCTGAACACTGTGGGGAGCCTTACCGGCCAGCTGGTGGCCGGCGCGCTGACGGTGGTGCTGCCGCCGAGACTGGTGCTGACGGCATTCATGCTGGTGACGGCGGCTGCGGCCATCGTGTTCATCGGCGGGAACAAGACAGCGGTCAGCGCCATCTACAACCGCCAGCAGTGAATTTGTATGCCGACGCGGCGGCGGATGATCCGACACGCCGCGACATAGAACGATATACCATCGTAAATCATGCAAGGAGGAGCAAGATATGAAGTTTTCCGAAATGCCCTACGCCCGCCCCGACACGGAGACGGTGAAAAAGCAGCTGACGAAGCTGACGGAGCGGCTGAAGAACGCCGGCACCTATGAGGAGGCCAGGGCGGCCTTCCTGGAGGAGCAGAAGGCGTCTCTGGCCGTGGAGACCCAGGCCACACTGGCATCCATCCGCCACTCCATCGATACCCGTGACACCTTCTACGATGCGGAGGAGAAGTTCTGGAACACCTTCAGCCCTGAGCTGGAGGAGTATCAGCAGGCATGGAAGGCGGCTATGCTGGAGTCCAAGTTCCGTCCGGAGTTCACCGCAGAGTATGGCGACCTGATGTTCGTCAACGCTGAGATCGCCCGCAAGTGCTTTACGCCGGAGATCATCCCCGAGATGCAGCAGGAGAACGACCTGGTGCAGGCATACGAGAAGCTGCTGGCCTCCGCTCAGATCCCCTTCGAGGGCAAGACCTACACCCTGTCCCAGCTGACGCCGCTGAAGAGCGATCCCGACGATGCGCGGCGTCTGGCGGCGTGGCAGGCCGACGCCAAGTGGTCCATGGAGCACGCGGCGGAGTTGGATGAGCTGTACGACAAGCTGGTACACCTGCGCGACAGCATGGGCAGGAAGATGGGCTATGAGGGCTACACCACCCTGGGCTACTACCGCATGAACCGCAACTGCTACACCAAGGAGGACGTGGAGAAGTTCCGCACCGCCGTACAGAAGTATCTGGTGCCGGTGGCCGACAAGATCTGCCGCCGTCAGGCGGAGCGTCTGGGCAAGAGCTATCCCCTGAGCTTTGCTGACCTGGCGCTGGAGTTCCGTTCCGGCAATCCCCGCCCCGCGGGCACGCCGGACGACATTCTCGCCCAGGGTATGAAGTTCTACAGCGAGCTCTCGCCCGAGACGAAGGAGTTCTTCGAAACGATGCTGCGCGACGAGCTGCTCGACGTGCTCTCGACCGAGGGCAAGCAGGGCGGGCGGCTACTGCACGAGCTTGGGCGACTATCAGGTGCCGTTCATCTTCGCCAACTTCAACGGCACGCAGCACGATGTGGAGGTCGTGACGCACGAGGCCGGTCACGCCTTCGAGGCCTGGACCAACCGCAAGCGCATCCCCATCGACTACATCTGGCCGAGCATGGAGGCCTGCGAGGTCCACTCGATGTCTATGGAATTCTTCGCCGAGCCGTGGGCAGACGGCTTTTTTGGCCCCGACGCGAAGAAGTTCCTCTACAGCCACCTCTCCGGCGCGCTGACGTTCATCCCCTACGGCACCATGGTGGACCACTTCCAGCACATCGTGTATGAGAAGCCCGAAATGACGCCCGCCGAGCGCCACGCCGTTTGGAAGGAGCTGCTCGGCGTCTATATGCCGTGGATGAAGCTTGACGGCGAGATCCCGTTCTACTCCGAGGGCATGGGCTGGCAGCGCCAGCACCACATCTATTCGAGCCCCTTCTATTATATTGACTACTGCCTTGCCCAGACCGTGGCGCTCGAATTCTGGGCGATGATCCGCAAGGACGTGGGGAACGCCTGGCAGCACTACATGGCCTACACCGTGCAGGGCGGCAGCCGGACGTTCACCGATCTTCTCAAAAACGCCGGCCTTGAAAGCCCGTTTGACGAAGCGTGCCTTCGCGGCGTGTGCGCCGAGGCGGAGAAGGCCCTCGCGGACTTTGACCTCACGGGCATCGAATAATGGGCGAACAGCACAAAAAGCACAGCCGCCGCGAGCACCTGAACGACTTTCATCTGAACGTCGCGGGCGAATATGTTTACGACGGGGCACTCTATGCCTGCCAAAGCGATGATGCAAAGCAGCGCAGATCTAAGCGCGCCGTGTGGGGAATGGCAGCCATTCTGACCGTTGCGGTCGCCGCGGGCGGGTGCATTCCTGCGCCGGGGATGCAGAACTGTTTTTACGTTCTGCTCCCCTACCTCGGCGAGTTTCTGGGCGCGGCGAGCGTCATCTGGGCGCTTGCAAAGCTCGGAACGGATTGGGGCACGGTGCGCGAGTACAACTACAAAAAAAGCGTGGCCGTTCTGCCCGTGCGAACGGCGGTCACGGCGGTCTTTTCTCTTCTCGGCATCGTGTGCGAATTGATCTTCTTTTTCGTCAATGACCACGCAGGACAGACGTTTTTCGCGCTGCTCTATGTCCTGCTGAAGCTGATAGCCCTACTGAGTGTCCTTGTTCTGCGCGCCGAAATTATGCAGGCAGAATGGGACAAATTGCCTAAAAAAAATAACTTCTAAGATTTTACTCTGTACAATGTGCATCCTTTCATGCTATAATCAAAAAAATTCTACGCGCTGTTTTTCGGCGCACAGATGTCCATAGGAGGGGCGCACTCCCCTTTCCGCGCGTATTTATGCGCGGGCGCCTTACTTTGTGCTGCACGGGGCGACCCGTTTTGGCAAAAATTTATAAAGGAGTAGATTCAATGAAAAGAACACTTGCACTGATCCTTTCTCTGGTCATGTGTCTTGGTCTTCTGGTCGGCTGCGGCGACAAGAAGACGGACGACGGCCAGACCGACGGCAAGACGCTTGTTGTCGGCACGCAGAACTTCGACGGTAAGTTCTCCCCCTTCTTCTATACCAATGACTATGAAAACCAGGTCATGGGTATGGTCTTCGACGGTCTGTTTCTCGTCGACCGCGAGGGCTCTGTCGTCCTCAAGGGCATCGAGGGCGACGTCCGTCCCTACAACGGCACCGACTATACTTACAAGGGCATTGCCGACTGCGACATCGTTGAAAACAGCGACGGCACGGTCGACTACAACATCACCCTGAAAGAGGGCGTCAAGTTCTCCGACGGTGAGGAAATGACCATCGACGATGTCATCTTCTCTTACTATGTCCTGCTTGACCCCGCTTATGACGGCGTTTCCACGCTGTACTCCCTGCCCATCAAGGGTCTGGAAGCCTATCGCAGCGGTATGGACACTGTGCAGAACCTGATCCTCGCCGCCGGTCCTGACGCCTACGCCGCCAACGACTTCTACACCGAAGAGCAGTACAACGCTTACTGGGCCGCCTTCAACGCCGCCGGCGTGAAGTTCGCCCAGGAGATCCTTGACTACGTGGTCGCCTCCGGTTCCGCCACCGCTGACGACTCCGTCGCCGCGCAGGCTGCCAACTGGGGCTTCGATCTCGCCGATGACGCGACCGTCGAAGACTTCTGGGCTGCCATCGTTGCTAAGTACGGCTACGACATCTCCGATGACGGCATCAACGCCGAGACCGCCGGCACCAGCATCTCCGCCTTCATCGAGGCTGAGATGGGCGACGCCTACACCGACTATACCGTCGCCGTCCAGACCGGCGAGTCCGCTCCCAACGTTGCCGGTATCGTCAAGACCGGTGACTACTCCATGACCGTCACCCTCACCGAGGTCAACGCCACCGCCATCTATCAGCTCCCCGTCACCGTGTGCCCCATGCACTACTATGGCGAGACTGACAAGTATGACTACGACAACAACATGTTCGGCTTTGTCAAGGGCGATCTGTCCCACGTCAAGTCCGTGACCTCCACCCCCATCGGCTCCGGCCCGTACACCTTCGAGAGCTGGTCCAACGGCGCTGTCACCCTGCAGAAGAACCCGACCTACTGGAAGGGCGAGCCCAAGATCGACACTGTCATCTGGCGCGAGATGACGGACGAAGATAAGATCCCCGGCGTTGTCTCCGGCACGATCGACGTAACTGACCCCTCCTACTCCAAGGAAGCTGCCGAGCAGATCAAGGAAGCCAACTCTAACGGCGAGATCTCCGGCGATACCATCCAGACCGACCTCGTCGCCAACCTCGGCTACGGCTATGTCGGCTTCAACGCCAACCGCGTGAAGGTCGGCGACGGCAACGGCGGTGATGAGGCCTCCAAGGATCTGCGTAAGGCCATCGCCACGGTTATCGCCGTTTACCGCGATGTCGCTGTCGACTCCTACTACGGTGAGTTCGCCAACGTCATCAACTACCCCATCTCCGACACCTCCTGGGCCGCTCCGCGCGTTACCGATGAGGGCTACAAGGTCGCCTTCTCCGTTGACGTCAACGGCAACGACATCTACACCGAAGGCATGAGCGCCGACGACAAGTACGCCGCCGCCAAGCAGGCCGCTCTCGGCTACTTCGAGGCTGCCGGCTACACCGTCGCTGACGGCAAGATCACCGCGGCTCCCGCGGATGCCCGCATGGACGCTGAGGTCATGGTCGGCGGCAGCGGCACGGGCGACCACCCCACCTTCATGGCTCTGACCCTCGCGTCCGACGCTCTCAAGGAGATCGGCTTCAACCTGATCGTCTCCGATATGTCCAACTTCGCCGAGATGACCAACGCGATCAACGCCGGTACTGCCGACATGTTCGCCATGGCATGGCAGGCCACGCCCGACCCGGATATGTTCCAGATCTATCACAGCAAGGGCGGCTCCAACGAGAAGTCCTACTGGATCAAGGATGCCGACCTCGATGAGCTCATCATGATGGCTCGTCAGTCCACCGACCAGACCTACCGCAAGACCCTGTATAAGCAGTGCCTTGACATCGTGGCCGACTGGGCGGTCGAGATCCCCATCTATCAGCGCCAGAACTGCGTGATCTTCTCCGCCAAGCGTGTCAACCTCGACACCGTGACGCCTGATATCACGACCTACTGGACCTGGTACAACGACATTGAGCTGCTCGACCTGCAGTAAGCTCCGTCGCTGCACAAAAACGTTACTTAGGCGCATGGCTACCCTGCGGCTTTTGCCGCGGGGTAGCCTGCCTCAGGCACATCTGCCTATGATCCAAATGCCCCGGTGCATCGGAGCATTTGGCTGATATGCAGAGAGAGACATATCAAACCCGAAACGGCGACAAGGCCCCGGGCGCGGGGCGGCCGTTATCAAAAAACGGAGGGATTCTATGCGCAAATATCTGGTAAAACGCCTGCTGCTGTCGGTGGTGATCCTCTTTTTGTGACATTCATCATCTACCTGCTTATGCGCTGCATGCCCAGTTCCTACGTGGAGAATATGGCGCGGCAGCTCTCGCAGGCTCCCGGCTCCAAGCCCTATGAGGAGTGGCTGGCACAGCTCAACGCACAATACGGTCTGGACCTGGGCCTCATCCCCGGCTTTTTCGTCCAGCTCAAGAACCTGTGCACCGGCAACTTCGGCGACAGCTGGAAGTATACCGTGCCCGTCATCCAGAAGTTCAACGAGGTCATCTGGGTCTCGTTCATCATGGGCGCTATCTCGCTCGTGTTCGAGCTTCTGATCGCGGTGCCGCTCGGCATCGTGGCCGCCACCAAGCAGTACAGCGTGACTGACTACACCGTCACGACGGTCGCACTGCTGGGTATGTCGCTGCCGACGTTCTTCTTCGCGACGCTCTTAAAGCTCATCTTCTGCATCAAGCTCGGCTGGTTCGACCTTGTCGGCCTGACGGGACGTGACTTCAACTCCCTCAGCCAGTTTGGTCAGATCCTCGATATGGCAAAGCATCTGGTGCTGCCCATCGTGACGCTGGTCTTCATTTCCATCGGCCCGTGGATGCGCTATGTGCGCACGAACATGCTCGAGGTGCTCAACGCCGACTACATCCGCACCGCCCGCGCCAAGGGCCTTTCCGAGCATAAGGTCATCTATCACCACGCCTTCCGCAACACGCTCATCCCGCTCGTGACGTTCATCGGCGGCTCGCTGCCCGGCCTTTTTGCCGGCGCGCTCATCACAGAGACGCTGTTCGCCATCCCCGGCATCGGCTTCATCTCGTACAACGCGATGGTCGCGGGCGATATCCCCTTCTCCATGTTCTACATGACGTTCCTGGCGATCCTGACCCTGCTGGGCAACCTGATTTCCGACATCCTGTACGCGGTGGTCGACCCCCGCGTGCGCATCGCGTAAGAAAGGAGGCGCTAATCCATGTCTGAAGAAAAGAAGATCAACGATCAGCAGGAGAGCGGCTCCCCCGAGCAGCTTTCCCTCAACGACGACCGCCGCGTCAAGGTCCTTTCCCCGGGCACGCTGGTCGCCAAGCGCTTTTTCCGCAACCGCCTCGCGGTCGTGGGTCTGACGATCCTCGCCGTGATGTTCATTTTCTCCTTCATCGGCGGCCTCATCAGCCCCTACGGGCAGGACGAGGTCTTCTACCGCGACGATATCCAGCTCAAGGAATACGCCGCCATGAGCGAGAACACCGAGTACCGCTATCTCGTGGCCGACGGCCAGGAGTTCGGCACGATCCTCCAGGCGCAGCTCACGCTGCACATGGGCAAGGACGACAGCTTCTCCTACAAGGGCGTCACCTACGACGTGACCGAGGAGGGCGACTCGCTTTTTACTCCGTCTCGAGCGGCGGCAGACTCCTTGCCATCGCCTATAAGGACATCATCAGCTCGAACGACCCCAGCCAGAAGTTCGGCTTCAACTTCAGCTTCAGCGCCCTCAAGGCGCACGCCAACGGCGAAGCGGAGTTTACGGCCGGCGGCAAGACCTATACGCTTGATGAAGACAGCGTCATGCTGAATGGCGAGGAGATCGCCTACATCAGCCGCTTTGTCATCCAGTCCAAGGTCAGCGGCACGGTCATCACCAAGGACTTCAAAGAGCGCGTGCAGCAGGCCGTCGAAAACGGTGAGACCGAGTACACCTATGTGAACGACGCCGGTCAGGAGCGCGAGATCAAGCTCGAATACAATCCCGCCAAGTACCAGTGGTCGATCAAGGAGGGCACGTCCACCCGCGTGTTCGACGCCTATTCCTTCCCCGACTCCGCGCACTGGCTCGGTACGGATAAAAACGGTATGGATATGCTCACCCGCCTGATGTACGGCGGCCGCGTGTCGCTGATGATCGGCTTCATCGTCGTCATCATCTCCGCGGCGCTCGGCGTGGTGCTCGGCGGCATCTCCGGCTACTTCGGCGGCTGGGTCGATAACCTCATCATGCGTATCGTCGATATCTTCTACTGCATCCCCCTCCACCCCGCTCATCATCATTCTGGGCGCAGCGATGGACGGCATGCGCGTCGACCCGCAGATCCGAATGCTCTACTTAATGTTGATCTTGGGCTTCCTCGGCTGGCCGGGTATCGCCCGTCTCGTCCGCGGCCAGATCCTCTCCCTCTGCGCGAGCAGGAGTTCATGACCGCGACGGAGGCCTGCGGCATCAGCGTTTCGCGCCGCATCTTCCGCCACCTGATCCCCAACGTCATCCCGCAGCTCATCGTCAACTGCACGATGAGCCTCGGCGCCACCATCATCACCGAGGCAACGCTCAGCTTCCTCGGCCTCGGCGTCAAGTTCCCGTTCGCCTCCTGGGGCAACATCATGAACGACGTTTCCAACTCTTACGTCCTCACGAGCTACTGGTTCATCTGGATCCCCGCCGGCATCTGCCTGATGCTGACGGTCCTCGGCTTCAACTTCGTCGGCGACGGTCTGCGCGACGCATTCGACCCGAAGATGAAGCGCTGAGAAAGGAGGGAATTTGAATGGCTAAGAAGCATAATGACGGCTATCTTTCCGCAAAGGAATCCCGCCGCATTTCCAAAGAAAACCGCAAGATCACAAATGCGCTCGAAAAGAAGCGCAAGCGCAAGAACGTTCCCGAATCCGAGTATCTGACCGAGATGCACGACCCCAACAACGCGGTCGAATTCGACAACCTTCACACCTACTTTTTCACCGACACGGGCGTTGTCAAGTCGGTCGACGGCGTCACGTTCTCCGTGCCCATCGGCAAGACTGTCGGCGTCGTCGGCGAGTCCGGCTGCGGCAAATCGGTCACGAGTTTGTCGCTCATGCAGCTTTTGCAGCGCCCGCAGGGTCAGGTCGTGGAGGGCGAAATTCGCCTGAACCTCGGCAGCAAGGCCTACGACGTCACGAAGGCGCCTGACAGCGTCATGCAGCACTTACGCGGCAACTATATCTCCATGATCTTCCAGGAGCCGATGACCGCGCTGAACCCCGTGTTCCGCATCGGCGACCAGGTCGACGAGGTGCTGGCCCTGCACAATGAAAAGGGCCACGACGAAGCGCAGATCAAGGCGCGCACCATTGAGCTCCTTGAAATGGTCGGCATCGCCAACAGCGAGGGCGTTTACAAGATGTTCCCGCACGAGCTCTCCGGCGGTATGCGGCAGCGTGTCATGATCGCCATGGCGCTGGCCTGCCGTCCGAAGCTGCTGATCGCGGACGAGCCGACCACAGCGCTCGACGTGACCATTCAGGCGCAGATCCTCGACCTTCTGCGCAATCTGAAGGATCAGATCAATTCCTCGATCATGTTCATCACGCACGACCTCGGCGTCATCGCCGAAATGGCGGACTATGTGGTCGTCATGTACGCTGGCCGCATCGTCGAGCAGGGCACGGCGGAGGAGATCTTCTCCCATCCCGCGCACCCCTACACCATCGGCCTCATGGCCTCCAAGCCGGTCGTGGGCCGTCAGGTCGAAAAGCTCTACTCCATCCCCGGCAAGGTGCCGAACCCCATCAACATGCCGAACTACTGCTATTTCAAGGACCGCTGCGAAATGTGCGTGAACAGCTGCGAGGGCGACTACCCGTGCGAGGTGAGCATCTCGCCGACGCACAAGGTGAGCTGCTACCGCTACTACGATGGCAAGCGTCCCGACGCGAGGTCGTTCGTCAGCCAATCCCTTGAAAATTCTTCCTCCCAGCATGAGGATCGTGAAAGACAATGAGAGGCCGATTCCCCATAGGAACAATAGCTTCGAATGCATTTACGTAACCCATCGTTTTTGGCTCCAATAAAGCGACCGGCTAATGCCTCTCCCGCATAAGCGAATCCATCCATTATATAAAGAACAAGGTAAATAACTGCATCAACAAGGTGTTTACGGCTAATATCACATCCTTGTCTCGCACCTGCTTTAGAAGTAAAGAAAGTCATGGCAGCGAT
>VOFJ01002058.1_pt1 | contig 11968 bp, 10 predicted proteins | sample 5384081 | NCBI WGS metagenome assembly VOFJ01 (sample SAMN12384729, study PRJNA508395) | human gut metagenome | isolation source: healthy gut I | host: Homo sapiens | reverse complement strand
GGAATTTCCGGCCCGACGCTGATCAGCAGTTCGGTCGTGGGGCTTTCGGGCATGGCCGCCGCGATGTGGTCGGTGATCACCCGTTCGCCCGCCGCGACGATGGCCTTGATCCCGGCCATGTTGCAGCGGTAGACGACATCCTTTTTGGTCAGCAGGTGAGTCGCGGGGATCGCCACCGCACCCAGCTTGTGCAGCGCCAGAATCGAGAACCAGAACTCGTAGCGGCGCTTGAGTATCAGCATCACCACATCGCCCTTTCCGATGCCGAGGCTCTGGAAATACGAGGCCGTGCGGTCGCTTTCGCGCTTGATGTCGGCAAAGGTGAACTGAATCTCCGCACCCTGATCGTTCGTCCAGAGCAGCGCTTTCCGGTCGGGCTGTTCCTCCGCGTAGGCGTCCACCACGTCGTAAGCGAAATTGAAATTCTCCGGGACGCGGATATGCAGGTTCTTTCTGTAATCCTCCTGCGAGCGGAAGGTCGTTTGCTGTAAGAATCTCTCTACCATACGCTTACATGATTATCGCCAGAAAGCGGACCGGCCGCCCGTCGAGCGCCTTCATTCCGTGCGGCAGGCTGGAATCGAAATAGAGACTGTCACCGACGTTCAACACCAATTCTTTCCCGTTCAGGCTCAGCAGCAGACGCCCTTCGAGCACGTAGTTCATCTCCTGCCCCTCGTGGCAGTTCAGGTGCATCGGGGCGTCGGTCGGAGCGGGTTCTACCGTCACGATGAAAGGATCGGCTTTCCGGTCGCGGAATCCCGCCGCCAGCGCCTCGTACTTATAGGCCTTGCGCCGTTCGACCGACACGCCCTTCCCGGCGCGGGTGATGAAATAGGCGTTCATCTTCGGCTCCTCGCCGAACATCAGCACGTCGAGGCTGATCCCGTAATGGCGGGATATGGTCTGCAGCACGTTCACCGAGATGTCGCTTTCGCCGCTCTCCAGCGCCATATACTCTTCGACCCGGAGATGACAGCTCTCCGCCACCTCCTGCGCCGAGAGTTCGAGCACTTCACGCAGTCCGCGCAGGCGGTTGGCGATTGATTTGATGGGATCACACATTGTTTTTTCGTTTTAATCGAACAAACCGTATCCGCCCCGCTTCCGCCGGGTGCGAAGTCTGAAGTAACAAACTGTAAGTTCGTTACGCTGATTTTTACGTTTTATCCTGTTTGTTTTAACCTAACAACTTGGCTGTAAATATAGTAAAAAATATTACAAACAGCAACCTTCTGCTTTTTTTCGTCTTCCGGCGCGGTGCCGCCGTTTCGGCACTGTACGATTAACGGGCTATGTAGCAGTAAATTATAAAGGGCCGCCGTGCATCGCACGACAGCCCTTCCTCTTCATTTACTTATCGTAGTTTGGCTACTTCTTGATATTGGGCAGTTCAAGCCCGTAATGTTTCCTGCGGTCCTCGGCTTTGAGCCATATGCCGAGCAGCATGGCGACGACGCCGCAGCTTGCGAAGATCACCATCGGAAGCGTATAGTTGTAGGCCGTACCGTCGATATGGCCGGGGTTGCTGAATTTGAGCGCATAGCCGATCACGGCCGGGAAGAGGCACAGCCCGATGTTCTGAATCCAGAAGATCAGCGAGTATGCCGAACCCAGATAGCGGGTCTCCATGATCTTGGGAACCGAGGGCCAGAGGGCCGCGGGAACCAGCGAGAACGAGATGCCGAGAATGATGATCGCGCCGTAGGCGATCAGCGTGCTCGGATAGGCCGGGAGTACGAAGGCGAAGATCAGGTGGCAGACCGTCATCAGGATTGCACCGAAGATCAGCATCGTAGCGCCCTTGCCCTTATGGTCGAGGTAGCTGCCGAGCAGCGGCGTGATGGCCGCGGCGCCCATCGGGAACCAGCGGAAGATGTCGGCGGCCGTCTGGGCCGAGACGCCGAGGTTGCTCTCCAGCATGTTCGTGGCGAAACGCTGGAAGGGGAAGATCGCCGAGTAGTAGAGCACGCAGAGCATGGCGACGATCCAGAAGACCTTGCTGCCGAATATTTTGCCGAGGTCGCTGACGCGGAACTCCTCTTCCGAGCTGTTGTTGCCTTTGGCGTCGAGTCCCAGCTGTTTGTCCAGCTTGCGGTCCATGAACGTAAAGACCACGTAGGTCAGCAGGCCGATCAGCAGCAGCAGGGTGCAGAACGCCACCGGACGTACGACCGTTGCCGGCGCCATGTTGGCCAGCCACGGCGAGATGGTGAACACGGCGAATACGCCCACGCGGGCGATGGCCATTTCGAGTCCCATGGCCAGTGCCATCTCCTTGCCTTCGAACCATTTGGCGATGGTCTTCGATACGGTGATGCCGGCCATCTCCATGCCGCAGCCGAAGATCATGAATCCCAGCGATGCGAGTTTGGCGCTGCCCGGAAACGATACCCACCAGCTGTTGAGCCACGTTTCGATGCCCGAACCGATGAAGGCGTCGCTCACTCCGTAATATTTGATGCTGGCGCCGATGAACATCAGGGACGCCGAGAGCACTCCCGTGAAGCGTATGCCCATCTTGTCGAGGATGATGCCCGCCAGAATCAGGAATCCGAAGACGTTGAAAATGAACTCCGAGCTTCCGTACATGCCGAAGACGTCGGGCGTCCAGCCGCGCTGGGCCTCGATCATGCTCTGCAGCGGCGACATCATGTCTACGAACATGTAGCCGAAGAACATCGTCAGCGCGATCAGAATCAGCGCCGTCCAGCGGACGAATGCCGAATCGTTGAGTTTTCGTTGGATAATTTCCGTCATAGTTATTTGATTTGAGTTAGCTTACTTGTCCGTCGGCGCGTAACGTTTCAGCACCTCGTAAGCCTCGACGATACCCAGTTCGCCGGCCTTCGAAATGTCGAGACACCCTTTGCGCGTGTCCTTCATGAATATCTGTATGATGCCGCGGTTGTAATACGCCTCGGCGAAATTGGGGTTGAGTTCGATGGCCTTCGTGTAGTCTTCGAACGCTTCGGGCAGGCTTCCCGACAAGGCCCGCAGGTTCGCACGGTTGTAGTAGCTGTAGGCCAGATCGGGGAAGAGCTTGATGGCCTTGTTCAGGTCGGCTACCGCCTCGTCGTAGCTGTACGTGCGTTTGCTGTTGTTGTTCAGCCGGTTCGCCGGGTCCGAGTCGATGGTGATGCGCTGGTAGGAGTTGTCGATCGACGAGATGAAGTCGATCATCTCGGCGCGCGTGGTCGAGCGGTTCAGGTAGAGGAACGGGTTGCTCGGATTCAGCTCGATGGCCGACGAGAAGGTATTGACGGCATTGGTGTACTGCTTGATGAGCGCCTGCGAGACGCCGCGCTCGAAGAGCACCGTCCACGAGGTTTCCGCCGCTTTCAGCTCTTCGACATACTGCTTGTCGAGCATCACGAGCGTGTCGGGCGCAATGTTGGTTTCGCGCCACGAAAGCGTCAGGAATTCGTTGTCCACGCGTTTCTTGAAGTCTTCGACGCGCTGCACGTGGTAACGCTCCACGGCCGGCACGGTGTCGGGGCGCATCAGCGTGAATTTGAACAGCGGCAGCAGGCGCATCTCTTCGCGTCCGCCGTTGTGGCCCGTCACGCGGTCGAAACTGCCGCCTGAGAATTTGCTGTCGAATGACAGCAGGCGGTCGAAGCGCTGCGTCGTATCGGCGAATATCGAATAGGTGCTGTCACTCAGGCGCGAGCGGTATTCCGCGATTTTCTTCTGCGCCGTGTCGCGGTCCTTCTTGGCGCCCTGCGGGTCGCGCAGCAGCTCGCGCAGGCGGCCGCGGTAGATATAGGCGTTGGCAAAGTCGGGATAGAGCTTGATGGCCGAGGTATAGTCCTCTGCGGCTTTTTCGATCTCGCCCAGCTGGGCGTATACGCCTGCGCGGTTGTAGTATACCAGCACGTTGTTGGGCGAATAGAGCGCCACTTTGTCGTAATCCTCCAGCGCGCGGTTGTAGTCGCCGATCTGCGTGCGCAGCATGGCGCGGTTGAAGTAGGTCAGCGAGTTGGTCGAATCGAGCTGGATCACCTTGTCGAAGTCCGACAAGGCCAGCATCGGGCGGTTGGTGTTCGAGTAGACCAGCGCCCGGTTGAAGTATGACAGCAGGTAGGTCGAGTCGCACTCGATCGCCTTGTTGAAGTCGGCTTCAGCTTCGGGATAACGCTTCTGCTCCATGTAGAGACCGCCCCGGCGGTTGTAACCGTTGGGGTTCTCGCGGTTGGTGCGGATGGCGGTGTTGAAATTGTCGTAGGCGCGGACCGTGTCCTTGAGGTGCAGGTAACTCAGGCCGCGGCAGATAAAGGCGTCGGCGACCTTGTTCTCCTGACGGATGAACTTGTCGAAATCGTCGATGGCCTCGGTGAACTGCTGGTTCAAAAGACGCGTGACGCCGCGGCTGTAATAAGGGCCCGGCAGGTCGGGACGCAGCTCGATGGCTTCGCGGAAGTCCTGCAGCGCGTCGTCGTAGTTGCCCAGCCGCGAGCGGGTGATGGCGCGGTAGGTGTAGGCCTGCGTGTAGACCGGATTCATGCGGATCGCGGTCGAGAAATCGGCTTCGGCGCCCAGCAGGTCGTCGAGGTTGTATTTGGCGATGCCGCGCAGGAAATAGCCTTCGAAGGCGTTTTCGTCGAAACGCAGCAGGGTGTTGAGCGTGCGGATGGCCTCTTGGTAATCGTTGTTCATCATGCACGAACGTCCGACCCAGAAAAAATATTCCCGGTTGTATTGTGCATACGATTTCGTCCCGCACATCAGCGCGGCGGCAAGGGCGATTCCCAAGATATATTTACGCATTTTCCGACTCACTTGTCCCTCTAACGTTCTTTTCGGGCTGTTTATTATTCCGGTTTATTCCAATTCATATCCGAAACGGCGCAGCTGGCGCTCGTTGTTGCGCCAGTCGTCGCTCACCTTGACGAAAAGCTGCAGGAAAACCTTCTTGCCGAGGAACTCCTCCATGTCCTCGCGTGCGGTCTGTCCCACACGCTTGAGCTTTTCGCCCTTGTGGCCGATCAGGATGCCTTTCTGCGAGTCGCGGGCGACGTAGATCGTCGCGGCGATGCGGTCGATCGTCGGTTCCTCCCTGTAGCTGTCGATCTCGATTTCGCAGCAATAGGGGATCTCCTTGTCGTAGAATTTGAGGATCTTTTCGCGGATGATTTCCGATGCGAAGAAACGCAGCGTCTTGTCCGTCAGCGTCTCTTTCGGGTAGAACGCCGGACCTTCGGGCAGCAGGGCGAGGATGGTTTTGAACAACCCCTCGATATTGAAGTTTTCCTTGGCCGATGCGGGTACGATCTGCGCTTCGGGCAGCTCCTGCCGCCACTTGTCCACCAGCGCGTCGAGCGCTTCGGGCGTCGAGAGGTCGATCTTGTTGATCACCACGACGGTCGGAATGCCGCTTTCCCGGATGCGGCCGATGATTTCGGCCGAACGGTCGCCCTGCTCCACGGTGTCGGTGACGTAGAGGATGACGTCGGCGTCGGTCACGGCGCCGGTTACGAATTTCATCATCGACTCCTGCAGTTTGTAACTGGGTTTGAGGATGCCCGGCGTGTCGGAGTAGACGATCTGGAAATCTTCGCCGGAGACGATGCCCATGATGCGGTGGCGCGTGGTCTGTGCCTTGGAGGTGATGATCGACAGTTTTTCGCCGACCAGAGCGTTCATCAGTGTCGATTTTCCGACATTGGGATTTCCGATGATATTTACAAAGCCCGATTTGTGCATTTTCTTTCTGGGATATGATCCGGACAAAGGTAACGATAAAATGCACCCCCTCCAAACACGGGAACGATTAATTTACCCCGCATTTTTACCGATTGGACCCGTCCTGCCGCATTTCCCGATTTTTTCGTTTATATTTGCCGTAACGTGAAATCCCGATGCAACCGCCTATGAAAACCTCGAAAACTCTCTTTTTCCTGCTCGGCGCCCTGCTGGCGGCCCTGCTGACGTGGTGGCTGGCCGGCGACAAACAGGCCGCCGCCGGCACCTCCGCCGTTGGAATGCCAGCTGCGGGAATCTCTGCCGCCGGACTGCCGGCCGCGGGGGAGCGGAGCGCCCTCGACGTGATTGCGACGCGCACGAGCGTCCGCTCCTACCGGGACTGTCCGGTAGGAGCCGATACGGTCGAACTGCTGCTGCGTGCGGCGATGGCCGCGCCTTCGGCCATGAACCGCCAGCCGTGGGGGTCTTCGTGGTCGTGGACGACAAGGCGCTGCTCCAAAAATTCGCCGACTCACTGCAATACGCCAAGATGGCGGCATCGGCGCCGCTGGCAGTCGTCGTCTGCGCGGATCTCACCCGCAATCCGGGCGCTTCCGGCGACTGGTGGGTGATGGACGCTTCGGCCGCTTCCGAGAACCTGCTTCTCGCGGCCCACGCCGTGGGGTTGGGGGCGGTATGGACGGGCGTATATCCCCGCAGCGAGCGGGTGAAGGCCGTTCGCACTATTCTGGGACTTCCGGAATCCGTCGTGCCGCTGAATGTGATTCCGATCGGGTATCCGGCCGAGACCCCGGAGCCTAAACAGAAATGGAATCCCGGCAATATCCGGCGTAACGGCTGGACGCGGTAGTCCGGGACTCGAAACCGAAAATCCCTGCGCCGATTCATCGGGCAGGGATTTTCTGATTTTGTTTCGGGAACTTCATAGTTTCCGGGACGGCGGGACGGCTTGTCGTCCGAATTACCGCCGCATGCCGGGCATCTTCGGCATCTTCATACCGCCTCCGGCCACGGCCTTCATCATCTTGCGGGTGTCCTCGAACTGCTTCATCAGACGGTTCACGTCGGCCATCGTCGTGCCGCTGCCTTTGGCAATGCGTTCGCGGCGGCGGGCATTGATGATTTCCGGGCGTTCGCGCTCGGCGGGGGTCATCGACGAGATGATCGCCTCGGTCTGCTTGAAGACGTCGTCCGGAATGTCCACGTTCTTGAGCATCTTGCCCATGCCGGGAAGCATCGACGCAAGGTCCTTCAGGTTGCCCATCTTCTTGATCTGCTGGATCTGGCCGATGAAGTCGTTGAAATTGAACTGGTTCTTGACCAGCTTCTTTTTCAGCTTGCGGGCCTCCTCCTCGTCGAACTGCTCCTGCGCGCGCTCCACGAGCGACACCACGTCGCCCATGCCCAGAATACGGTCGGCCATACGTTCGGGGTGGAAGACCTGCAGGGCGTCCATCTTCTCGCCGCTCGAAATGAATTTCAGCGGTTTGTTCACGACCGAACGGATCGAGATCGCGGCGCCGCCGCGGGTGTCGCCGTCGAGCTTGGTGAGCACCACGCCGTCGAAGTCGAGCCGGTCGTTGAACTCCCGTGCCGTGTTCACGGCGTCCTGACCCGTCATGGCGTCCACGACGAAGAGCGTTTCCGAGGGTTTCACGGCGGTTTTGATGGCCGTGATCTCCTGCATCATCGCCTCGTCTACGGCCAGACGTCCGGCGGTATCGACGATCACGACGTTGAACGCGTGCTGGCGTGCGTATTTTATGGCGTTTTCGGCGATCTGCACCGGGTCTTTGCTGCCCTCTTCGGTATATACTTCGACGCCGATCTGCCCTCCGAGCACCTTCAGCTGGTCGATGGCTGCCGGACGGTAAACGTCGCCGGCGACCAGCAGTACCTGCCGGCCTTTCTTGCTCTTGATGAACGAAGCCAGCTTGCCTGAGAAAGTGGTTTTACCCGAACCCTGAAGACCCGCGATCAGAATCACGGCGGGATTGCCCTCCAGCCGGATGTCCGTCGCCGTGCCGCCCATCAACAGGGCCAGCTCGTCGCGTACGATCTTGGTCATCATCTGCCCGGGCTTCACCGCCTTGAGTACGTCCTGTCCCAGCGCCTTCTGCTTCACCTGGTCGGTGAACGATTTTGCGACCTTGTAGTTGACGTCGGCGTCGATCAGCGCACGGCGAATCTCCTTGAGGGTTTCGGCGATGTTGATCTCGGTGATGCGGCCCTCGCCTTTGAGGATTTTGAACGACCGTTCGAGTTTATCCGTTAAATTTTCAAACATAGGTCTGCGAAATTTTGCCCACAAAGATAACGAATAATTCACAAAGAGCAAGGGCCGCGGCGATTTTCGGCGCCGCTGCCGCCGCCGTCCGCACTTTTCGGCATAAATGTTTGGCTGTCCGGCATATTGTACTACCTTTGTCACCGAAGCAAACGGCAAATTATGAGAAAAACAGCTTTTGCGGTACTCCTCGCGCTTCTGTATTGCGTCAGCGGGGCGGCCCAGACTCCCGATGAATGGCAGCCGCCGAAGGGCCTGCCCTACGGTAATGAAATCGGCATCCGCTACGGCGCCCAGATCCAGCTCGGCAGCGGCGGCCGGCTTTCGCCCGACCTGCAGGCGTTCAGCATCGACTATGCCCGCTACAACTACTACAACATCGGCTTCCGCACGGGTCTGAACGTCTTTCTGGACTCCGACGTCTTCGACTACTATTCCATCCCGATGCAGTTTACATGGCGGACGGGACGTATGGTGTCGGCATGGCGCAGAAGCAGGGACGAAGGCTATCCGAACAACGACCCCTATGGCAACGGTTATTACGGGAAGAGCAAACCCGACTGGGGCAGTGCGTTCCTCTCCACGCTGTTCGCGATTCTCCCCTCGGCGTTCGAAGTGCATACGGGGTTCACGCCGGGCATGATGTTCGGGCCGCTGAGCCTTCCGCCCTATGACGGGGGATTCCTTGTCAGGCACCGCTTCAGCTGTACTTTCGACATCGGCGCGCGGCTTATCATCCCCATCTGGCGGTTCAATCTCTACGGAGATTTCACCTACCATTGTTATATTACGGATAATTTCGGATTCAGATACGGAGACTTCCGTCCGACCCGCTCCTATATGGGCATGGGCGTCGGCCTGTCGTTCAACTTCTGACCGGAGTGCCGGGCTGCCACAATCCGGTTGCCGTGTGGGCGCAATCCGGTTGCCGCAGCCGGCCGCTTACCGCAGCAGTCCGGCTTCGTACCACTAAAAATACAAGTTCCCCTTTTCAAAGGGGGATTTCGGGGGATTGTCAGTATGAAGGGCCGCTTTGCGGCCGGACAGCTCGTAATTTATCTGGAAAGGTTACCTGAGCAGTCCGGCTTCGTAATAAATTACGATCTGTTCGATCATCCGGTCTTCGTTCTGCTTGTCGTATTCCGACTTGAGGTTCTGTCCGAATATGCGCGACACGCCCTGCCAGAATCCCGCCACGAAGCCGCCCCGGAACTCCTTCAGCACCTCGTAGGCGGTGTATTCCGTTTCGCGGTCGATCAGTTTCAGCAACACTTTGCCCTGCGTGCGGGTCATGTGTTTCAGCACCGGCGTATACTCCTCCTTGATTTGGTTGTAAACCTGCCTGATATAGGCTTTCTGCGCCTTCTTCGTCGGCAGGCGGCACAACTCCTCTTCCATGGCCGCCATCTTGGCTTTCGCGATCCGGGCGATGGGGTAGACCTTCTTCACGGCATCGACCAGCTTGCGGTAGCGGCGCAGGTCTACCGGGCGGCTGAATACGTAAACCGGGAGAATATGCACCAGCGGCACCGAGTCGCCCTTTTCCACGCACCACTCCTGATGCCAGAAGCCGCGGCCTCCCTGCGCCTGCGCTCCGGGGAGTGCGGCGGCCAGCGTTATCAGAAGCAGAAGCCACTTTTTCATGTCCGTAAAAAATTGTTACCTTTGCGAAGGTAATTATTTATCGGTTAAACGTCATACGCCAGAACGATATTATGCTCGAAAAAGGATTGTCGGCTCAGAGCCGCACTACGGTAACGAACGAAAATACGGCCGCCGCGATGGGGTCGGGCGACCTGCCCGTATTCGCCACGCCTTCGATGGTGGCGCTGATGGAAAACGCCGCCATGACAGCCGCGGCGGCCGCATTGCCTGCCGGCTCGACGACCGTGGGCGCGGAGATGAACGTCACCCATATCAAGCCTTCGGGGCTGGGCGCCGAAATCACCGCGACGGCCGTGCTGGCCGAAGTCGAGGGACGCAAGCTGACTTTCAACGTCGGCGCGCGCGACGCCGGGGGGATGATCGGCGAGGGCGTGCATATCCGCTATGTCGTGGACCGCGAGAAGTTCATGGCCAAACTGGGCTGACCGTGGACCGACCAAGTGCCGAACCTCGGCGCCGCAGCCGCTTCCGCCTGTGGTGCGGAGGTCTCTGGTACACCTGCCTGCGTTACGGGTTGTGGTACTTCGGCGGCCTGCGTTTCGCCCGTAAATCCGGCTCTCCGAGCTGCGACTATTCGCACTTCCGGCACCGGACGCCCTTGCTGCGCAGGCTGAAGGACGTCGACATGCAGTACCAATACAACAAGATCACCAATCTCCGGCTGGCCGCCGCGCGTCTCGACGGCGTGGTCCTGCGTCCCGGCGAGACGTTCAGCTATTGGCGGCTGATCGGACGTCCCTCCCGCCGCAAGGGCTATCTCGACGGCATCGTCCTTTTCTGCGGCACGTTCCGCCCCGGAGTCGGCGGCGGACTCTGCCAGATGTCCAACCTGATCTTCTGGATGACGCTCCACACGCCCCTGACCGTCGTGGAACGCTACCGCCACTCCTATGACGTATTTCCCGACAGCGGCCGCACGCAGCCTTTCGGCAGCGGAGCCACGTGTGTCTATCCCTACCGCGACCTGATGATCCGCAACGATACGCAGACGACTTTCCGCCTGCATGTCACCGTAGGCGGCGAGTTCCTCGCAGGGGAGTGGCGCGCCGACCGGCGGCCGGAATACTCCTACCGCGTGGTCGAACGGGATCACTGCATGCAGAGCGAATACTGGGGCGGATACAGCCGCCACAACAAGCTCTACCGCGAGGTGTACGACGCCGAAGGTCGCTGCGTCGATGTGCAGTACGTCACCCGCAACGACGCGCTGATGATGTATTCGCCGTTCCTTGCGGAGAACGCTCAGCCCGGAAAACGGCCGGCCGACAATCTGCGGCCCGGCTATGAATAACCGCCTGTAAATGAAAAGGGCGCAGGGGAAAATCCTCCGCGCCCTTTTTCACATCGCTCCTCTCCGGTCATAGCCCGATCAGCAGGTGTTCGAGCAGGATGACCAGAATGCCCGACAGATAGCCGACGAACGCCAGCAGCGTGATTTTCTTGAAGTACCACGCGAAGTTGATCTTTTCCAGCCCCATCGCCACGACGCCCGCCGCCGAACCGATAATCAGCAGACTGCCGCCCACGCCTGCGCAGTAGGTCAGCAGGTGCCAGAACAGTCCGTCCTGCACGAACGACTGCATGTAGGCCGGGTCGGCGCTGGCGGCCACCGCCGCCGTGTCCATCACGGGGTACATGCCCATACATGCGGCCACCAGCGGTACGTTGTCGATGACCGACGAAAGCACGCCGATGACGCCCGCGATCGTGAAGACCTCGTGCACCTGCTTGTCGAGCCAGTTGGCCACGTCGGTCAGCACGCCCGCGCTCTGCAGTGCGGCCACCGACATCAGGATGCCGAGGAAGAAGAGAATCGTCGGCATGTCGATATGCTTGAGCACTTTCGAAACGCGGCATTTGATCGACTCCTCGATGCCGCGTTTGCGGTCGTAGATGATCTCCGTCAGCACCCACATCACGCCCAGCGAAACCATCATGCCCATGTAGGGCGGCAGGTGGGTGATGCTCTTGAATACGGGTACGAACAGCAGGCTGAGGACGCCCGTGACGAGGATGAACTTGCTCAGCCGCGGACCCACGCCCTTGGGCAGCTCCGCTTCGAACGCGCTTTCGTCCACGGGGGCCGCGTCTTCGTTGCCCACGTAGCGCATCGCGATCGCCGTCGGGATGATTACCGATACGATGCACGGCACGAAGAGCGTTCCCATCAGGGCCGCCGCAGTGACGTTGCCGCGCATCCAGAGCATGATCGTCGTCACGTCGCCGATGGGCGACCACGCACCGCCGCTGTTGGCCGCGATGACGATCAGGCTGGCGAAAAATCCAGCGCTCCTTCTGATCCGCAATGAT
>VOFJ01001309.1_pt1 | contig 11975 bp, 15 predicted proteins | sample 5384081 | NCBI WGS metagenome assembly VOFJ01 (sample SAMN12384729, study PRJNA508395) | human gut metagenome | isolation source: healthy gut I | host: Homo sapiens | reverse complement strand
GGCTTTTCCTTGGCGGTGTCGGGGATGTACAGGCCGCTGGCGGTACGTTCCTCGGATTCGAGGCGCTTCACAAGAACACGGTCATTCAAAGGTTTCAAACTCATGACGACTTATCCTCCAAAAAAGGTATTTTTTTGTTGCAACCAGCCCCGTCATCATCGGACTGCCTGCGGGGAATCCCTGCAAGCTCTCCGAAATGGCGGACGTGTCCCCGATATAGCGGAAGAGGCCGCTCGTTTCAAATCGGGGAAAACGCTCGCCGGGGGGGTAAGCCTTGCAAGCGGGCCGTGGTGTTCCGGCCTCTCGTGGCATTAAATAATCCCCCTGCGCGCATTGGGAAGGGGGGAACGACGATTTTTTTTACATTTTTTCCTTTTTTTTAATAACTGCCAGTAAATAATTGTTCTTTTTGTTCCCTTTCCGGGGCGGCTCTTTTAGCCTACTTGCCATATCCTTTAAAATAGGATTATAAACGGAATTCGCGCCCGCTGGCCTGCACGAACCCTTCACCTAAGAGCAACCGCACGTGGGCGAACCTGCAAAGTACACCAATCCGCTTGACAGGTTGCGGAGAAGGGGGTACTTATCCCTTCTCTTTTTTCGGAGGTTCTTAATGTACGCGATTATCGAAACGGGCGGCAAGCAGTTCCGCGTTGAAGAAGGCACCAAGATCCTCGTGGATCGCATGGCTGCCGACGTGAACAGCGAAGTGTCCCTCGACAAAGTGCTTATGGTTGGTGGGGCCGAACTGAAGGTCGGCGCGCCCTATGTTGAAAATGCCAAGGTGACGGCCACTGTGCTGGATCACGTGCGTGGCGACAAAATTCTTGTCTTCAAGAAGTGGCGCCGCAATGATTCCCGTAAGCTGCAGGGCCATCGTCAGGACTATACCGCCATTCTGGTGAAGGCCATCGAAGCCTAAGCCCGAAGTGTAAGGAGATCCCCTCATGGCACATAAAAAAGCAGGCGGCAGTTCTCGTAACGGCCGCGACAGTAACGCACAACGCCGCGGCGTGAAGCGTTTTGGTGGGCAGCCCGTTCTCGCCGGCAATATCCTTGTCCGTCAGCTCGGCACCGTGATCCATCCCGGCGAAAACGTGGGCATGGGCAGCGACTACACCTTGTTCGCCAAGATCGACGGCACGGTGAAGTACGAAACCTATGTTCGCAAGCGCAAGATCCAGAAGCGCGTCCACATTCTGCCTTTCGAAGCTCCCGCTGCCGAATAGCTCGCAGAAAAGACGATTTTTCAAGGGAAGGGGCCGTCAGGCTTCTTCCCTTTTGGTGTATGCGCCGTCCCCAGAAAGCGGGGGTGCCTTTCCCCAAAGGCAGCCCCTCCCGTTTCGCTTCTCCCAAAGATGGCCCGGCACCCCCTTCCCCGCTCCTTTTTTATTCCACAGAAAGGCGTTTCCCTCCTCCGATGCGATTGTGCAAGGCTCAAGGAGATACGATGAACAAAGTGTTTCTGTTCGCCCTCCAGCTGGGGGTATTGGCTCCCTTTTGGCGCAGTATGCAGGCGTTGTTGTGGGCCAATTCCGGCAGGGCGTCCGAAGGGGCGTTGTGGAATATCGTTTACTGCGGAGGGCCGCTTTTGATAGCCTGTGCCCTTGCCCGGTGGCGGATACTCAAAGGGAAGGAAACGTTTTCCCTGATTCAGGCCGTCTGCGGCGTCTTGCTGGCGTTGCTCGTCTCTACGGTTTTCGTCTGGGTGGGGGCGTCTGAGCGGGGCATACCACCGGTATCCGCGTACGGCTTGGCGGTTGACGGCGTGATCTATGCGGTCGGGTTGGCCTTGGCCGTGTTCGGCTGCAAAAAACGGCTTTCGCGGCTGGGCGGCGATATATAATTCATGTAAGGAACAGGATACTCATATGCGTTTTGTGGATGAAGCTGTAATCAGCGTCAAGGCCGGCAAGGGCGGGAACGGCTGCGTGTCGTTCCGGCGTGAAAAATTCGTACCCCGCGGCGGGCCGGACGGCGGCGACGGCGGCGACGGCGGCAGCATCATCCTGCGCGCCGATTCACGCCTTTTGAGCCTGTACGACTTCCGCATCATGCGCCACTACGAGGCGCAGAACGGGCAGGGTGGCATGGGCAGCCAGCGCTACGGGCGCAAGGGCGAGGATCTGGTCCTCAACCTGCCCGTGGGCACGCTCGTGTTCGAGCAGACCCCCGAAGGCGAGCATATGCTGACCGATCTTGCGGAAGCGGGCGACGAATATCTGGTGGTCCGGGGCGGACGCGGCGGCAAGGGCAACGAGCACTTCAAGTCCTCGACCATGCGCGCACCCCGTTTCGCGCAGCCCGGCGAACCCGGCGAGGAGCGCAATCTGCGCCTCGAACTCAAGATCCTTGCGGACGCGGGGATCATCGGACTGCCCAATGCGGGCAAGTCCACCTTCATTTCCCGCATTTCGGCGGCCCGGCCCAAGATTGCGGCCTATCCCTTCACCACGCTGACGCCCAACCTCGGCGTCGTGATCGACGAGTACGATCCCGATCAGCGTATGGTGGTGGCGGACATCCCCGGTCTCATCGAAGGCGCCAGTGAAGGGCAGGGCCTTGGGCACCGTTTCCTTAAGCATGTGGAGCGGACCCGTTTTCTCGTGCACATCCTCAGCATCGAAGATGTGAACCCCGAGGAGAACCCTTGGGCGGGCTTCGATCTCGTCAACGAGGAGCTGAACGCCTTTGACGAGGATCTCGGTTTGCGCCGTCAGTTGCAGGTCATCAACAAGATCGACCTGCGCACGCCCGAGGAAGTGGATGCCCTCCGCGCCATCGCCGCGAGGGACGGGCGGGAGATTTTCTTCATGTCCGCGGATCAGGGCGAAGGCGTCGAGGAACTGCTCGCCGCCATGTGGAGCCTCCGCGCCGAAATGGAAGCCCACGCGCCGCTGCTACATTATCAGGAAATGGTCCTTGAGGACGAGGAGTTCCCGGACATCGAAGTCGTGTACACGCGCGAGACCGAGTAGCGGGATAGTATTTATTGGGGAAGGGGAGGGGAAACTTTCTATAGAAAGTTTCCCCTCCCCTTCCCCAAACCCCATCCCCTCCTCTTCAAAGACTTTCGACTGGTGGGGAGGCCGCGCGAAGGGAGTTCGTTCCGGCTGGGGTGGAAGAAGAGGCAAGATGTTTTATTGTATTGCGGAAGGCGGGAAATCTTCCCGTCTTTTTTTGTTGCGGGGAACAAGGAGCCGGGGGACTGGCGTTCGAGGGGAATTTGTGGTGTAACCGGGGCGTTGTGCAGACCATTAAGCCGGGTCAAGGGGCGGTTCGCCCCTGTGGGCACAAGCCCGCCGGAGGCATCATACGGAGTACTTCATGAACTGGCAGGAAGAACGGGACGCTACGCTGTGCGAGGCCCGATGCGTAGTGGTCAAGGTGGGGTCGGCTGTTCTCAGCACCGGGTCCGAACTGAACCTCCCCGTGCTGGACAATCTGGTCAACCAGCTCGCCGTGCTGAGCCGTCAGGGCCGCCGCGTGGTGCTGGTGTCGTCCGGGGCCGTGGCCGCCGGACGGACCGCGCTCAAAAAATTGCCCGGCGAACCCGCCGCCGTGGGGCTGAGCGGCAAGCAGGCCGCCGCCGCGGTAGGGCAGGGGCGGCTCATGCACCTTTACGACAACGCGTTTGCGGAGCGGGGCATCCTCGCCGCGCAGGTCCTGCTGACCCGGGACGACCTCAAGAACCGCACGCGGTTCCTCAATATCCGCAACACGTTCAGCGAACTGCTGAGCTGGGGCGTCATCCCTGTGGTCAACGAAAACGATACCGTGTCGGTCAATGAACTCAAGTTCAGCGACAACGACAACCTCGCAAGTTTGCTCATCAATCCGGTGGAGGCCGACCTGTTCGTCAACCTGACGACCATCGGCGGCGTGCTGGACGCCAACCCGCTGGAAACCCCCGACGCCACGATCATGCCGTGCATCGAAGATGTCCGGGCCCTCAATCTCGATACCCTGTGCGGCGGCAAGACCTCCGTGGGCACGGGCGGCATGTACTCCAAACTGCTTTCCGCGCACCGGGGTGGCGCAGCTCGGCGTGCCCACCGCCATCCTGCCCGGCTGCGAACCGGACGTCATCCCTCGCCTGTTCGCGGGTGAAACCATCGGCACATGGGTGCGGCCCGAACAGCGCACGGTTTCCCGCCGTAAATACTGGCTGGCGTATCAGGCCGATCCGCAGGGGACGCTGTACCTCGATGCGGGCGCGGCGGATGCGGTCAGAAACCACGGCAAGAGCCTCCTGCCCGGCGGCATTGCGGAGGTGCACGGCAGCTTTGAGGCGGGAGCGCTGGTGCGGCTCGTGTATGACCGCGAAACGGTGGGCGTGGGCCTGAGCAACTACAATGCGGCGGATCTGCTGCGTATCAGGGGCCTGAAACGGCACGAGGTCGCCGCCATTCTCGGCGACGCGCATTACCCCGAAGTGGTGCACCGTGACAATCTGTTGCTGGATGCGGCCTTGTAGCGTACAAAAAACGGAAGCGTCCGTTTTCCGACGGCGTCATTGCATTTTTAAGGAGTGACCATGTACATCGTAACAGGCGGTGCGGGCTTCATCGGGAGCGCCATGATCTGGCGGCTCAACGAAGCGGGCATCGACGATATTCTGGTTGTGGACAATCTGGCTTCCAGCGAGAAATGGCGTAACCTCGTCAACCGGCGGTACCGGGACTACGTACACCGTGACGAATTCCGGCGCATGGTGCTGGAAGGCCGTGCCCCGCAGAAGGTCGAGGCCATCATCCACATGGGGGCGTGTTCGTCCACTACGGAACGCAACGCCGATTTCCTGATGGACAACAATCTGCATTACAGCCAGATGGTCTGCCGTTACGCCCTAGAGCAGGGCGCGCGCCTCATCAACGCGAGCAGCGCGGCGACCTACGGCGACGGTTCGCACGGCTTTTCCGACAGCCTGCTGACCACGCTTTCCCTGCGCCCCCTCAACATGTACGGTTATTCCAAGCAGATGTTCGATCTGTGGGCCTACCGCGAGAATCTGCTCAAGAGCATCGCCAGCGTGAAGTTCTTCAACGTGTACGGCCCCAACGAGTACCACAAGGGCGAGATGAAGAGCGTGGCCTGCAAGGCTTTCACCGAACTGCGCGAAACCGGCTCGCTCCGCTTGTTCAAGTCCGACCGCCCGCAGTACCCCGACGGCGGCCAGATGCGCGATTTCGTGTATGTGAAGGACTGCGTCAACGTCATGTTCTGGCTGCTGGAGCATCCCGAAGCCAACGGCATCCTGAACATCGGTTCGGGTAAGGCCCGCACGTGGAACGATCTCGCCAACTCGGTGTATTCCGCGATGGACAAGATCCCGGACATCAACTACATCGACATGCCCGCCGAGCTGAAGGGCCGCTATCAGTATTACACGCAGGCGGATATGGCGTGGCTGGAACGCCTTGGCTGCGACATTCAGTTCCACAGCCTTGAGGACGGCGTCTCCGACTACATCAAGAATTATCTGATGAATCCTGATCCGTATTTGTAGGAACGGGAAGAGAAGAAGGAAGATTGGGGAGAGGGGGAGGGAAGAACTTTCTGTAGAAAGTTCTTCCCTCCCCCCCAAACTCTCCCATCTCAAAGACTTTTGGCCTTATTGAATCCCTCTTGCTGGTTTTCCCCGTGGTTGGGGGAGAAGAGGAGACAGTGTGTTCTTTTGGGTTTTATTATGTGAAAAAGGCAAGGGAACGTTTGTTTCCTTGCCTTTTGTCTTTTGGATGCGGAACCGGGAGACGTAGGCCGGCAAACGGGACTGGGCCGTCCCTCAGCCCATCACCGACCCTTACGAACGTCTTTGGGAGGGGTGGGGGGTTTGAGGGGGCGGGGAGGACTTTCTCCAGAAAGTCCTCCCCGCCCCCCTCAAGTGTCTCTTCTCTTTATCCGCTAGAACTTGTAGCCCACGGATACGGCGGCGATATGGCTGCTCCCGTTGTGGGAACGTCCCTTCAGGACGCCGTCGGCGGTGGACTTGTCGTAGCTGAGTTCCTTGATGATCAGGTAGCCGTAAGCAAGGTCAACGGTCCACTGATCCCAATTGAAGCCCACACCGGCGGTGATACGGTGACGCCCGTTGCTCGGGGTCATGTAGTCGCAGGTGCTATCCTTCATCGGGCTGGTTTCGAAAACATAGCCGCCGCGCAGGGTCAGCCAGTCGAGCGCCTTGTATTCGGCACTGACGTTGAAGCCCCACGTGTCGCGCCAGTTTTTGGGGCTGTATGCGGTGCCGTACTGGGGATTGTCCATATGGATATTCAGGGAGCGGTAGTTGCTCCATACGGTATAGACGGTTCCGGCTTCGAAGCTCAGGGTTTCCATGGGCTTCCACATCACGCCGAAGGAAATTGTGTCGGGAAGGTTCAGATTACCGTGCAGATCGGAGTTTGGTAGATTAACGAGGCCCGGAACCGGATTTTTATTTTCGAATTCGACGTGTCCGCGCACGGCCTGTTTGACGCGGCTGCGGTAGGTCAGGCCTGCGGCCCATTCGTCATTGAATTTGTAATGCGCTGCGAGGTTGAAGCCGGGGGCGATGCTGGACCCGGTGAGCATCTGTTGGTCGTAGCGACCGGAGAGCAAGGGGGAGCCGGTCATTTTGCCGAGATCGCCGTCCTTTTTCATGAGCATGGTGGCGTACATGAACTCAAGGCCCACGGCGAGGGAGAGATTATCATTGATCTTGAAGGCAAGGTTGGGATTCAGTGAAACGGTCTTGAGGCTGACGTATTTGAGGTTTTCGCGGCCCGGCCAGTTTGTGGGATAAGAATTGCCGAGGCCGAACCGGGAGAAGATGCCGATGCCGCCCCAGAGGTTATCACTGAACTGATGGGTGAGATAGGCGTGCGGATTTGCCCATGTGTGCTTGTCTACGTCGGTGGAGCGGCCGATGCCGAAGCGGTCCACCGTGTCGACGGTCCCGGAAGGCTGAATGGCGGTCATGCCCACCATTATTTGGGTACCGGGGAGCTGAGTGATCCCAGCGGGGTTCCAAGCCACGGCGGAAGGATCGTCCGCGCGGGCAACCATGCCGCCGGCGAGAGCCGTGCCTCGGGCGCCGAAGTCGGACAGGGCAAATCCTTCCGCTTGGGCTTTTCCAGTAAGCTGGGGAACCGCCAACAGGCAGGCGGCAAGCAACAGGGAGGCAATCCGTTTCATAGTCTTCCTTGCTTTGTTAGAAGTTGACGTGTAAAAACTGCCATAGCAAAAAGGCAAAAAGCGTCGGTGGTTGTCGATGCTTTTCGTTTTTAATGGTAAAAGACCAATTTTTTTACCAGAAACGGTACTAAAATGCTAGCCGATTTTCTGGTTTGACGTTTTTCGGTCTCCTTTTCAGCCTCGGAGTATGCATGTCTTCCGCCTCTTCTCCGCTTCTTGATTTTCGTGATGTGAGCCGTTCGTTTACGGTGCGGCAGGGTGTGCTCGGGAGAGTGCGGGGCGAAGTTCGCGCAGTGGATGGTGTATCGCTTTCCGTACGTCGCGGCGAGACGCTCGGCCTGGTGGGCGAGTCCGGGTGCGGCAAGTCGACACTGGCGCGCATGGCTGTGCGGCTTCTTCCTCCGACGGGCGGGGAAATCCTTTTCGACGGCGAATCCGTATTGCCCGGCGTGTCGGGCCGCAATGACACATGGTATTCCCGCCGTTTGCAGATGATCTTTCAAGATCCTTTTTCTTCGCTGAATCCCCGGTTGAGGATCGGTACGTCCATTGCCGAGCCGTTGATGGCCATAGGCACGCCGTCGGCGGAGCGTCAGGAGCGTGTGGGCGAAATCCTGCGCCGCGTGGGGTTGCAGCCCGGACATGCCGGACGTTACCCGCACGAGTTTTCCGGCGGCCAGAGGCAGCGTGTGGCGATTGCACGGGCACTGGTGACCCGCCCGGAGCTTGTCGTCTGCGATGAGGCCGTGTCGGCCCTCGACGCCTCGGTTCAGGCGCAGGTGCTGAACCTGCTGAAAGAGGTACAGGCTGATTTCGGGCTGACGTATTTCTTCATTTCACATGACTTGTCGGTCGTCGGCTATATGAGCGACCGGGTGGCGGTCATGTACTTGGGACGCATCGTCGAGCAGGCCGATAGGAACACCCTGTTCGGTTCGGCGGCGCATCCGTATACGAAGGCTCTTTTGGCCGCCGCGCCCGTGCACGATCCTGCAAAGAGGCATATCCGGGCTTTCCTGCCCGGTGAACTGCCGAGCCCCTTTTCGCCGCCCGCCGGGTGTGCGTTCCATCCCCGGTGCCCTCAGGCAATGCCCCGTTGCCGTGAGGAAGCCCCGGAACTCCGGGAAATCGCGCCGGATCATCTGGCCCGTTGCCATCTGTATGGATAACGTCTTGTTGCAGCGACAAGAAAAAAGCCCCTGTTCCCGACGGAACAGGGGCTTTTTTGGGGGGATGGGTTACTGGACGATGCCGGGAGTGAGGCCGGGGACATCGTCGGTACCGGAACCGCCGGTGCCGGGAATGCCGACCTTGAAGTGTCGGAAGACAAGCCCGTCTGGTGTTTCAGGAACGGAGGAATAGGCCCCTGAAAATATCCCGGCATGATCATGGACACCGGATACGGGAATGCCTTCGGAGGTTGCAATGGTATAGTCATCTATCTTTATGGCGAGAGCCGGGTTGACGTATCCCCAGATGATACGGTGGAAAGTCGGCTGCTGTCCCCGTGAAGCGCCGTTTGAGGGCTGAGTGTCCGTGAGTGGCGGCCAGTAGGTTTCTTCCATAAAATTGTTGTTGTTTTGAAACGCAATCCAGCCTTGGACGTAGTTCTTTTTGTCTTGTTCCCACACGCGGACGACAAGGGTTGTCGTACTGTTCTTTTTGAGTATTTCCCCTTCGGGGATGCTGTAGGCGAGACAATTGAGCGCGTGTTTTGTCTTTTCGTCATTGTAGTGCCACAATACAACACCGTCGCGCAGGGTACGGTCCGCCACGTTCGAGTACAGGTAATTATAGGTACCGTAAGGATCATCAGGAATATAGACGTTCGGTTGGCGAACAGTATCAGGCCAGGTGGGTTGGTAATGTGAGATATTTTTATAGCCTCCCGGAATGAGGGCAGGGTTCACCGGAGATCGCGTTACGCCTGTATATGTGTTGTCGTATACTCCCGGAGCCGTTGGGTACTGAATATAACCAGTAGTTACCTTGCCGGAGACAACCCCCATACCGAGCCCGGAAACGCCGTACGAAGTCAGCTCGTCGTCATCGTCATCGCCCGGTTCTGGAAGAAAGTGTGTTCTGAACAGAACCCCGGCAAACAGGTTTGCCGATACTTGATACCAAGGGATGACCGATGTTTGGATGAGGATGTCGTTGTTTGGCGTTTCGGCTATTTTTTCTTCCGTGATGCCGGCAAACCACGAGTCATAGGTCGTGTGGTTTTTTCTGGTATTCAGAAAGTGATCCGGTGTGGCTCTTTCATAGCCTTGTACGAGCAGTCCTTTTTTATCTTGAGCCGTCTCGAAGTGTCCGAATCTGTTGTCATCAAAAATTTCTTCCGCGTCGTCTTTATTTTTGAGCGGGCTCGACACTTCCGGCATTTCCTGTACGCCTCCGTCTCCCGATCCCCCTGAGCCACTGCCCGAACGCAGTGAACTTCTCCCGTTCGTATGCCACACCAGCGCGGCCCGTGCACCGTTGGCGGTTTGGGCTTCGCTGACCACGCGGATATATTGCCCGAGGACGAGTTCCTTGTCTTCGCCAAGTTCCGGGTAGGAAGAGCCCGAGACGGGGCGGACGCCCTCGAACGTATAGGTGGAACCGGATTTGGACAGGCGTTCATAGATAAGGCGTTTCGCGCTGTCGGGATTGAGCGTGGCCCCGCCCTTGTTCACGACACCGATCAGTCCGCCGGTTTCGGGAAAGTAATCAAAGTCGTTTTTTGCCGTGTTGACGGAAATGGTCGTTTGCGTTTTTGTGGGATACGTTGGTGTCCCGCGCCCGATAAGATACGCATCCGCGTTGGGGTGAGCGCCGCAGCTTTTCCGAAAGAGTATTCTGCTCTGCTGGCTGTACCCGATTTGGCAATCAGCAAAAGTTCGCGCGTCCCGGATGGCGCTTCGGGATACCAGCCGGAGCCTCCCTTCAGCAACGTCCCTGTATCTGAAGTACGAAACCACGAGGGGAACAGCGTGAGCGAGACGTTCCCGCCCGTGATTGAAAAGGTTTTGCCGTCCAGCGTATTATCCACCAAAGTCATGAGCCGTGCTCCGGTATCGGCCTTTGACGTCTGCACCCGGACGATTTCCTTTCCCGATTCGGCGAGGTAGGAGGCTTGCACCGTTTCCTTGGCGTCCAGTCCGGTCATGACGGAACCTGTCATGAGCGAAACCGCGACCATGCCGAGCAGGGCCAGAATGACGATCCCGCCGATGATGGTCAGAAGGACGCTTCCGCGTTGTGACGTCTGCATGGGGAACCTCAATCCTTGGCGAGGGGGGTGTTGCGGGGGGCGACGGAAAGCGTCCAGGTGACTTGCCGTTCGGCGAGTTGCTGGGTCAGCACGATGCCGATGTAGGAGGGGCCGGCCCCGTTCGTGGTGAAACGGCATGAGGCCACGTCCGAGAGGAGTATTTGGCCGTCGATGAGCAGCTTGTTTCCGGTATCTTCGCAGCTGATGGTTGTCTGCGTGCCATCCGTCTTCGTGAATGTGACGGAAGGGCTGTCTTTGAAAGGTGATTCGGGAAAATCGGCGGCTCCCGCAAGCTCTTTCCGGAGGCGGATGAGAGCCAGTTCGGCCTGCATGTCCGACGTTCCGACTTCCCGCATCTGCGTATACCCGGTGATGGCCGTGCCGAATCCCGAGAACACGAGCGAGCCGAGCACGCCGAGGATGACCAGCGTGCAGACGATTTCCAGCAGCGTGAAACCCCGCTCAGGGGCGCGGGCATCAGAACGCACGGGAAAGCTCCACGGAACCGCGCTTGACGGTGATCAGCAGGTTGTCCGGGCAGGATGGGCAGCCGTCCGGGTGCCACAGTTCCCGTTTATCTTGGGCTTCCAAAAGAGCTTCGAGGCCTTTATCCTTGATGAGGTCGCTGGCAGCCTTCTGCTGCATGGCTTCCGTGTTGAGGTAGGCGATGCATTCTTCCAGAGTGCTGGTGGCCTCCGTCAGATCTTTGATCTGCCCGGCGCTTTCGGCGCTTCCGCGCAAGGTCGTGGCAATGAGTTGCGCCGCCATGAAGCCCATGATCGCCATGAGGATGATGGTGACGATGATCTCGATGAGGGTGAAGCCGCGCGCGTTCATTGGACGAACCCCGTTTCCGCGAAGAGAGTGAGCGTGATCCCGCCGCCGAAGCTGAATGTTTGATCGGAGGCTGACGCGGTGCAGTAGAGGATGCCCGTGTCGTTCGGACTTCCGAGGCTGTCCTCGCCGCAGACGCTTCCCGCCGCGTCAAAGCAGAACGTAGCCGGAGGGGTGCTCTGGATTGATGCGGAAGGCGTATAATCCTTGAGCAGTGTCGGCAGGGCTGATTTGCCCTTCATGAAGAAACTCACCTTGTTTGTATCTATGGTGACGCATTGCCCGCCGCCCATCGCCATGCCTTGCGCGCGGGCATAGACGAGCTGGGAGAGGAGCCTGTCCCGTTCCGCGTAGGCGGTTATCTCGTCATTGCCCCGGAAGGCCGAAATGCCAAGATAGGCCAGCACGCCGAGCACGACGAGCACGGAGACGATTTCAATCAGGGTAAATCCGTTGCGGAAGGGTGGCTGCATGGCATATGTCACTGTTTGGGGATGAGCTTTTCCAGCGCCTCTCGGTTCTGTTCCAGCAAAGTACGGAAACGGATCTGCGCGTAGCCGTCGCCCGTGGCCCGGGCGCGGTATAATTGCTTTTCAAGCTGCCCCCGCTCCTTTTGCAGCTGTTCGACCTGCTGTTGGAGCCTTTTCCGGGCTTCAGCGGCGGCCTTTTCCCGTTCGTCGGCGGACGTCAAATACATTGTCAAAGCTGCCGG
>VOFJ01000187.1_pt1 | contig 11979 bp, 10 predicted proteins | sample 5384081 | NCBI WGS metagenome assembly VOFJ01 (sample SAMN12384729, study PRJNA508395) | human gut metagenome | isolation source: healthy gut I | host: Homo sapiens | reverse complement strand
TGCAATGCCGCAGACCGCAGCGTCAGTCCTGATGCCGATCTTCGGCAAAACCATAATAGAGGAAAAAACAAATCTGACCAGTAGCGGCGTGTTGCGGCTGAGTTGGATGCCGGCCGACGACGCGGCACAGCATAGCACCTTTATAATACTGGACCAGTGCGCAGACCAGCCGATGACAATAGCCAGCGCGATACCTGCCAGCCCCAGACGGGGGTCAGCCACGCCGCTTTCAAACAGCGGCAGGTACTGTGCGACAAAATCCACAAAAGTCCCCCTTCCCTATCGGGTCACGAACAAATTTGGACGAAAAAATCCGGGCCTTCTCTGCGAAGGTTCCCGGACAAAAGGTCAGGTTCAACACATGGGGTTCTGGTAGGCCCCACAGACCATGCCCGGTGAGAGCGCATACGACAACAACACATAGCGGACATATGAGTATTCCCCTTTTCCTGTTTTTTGGTTTGCATTTGAACTGCAGAGCCATTGCCAGTATAATAACCACCTATTTACCTAGAATGTCAATAAGGTTTATAAACTTTTATTTACTGACTTTTTCTGTAAAATAATGCGCCGCGTTTGTGTAGAGTGCACAAACGCGGCGCAATGTTTTATGATGTAGGGCGCACAAAAAGGCGCTGCCCTTGCCAGAACGGCGCCCGCTGTATTCTTTCAAGAGCAGAAATTATACCGATCTTAAAACAACGCCGGAGCCAACGGTACGGCCGCCTTCACGGATAGCGAAACGCGAGGCCTTCCTCGATAGCGATCGGGGTGATCAGCTCAACATCCATCTCAACGTTATCGCCCGGCATGCACATCTCAGTGCCTTCCGGCAGAGTGATAACGCCAGTTACGTCGGTGGTACGGAAATAGAACTGCGGACGATAGTTGTTGAAGAACGGGGTGTGACGGCCGCCCTCATCCTTGGTCAGAACATACACCTGGCCGTGGAACTTGGTGTGCGGATGAATGGAGCCGGGCTTGCAGAGAACCTGGCCGCGCTCGATCTCATTGCGCTGAATACCGCGAAGCAGGGCGCCGATGTTATCACCAGCCTCGGCGTAGTCGAGCAGCTTGTGGAACATTTCGATACCGGTAACAACCGTCTTCTTCTTCTCATCCTTCAGGCCGACAATTTCAACTTCCTCACCAGTCTTCAACTGGCCGCGCTCCACTCTACCGGTGGCGACAGTGCCGCGGCCGGTGATGGTGAACACGTCCTCAACAGGCATCAGGAAAGGCAGGTCCGCCTTGCGGTCCGGCGTCGGGATATAGCTGTCAACAGCCGCCATCAGCTCCCAAATGCACTTCAGTTCGGGTGCATCCGGATCATTGCCGGCATACTCAAGAGCCTTCAGAGCGGAACCCTGGATGATCGGTGTATCGTCGCCCGGGAACTCATACTCGTCAAGCGTCTCACGGATTTCCATTTCAACAAGCTCAAGCAGTTCCGGATCATCGACCTGATCGCACTTGTTCATGAAAACGATGATATAAGGCACGCCAACCTGACGGGCAAGCAGAAGGTGCTCCTTCGTCTGCGCCATCGGGCCGTCGGTCGCTGCGATAACGAGGATCGCGCCGTCCATCTGTGCTGCGCCGGTGATCATGTTCTTGATATAGTCGGCATGGCCGGGGCAGTCAACGTGAGCATAGTGGCGGGAATCCGTCTCATACTCAACGTGAGCGGTGTTGATCGTGATGCCGCGCTCGCGCTCTTCAGGAGCCTTATCGATGTTTGCGTAATCAACGAAGTCCGCATCGCCCTTCATTGCAAGGGTCTTGGTGATGGCCGCCGTCAGAGTGGTTTTACCATGGTCGACGTGGCCGATGGTGCCAATGTTTACATGGGGTTTGGTTCTGTCGAAATGCTGCTTTGCCATTTGGATTGTTCCTCCTTTTATCTTAGAAACTTCATTCTTTTTACTGTTTAAAAAAACAGGCTGTTCAGTGCTCAGGGGTATTTTATCAATTCCCACAAGGGATTGCAAGCGTTTTTTACGAAATTTATTCGTCGCCTGTTTTCGCGCGGGAGCTGATGATCGTATCCGCAATGGATTTCGGAACCTCAGTGTAGTGGCTGGGCTCCATCACATACTGGCCGCGACCCTGCGTTTTGGAGCGCAAATCGGTCGCATAGCCGAACATGTTCGACAGCGGCACGAAAGCGTTCACCTGCGTTGCGCCATTGCGGGTTTCCATGCCCTGCATAAGCCCGCGCCGGGCGTTGATATCGCCGATCACGTCGCCGAGATAATCATCCGGCACAATCACAGTAACCTTCATGATCGGCTCCATGAGAACCGGGGCCGCCTTGCGCATTGCTTCCTTAAACGCCATGGAACCAGCGATTTTGAAGGCCATCTCCGAGGAGTCGACCTCATGGTAGGAGCCGTCATACAGCGTTACCTTGACATCCACCACATTGAAGCCTGCCAGTACACCGGAGAGCATAGCGCCCTTGATACCCTGTTCCGCCGGGCCGATATATTCCTTCGGGATCGCGCCGCCAACGATAGCATTGACAAACTCATAACCCTTCTGGGATTCGGCTCAATGCGGATCTTGACATGGCCATACTGGCCGCGGCCGCCGGACTGACGCGCATATTTCGTGTCGACGTCGGCTTGCCTTCGTGATCGTCTCGCGATAGGCTACCTGCGGCTTGCCGACGTTTGCCTCAACCTTAAATTCACGCAGCATACGGTCAACGATAATCTCCAGATGCAGCTCGCCCATGCCGGCGATAATCGTCTGGCCCGTCTCCTCGTCCGTGTAGGCTTTGAAGGTGGGATCCTCCTCGGCGAGCTTCGCCAGAGCGATGTCCATCTTCTCCTGTCCGGCCTTGGTCTTGGGCTCGATAGCTACGCGGATAACCGGCTCCGGGAACTCCATCGACTCGAGAACGATCGGGTTCTTCTCGTCGCAGAGCGTGTCGCCGGTCGTGGTGTTCTTCAGGCCGACCGCCGCCGCGATGTCACCGGAATAGACCTGCGTGATATCCTCGCGGTGGTTGGCGTGCATCAAAAGGATGCGGCCCAGACGCTCACGCTGGCCCTTCGTGGAGTTCAGGACGGATTTGCCGGCTTCGATCGTGCCGGAATAGACACGGAAGAACGCCAGACGGCCGACGTAGGGGTCGGTCATGATCTTGAAGGCCAGAGCGGAGAACGGCGCGGAATCGTCCGCGGCGCGGTGCTCGACCTCGTCCGTCTTGGGCACGGTGCCGGTGATCGGCGGGATGTCCAGCGGGGACGGCATATAATCGACGATGGCGTCCAGCAGCTTCTGCACACCCTTATTCTTATAGGACGTGCCGCACACGATCGGGACGAACTTGACCTGCGTCGTGGCCTTGCGAATGGCCGCCTTGATCTTTTCGGTGGGCACCTGCTCACCTTCCAGATACAGCTCCATGATCTCGTCGTCGAAATCGGCGACCGCCTCAATCAGCTGCGTGCGGTACTCTTCAGCCTCGTCGCGCATATCCTCGGGGATCTCCTCGACGCGCATATCCTTGCCGAGATCGTCGTAGTAGACGTCCGCATTCATCTCGACCAGGTCGATGATGCCGCGGAAATCTGCCTCGGAGCCGATCGGCAGCTGGATCGGAACAGCATTGCAGCGCAGGCGCTCATGCACCATGTCCACAACGTTGTAGAAGTTCGCGCCCATGATGTCCATCTTGTTGATGTAGATCATGCGGGGAACATTGTAATGGTCAGCCTGTCTCCAGACCGTCTCGGACTGCGGCTCAACGCCGCCCTTGGCACAGAGGACCGTCACGCAGCCATCGAGCACGCGCAGGCTGCGCTCGACCTCAACGGTGAAGTCGACGTGGCCCGGAGTGTCGATGATGTTGATCCGGTTGCCCTTCCAGAAGCAAGTGGTCGCAGCGCTCGTGATCGTGATGCCGCGCTCCTGCTCCTGCGCCATCCAGTCCATGGTGGCGGTGCCTTCATGGGTCTCACCGAGCTTGTGGTTGACGCCCGTGTAGAACAGAATGCGTTCCGTCGTGGTCGTCTTACCGGCGTCGATGTGCGCCATGATGCCAATGTTTCTTGTGTTTTCAAGGGAATATTGTCTGGGCATAATTGATAGCTCCTAGTCGGAAGATTACCAGCGGAAGTGTGCGAACGCCTTGTTGGACTCGGCCATCTTGTGCGTGTCTTCGCGCTTCTTCACAGCAGCGCCGGTGTTGTTGCAGGCATCCATGATCTCGCCTGCGAGGCGCTCCTTCATGGTCTTTTCACTGCGCTTGCGGGCATAGCCCGTCAGCCAGCGCAGGCCGAGCGTCTGGCGTCTCTCAGGACGCACTTCCATAGGAACCTGGTAGGTTGCGCCGCCGACACGGCGAGCCTTGACTTCGAGGCTCGGCATGATGTTGTTCAGGGCTTCGGTAAACGCGTCAAGCGGTTCCTTGCCGGTCTTTTCTTTGATGATGTCAAAAGCATCGTACACGACCTTCTGAGCAACACCCTTTTTGCCGTCGAGCATCACGCTGTTGACGAGCTTCGTCACCAGAACGCTGTTGTACATCGGATCCGGCAAAACTTCTCTTTTGGGAACGTTACCTCTTCTGGGCACTATACTTCCCTCCTTCATTAAAAAATGACTTCACAGGTACTCGAAGATGCAGCGCATCTCCGTCTGCGCCCCGAGGTCAACGATAATATATATCAGTTAACAACAGGGCAAAAAATGCTGTTGGAACTTACTTCTTTCCTGCCTTCGGCCGCTTGGCACCGTACTTGGAACGGGCCTGCATACGTCCGGAAACGCCCTGCGTATCGAGGGTGCCGCGGATGATGTGGTAACGAACGCCAGGCAGGTCCTTGACACGGCCGCCGCGGATCATAACGACGCTATGCTCCTGCAGGTTGTGGCCGATGCCCGGGATGTAGGCGGTTACCTCGTAGCCGTTGGTCAGACGCACACGGGCGATCTTACGAAGCGCGGAGTTCGGCTTCTTGGGGGTAGAGGTACGCACGGCAGTGCAGACGCCTCTCTTCTGAGGAGCGCTCAGATCGGTCTCGCGGTTCTTCAGGGTGTTGAGACCCTTCTGCATGGCGGGAGACGCAGACTTGTAGGTAGCCTTTTCTCTGCCCTTTCTCACCAACTGGTTAAAGTAGGCATGGTTTTCCTCCTTTCCTCGAAAAATGATTTATTTATACGATGCCAAAAAGCAGCACCGGATAAACCGTGATTCTGCCGGAATTATTTCGGAAAACTCCGGACTTTTTGTGCTTTTTACACAGGCGCGACAAAGCGGTGGGCGCACGCCCACGCAAAATAGGATTTTAGCATATTGCACAAGATTCGTCAAGTATTTTTATTCAAGTCGAAAGTGAAAATTTCACCGGGATATGTGAGCATATCCCGGTGAAACAATTGGTATTCGGCGATCAGAGCGCGTTGGAGATGTTGGCGAGATCGGACAGATCCACGCCGTCGTCCTCGGGCTCAGCGGGAGCAATCGGCTCTTCGTTCGTCTCAAAGTTGCGGTAGCAGGCAAGGCCGCTGCCGGCGGGGATGAGCTTGCCGATGATGACATTCTCCTTCAGGCCGACCAGATGGTCGATCTTGCCCTTGATGGCAGCATCGGTGAGCACCTTCGTCGTCTCCTGGAAGGAGGCCGCCGACAGGAAGCTCTCGGTCGCGAGCGAGGCCTTGGTGATGCCCATGAGCACGTGCTCGGCCGTGGCGGGCACGAGGTCGGTCTCCCCCGCCGCGATGCGCTCGGCGATGGCGCGGTTGGCTGCGCGGAACTCATGCAGATCCACGATCGCGCCGGACAGCAGATCCGTGCTGCCGGAATCGTCGATGCGGACCTTACGCATCATCTGGCGGACGATGATCTCGATGTGCTTATCGTTGATGTCAACGCCCTGCTGACGGTAGACCTTCTGGACCTCCTGAATGATATACTGCTGGCAGGCGTCCACGCCGCAGATGCGCAGCACGTCGTGCGGGCTGTACGCGCCGCTCGAGAGCGGCTGGCCCTTGGTAACCGTGTCGCCGTTGGCAACCAGGATGCCGGCAGAGTACGGCAGGTTGTAAGTGACGGTCTCGCCATCGACCGGGTTCGTGATCGTGACGGCATAGATAGACGTCTTTTTCGTCTCCTCGATGGTGACGATGCCGGGGATCTCGGCGAGGGTCGCCATCTTCTTCGCTTGCGCGCCTCGAACAGCTCCTCGACGCGGGGAAGGCCCTGCGTGATATCGTCGCCGGCGACGCCGCCGGTGTGGAACGTACGCATGGTCAGCTGCGTGCCCGGCTCACCGATGGACTGGGCGGCGATGACGCCGACCGCCTCGCCGGCGTTGACCGGCTGGCCGATGGCCAGGTTGATACCATAGCACTTGGCGCAGACACCGCTGCGCGCCTCGCAGGTCATGACGCTGCGGATCTTGACTTCCTCAATGCCGTGCTCCTCGAGCACCTTGGCATCATCGGGCATGAGCATATGGTCGGTGTCGAAGAGCACCTCACCGGTCTTGGGCGACACGACGGGCTCGGCCGGGTAGCGGCCGTGGATGCTCTCGCCGAGGCTCTGGACCTCCTGTCCCTTGTCGAACACGGCGCGGGCCATGATGCCGTCGGTCGTGCCGCAGTCGGGCTCGCGGATGATGACATCCTGCGAAACGTCGACCAGACGGCGCGTCAGGTAACCGGAGTCGGCAGTACGCAGTGCGGTATCGGCCAGGCCCTTACGAGCGCCTCGGGACGAGATGAAGTACTCGAGGACGGACAGACTTCGCGGTAGTTCGCCTTGATCGGGATCTCGATGGTCTTACCGGCGGTATTCGCGATCAGGCCGCGCATGCCGGCGAGCTGACGGATCTGCGCCATGGAGCCACGGGCACCGGAGTCGGCCATCATATAGATCGGGTTGAACTCATCGAGGCAGTCCTGCAGCGCCGTGGTGACGTCCTTGGTGGTCTTTTCCCACTCGGACACGGCCAGACGGTAGCGCTCGTCTTCCGTAATGAAGCCGCGCTTATACTGCTTTTCAATGCTGATGACTTTCTTCTCCGTGGCAGCGATGAGGGTCTTCTTCTCGTCCGGGACGGTCATGTCCGCGATGGAGATCGTGATGGCGCCGATGGTGGAGTACTTGTAGCCAAGGGCCTTGACGTTATCGAGCACCTCGGTCGCAACGGTGAAGCCGTGCTTCTCGATGCAGCGGTCAATGATCTTGCCGAGCTGCTTCTTGCCGACCTTGAAGCTGACCTCAAGATCGAACATGTGCTCGGGATCGGTGCGGTCAACGTAGCCGAGATCCTGCGGGATGGGCTCATTGTAGATGATGCGGCCGACGGTCGTCTCGATCGTGCGGTGCAGCAGCTCACCGTCGACCTCGCGCGCAACGCGCACAAGGATCGGCGCGTGCAGGCCGACATCGCCGTAGTTATAGGCCATGATGGCCTCGTTCGGATCGCGGTACACCTTGAGCGGCTTGTAGCTCGGCGGCGTCTTGCCGTCAGCCTCGGCCTGCTTGTGCGCGGCGACAAAGTCGTCGGCATCCACGATCTCATTCACCGGCAGATCGGTGTCGCCGGCATCGGTCACGAACACCTGCTCGGCGCCCTTCTCGGCCTTGCCGAGGCGGACGTAGGTCAGGTAATACGTGCCGAGGATCATGTCCTGCGTCGGGACGGTGACGGGGTGGCCGTCCTGCGGACGCAGGAGGTTGTTGGCCGAGAGCATGAGGATGCGGGCCTCTGCCTGCGCCTCGGCGGACAGCGGCACGTGAATGGCCATCTGGTCGCCGTCAAAGTCTGCGTTGAACGCGGTGCAGCACAGGGGGTGGAGCTTGAGCGCACGGCCCTCGACAAGCAGGCTCGAACGCCTGAATGCCGAGGCGGTGCAGCGTCGGGGCACGGTTGAGCATGACCGGACGATCCTTGATGATGTCTTCCAGTGCGTCCCAGACCTCATCCTTGCCCTTGTCGATCATCTTCTTGGCGGACTTGATGTTGTTGGCAACGCCGTCCTCGACGAGCTTCTTCATGACGAACGGGCGGAAGAGCTCAATGGCCATTTCCTTCGGCACGCCGCACTGATAGAGCTTGAGATCCGGGCCGACGACGATAACGCTTCGGCCGGAGTAGTCGACACGCTTGCCGAGCAGGTTCTGACGGAAGCGGCCCTGCTTGCCCTTGAGCATATCGCTGAGGACTTGAGCGCACGGTTATTGGCGCCCGTGACGGCTCTTCCGCGGCGGCCGTTGTCGATCAGAGCATCGACGGCCTCCTGCAGCATACGCTTTTCGTTGCGGATGATGATGTCCGGTGCCTGCAGCTGGATGAGCCGCTTCAGGCGGTTATTGCGGTTGATGACGCGGCGGTAGAGGTCATTCAGGTCGGAGGTCGCGAAGCGGCCGCCGTCCAGCTGGACCATCGGGCGCAGCTCCGGCGGAATGACCGGCAGCACGTCCATGACCATCCACGTCGGATCGTTGCCGGACATCCGGAACGACTCGACGACCTCAAGGCGCTTGATGATACGCAGCTTCTTCTGGCCGGAGGCGTCCTTCAGCTCGTTTTTCAGCTGCTCGGAGAGCTCCTCCAGATCGATCTGCTGCAGAAGCTCCTTCACGGCCTCGGCGCCCATGCCTGGCCTTGAAATCGTCCTCATATTTCTCGCGCATATCGCGGTACTCTTTTTCGGACAGGATCTGGTTCTTGGCCAGTGGGCAGTCGCCGGGATCGGTGACGATATAGTTTGCAAAATACAGGACCTTTTCGAGAATGCGGGGGCTGATATCCAGAAGCAGACCCATGCGGGACGGGATGCCCTTGAAATACCAGATGTGGCTGCACGGAGCGGCAAGCTCGATATGGCCCATGCGCTCACGGCGGACCTTGGCGCGCGTGACCTCGACGCCGCAGCGGTCGCAGATCTTGCCCTTGTAGCGGATCTTCTTATACTTGCCGCAGTGGCACTCCCAGTCCTTCGTCGGGCCAAAGATGCGTTCGCAGTACAGACCGTCGCGCTCGGGCTTCAGGGTGCGGTAGTTGATGGTTTCCGGCTTCTTGACCTCTCCGTAGGACCATTCGCGGATCTTTTCCGGGGAAGCAATACCGATCTGGATTGCGCTGAATGTTGCATGACTCATTGTATTGCCGCCTCCTTCTTATACGTTCTCCGAATCATCGGAGTCCATGGTGTAGCTGTCGTTCAGCAGGCCGAAGACGTTGTCCTCGTCCTGGATCTCAAAGCCTGCGTCGGCCGCCTCGTCGGCGTCGACGTCCTTGCCGTTCGGCAGATCGTCGTCCATCGTGATCTCGTCGTCGGGCAGCGCCTTGCCGCCTGCGCCGTAGATGGAATCATCGTCATCGTCGTCCTTGAGGTCGACCTCTTCGCCGTCCTCGCCGAGGATCTTGACGTCCAGGCACAGGGACTGCAGCTCCTTGACGAGAACCTTGAACGATTCGGGCACGCCCGGGGTCGGGACGTTGTGGCCCTTGACGATGGCTTCATACGTCTTGACACGGCCCGTCACGTCGTCGGACTTCACCGTGAGGATCTCCTGCAGCGTATACGCCGCGCCGTAGGCCTCGAGGGCCCAGACTTCCATTTCGCCGAAGCGCTGGCCGCCGAACTGCGCCTTGCCGCCGAGCGGCTGCTGCGTGACGAGGGAGTACGGGCCGGTGGAACGGGCGTGGATCTTATCGTCGACCAGATGGTGGAGCTTGAGGTAGTACGGGTAGCCGACCGTGACGCGCTGGTCAAACGGTTCGCCCGTGCGGCCGTCATAGAGAACGGTCTTGCCGTCCTCGGCGACGCCGCCCTGCTTGAGCAGTTCGCGGATCTCCTTTTCGTTTGCGCCGTTGAAGATCGGGGTCGCGACCTTCCAGCCCAGCGCGTGGGCCGCGTAGCCCAGATGGACCTCCAGAACCTGACCGATGTTCATACGGGACGGAACGCCCAGCGGGTTCAGAACGATATCGAGCGGAGTGCCGTCGGGCAGGAAGGGCATATCCTCCTGCGGCAGAATGCGGGACACGACGCCCTTATTGCCGTGGCGGCCTGCCATCTTATCGCCGACGGAGATCTTTCTCTTCTGGGCGATATAGACGCGGACGACCTTGTTGACGCCGGGGGCCAGCTCGTCGCCGTTTTCACGGGTGAAGACCTTGACGTCGACAATGATGCCGGCCTCGCCGTGCGGGACCTTCAGAGAGGAATCGCGGACCTCGCGCGCCTTTTCGCCGAAGATGGCGCGAAGCAAACGCTCTTCCGCGGTCAGCTCCGTCTCGCCCTTCGGTGTGACCTTACCGACAAGATAGTCGCCGGAGGTGACCTCCGCGCCGATGCGGATGATGCCGTTCTCGTCGAGATCCTTAAGGGTATCCTCGCCGACGTTCGGGATATCACGGGTGATCTCCTCCATGCCAAGCTTCGTGTCGCGGGATTCCGTCTCATACTCCTCGATATGGATGGAGGTGAAGACGTCCTCGCGGACGAGGCGTTCGTTCAGCAGAATGGCGTCCTCGTAGTTGTAGCCTTCCCACGTCATGAAGCCGATGAGCACGTTCTTGCCGAGCGCAATCTCGCCCTGCGAGCAGGCGGGGCCGTCGGCGATGACCTGACCGGCTTCCACACGCTCGCCGACCGTGACGATCGGGCGCTGGTTGATGCAGGTGCCCTGGTTGGAACGAGCAAACTTTGTAAGGGTATAATCGGCGGTATTGCCATCGTCGTAGCTGACGGAAACGTTCGTTGCGGAAACGCGGGTCACGACGCCGGGGCCTTTAGCTGTGATGCAGACCTCGGAATCGACAGCGCACTTGTGCTCGATGCCGGTGGCCACGATCGGTGCCTGCGTGACCATCAGCGGAACGGCCTGACGCTGCATGTTCGCGCCCATCAGGGCACGGTTCGCGTCGTCGTTTTCCAGGAACGGAATGAACGCGGTCGCGATGGAGGTCATCATGTTCGGGGAGACGTCGACATAGTCGATCAGTTCACGTTCGACAGAGATGATCTCGTCACGGTGGCGGCAGATGACGCGCGCGTTCGCAAAGCGGCCTTCCTCGTCCAGAGGCTCGGCAGCCTGCGCGACATAATAGTCGTCTTCGACGTCGGCGGTCATGTATTCGACAATATCCGTGACCTTGCCGGTCGCCTTGTCGACCTTGCGGAACGGCGCTTCGATAAAGCCGTATTCGTTGATCTTCGCATAGGACGCCAGATAGTTGATCAGGCCGATGTTCGGGCCTTCAGGCGTCTCGATCGGGCACATACGGCCGTAGTGCTGTAGTGCACGTCTCGGACGTCGAAGGATGCGCGCTCACGCGACAGGCCGCCGGGGCCGAGTGCGGAGATACGGCGCTTGTGCGTCAGCTCCGCCAGCGGGTTGGTCTGGTCCATGAACTGCGACAGCGGGCTGCTGCCGAAGAACTCCTTGATGACCGCCGTGACGGGACGGATGTTGATGAGCGACTGCGGGGTGACCACGTCGAGATCCTGCAGCGTCATGCGCTCACGGATCACGCGCTCGAGGCGGGTGAAGCCGACGCGGAACTGGTTCTGCAGCAGCTCGCCCACGCAGCGCAGACGGCGGTTGCCCAGATGGTCAATGTCGTCCTTCGTGCCCGCGCCCTGCACCATGCAGCACAGATAGTTGATGGAGGCGAGAATGTCGTCTCTCGTGATGTGCATCGGAATGAGGTCGCTGCGGCGGGCCTCAATGGCCTCCTCCCAGCCGTCGGCGGGGACAGTCTCGAGCATTTCACGAAGAACGCTGAAGCTGACCTTTTCCTTGATGCCGTACTGCGCCGGGTCAAAGTCGACGAACTTCGCCATATCGACCATGCCGTTGGAGAACACGACGACCTCGCGGCCGTTCACGTCGATCACGGCGCGGCTGACGCCGCGGCTGGAGATCTCGTGCGCCTTGGCGCGGTTGATCGTCTCGCCGTTCATGGCGATGATCTCGCCGGTCATGGGATCGGTCACGGGCTGGGC
>VOFJ01001023.1_pt1 | contig 11985 bp, 18 predicted proteins | sample 5384081 | NCBI WGS metagenome assembly VOFJ01 (sample SAMN12384729, study PRJNA508395) | human gut metagenome | isolation source: healthy gut I | host: Homo sapiens | reverse complement strand
CGTTCTGGTTTGATTACCGTTGCTGTTGAAGATTTGACTGAAGACGTACTTTGCAGCAGGAAGGTTCTACGATTTGGGGATGTTACTACTCAATCGTTGGCTTTCGTAAAACCGGTGAAGCTAAGAGTTCACCGGTAATTCCAATTTAGCTTCTATCGTTCGCTGTTGATTCTGACGCTTCTTCTTGGTTGACTGCCGGTAAATTGATTGTAAATAAAAAAAAGAATATAATTCTGGTGCTGAGATTGAAGGTGATCCGGGGCAGATGATGTTTACGCTTTCGAAATTACGTTTACCGCTGCTGCTAACCCGACGGTTAACACTCGTACCGGTAACATATTACTGTAAATGGTCAGAAATACGCTGTAACTCAAGCTGCCGGTGATGCTACTTTGGCTATCTCCGACTTGACATTTGACTTTCGCTGCTAAACGGAGAACGGTACTACGAGATAACGGACTATTTCGTAAGTCGTCTGTTGATTTGATTATGGGTCTGATAGGTGCTAAGGGTACCCATTAGACCTTTGTCGTATAAACAAATATATAAATAACAAAACCCAATTGGGTAAATACCTCACCTAATTCGGGTAATGGTAATGGGGTCTATTCAAGTCACTGCTCAGCTAATGAGGGTGACGCAAGGCAAGGTTCTGTTGTTGTTGCAGGTGGGAGCATTTATTCCTATTATGGTTAATCAAGATGCAAGATTACTTTGTTATAGGTGACTTTGGTCGAAATAGTACTGAACATGGCTTATGGACTACTATACAAGTTGATGCTATAGGAATTAAAAGGTATCGCATATTGTACAATAGCTGATTCGTCTGTTATTGAAAAAGAACTTAATAATACAGTCAATATTACTGAATCTGAACATTGTATGTTTTGTATCGCTTGAAGGTAGACGATGTTAATGATACTAGTAAAGTAGTTAAGCATTTAATATGCAAACTACCTTAGATTTTATCGGTCATGCTGACACTTTATGCGAATTATTTACTGATATTAATTTTTTTTAATTCTACTAAAAGAATATTCTACTAGATGTTACTCTATTTTTATGAGAGCTTAGTTTATGATATTAATGATTGTCTATGACTATGTATCCGGATAACTATATGTTGATTAATTTCAATATTGTTTGATTTTGATGAAGCTGCTAAGGAACGTATTAGAAGTATAGTTACTTGTGATCGTTTCGTTGTTACTTTCTAATTTGTTACAAATTTAAATATTTGAGTTATGGCAAAACCTGATTGGATTACAATTACTCCAGCAAGCGGTTCAAATAACGGAAGTTTTGACGTTACAGCTGCTGCAAATACTGGATAGCTAGAAATGGTATAATAACTGCAGGGGGGTGAGTAAAACTTGTGATATTGTTCAAAAAAAGTGGTAAAGCTATTTTCGCTATAAGCAATATTAGTATTGCATCTGTGTGCTGTATTATCTGATGTAAATCCTAAATACAGTGAACCTATTGATCGTGATGTTGAAATTCATTTAATGGTTGGTTCATCTGGTCTTATAGATATGCAAATAACTTTTTGAAGGTATTTATAGAATAATGTCAGCTGAGGGGTGATAATAAGGATATATCTACTAATATACAAGGTTTTAATGTTATAGTAGAAATTGATAATATTTGGATATATGGTGGTGGTGCTCATATAACTGTTACAGGTTCATGATAAAAGCTAATACACCTTTTGAATGTTATATATCACTTATAGCACAAATGATGTAGTTATGGAAGAAAAACAATTGTTTTAATCTCTTTAATTCTATAAGCTTTGCTTTTATCGCTATTGTGCTTTTAGCTACTTATGGCGATTAATGAGATTATCACTAAGATTACTAAAAAGAAACTACCGAGATACTTCAAGTCTCTTGTTAGCTTAATCGTAGGTATTGCAACTATGGGGCTTTACTTATACAAATTAGATGCTTCACTGGAAACGGTGCTGCTATCTTTTCTGATATGTACCTTTGGGTATGATTTAATTATCAAACCTATACTCAAAGCTATAAAACGGCATTTGCTGATTCTAAAAGTATATGATCGCGGACTAAAGAAGTGCTACTGCTAAATTGCGTAGTACTCCCTTTTGTCATATCAAGGAAAATCATTGCTCGCTTAAATCATAGACTAAACGTTCTATTAATGATTTAAATTCCTTTAGGTATGACATCTGTGACTTATACTAATTTGAATAAGCTCTTATTAATTAGAGATATTCAATAGATTGCTAAAACTTATATCAATGATGATAGAAGTTATCGTTGGATTTGGAAGAACAAAATTGCTGACGTATATCATATTGGTTATGTAACTTTTTATGAATTACATTAGTGTTCCCTCTATTAATGCAAAGATTGACGAAGCTATCGCTAAGAAGAAACGTTGAATACAATGTTCAACTATTGAGTATTAATGTTCATGTTATAAATCATTTCATTGTTATCAGTACTAATAGTAATATATTTGTTGTGCATCTCAATGCCGAGGTGCATTAAAATAAATTAATGCTATGAATACTGAAAACGAAACTGGTGTTAAAGTTCCGAAAGGACAAATTAACTACAACACTGTTGCAGGTTCTTTAGGTCTTGCTGCTTTTGCAGGACTTGGATTGAGAAATTGGTTAGGTAACGGTAATGGTTCGGTTGCTGCCGAAGCTACTGCTAAGTTGCTGAAACTCAATTAGTTTCTGGTCTTATGGCTGAACTTGCTAAAGAGAAAGTCTGAACGTTATGCCGATAATGTAGGTATAAACACGTTTAAAGAGGGCTTTAGCTTTAATCAAAGAAGAACGTGAAACTCGTCAAGCTAACGACAAGATTATATTTGAAACTCTTGCTCGTTTGGATAAGGAATCTGCACTTAACAAACAGGATATTGAAAACTTCAAGAAAGAAGTCGCTCGTGAGTTCAGTGATGTTCGTCACGATTTCAAAGCTGCTATTGCTATTGAAGCTGAACGTAGAGAATCTGCTGATGAACGTATTTTCGATTATGCAAATTGCAATTTCGTTAAGTACATCAAAAGATCAATGCTGCGGAGATTTTGTCCGGTTGTTGAGTTAGCGGCTCGTACTGCTGGTCCGGCTGTACCTGATCCTAACGCTCCCTATCACTTCTACAGCAAACGCTTAATCTTGAACTAACGCAGAACTTGTTGCAGTAGCTGTTGGTAAATGGCTAACACCAATCGTTAAAACTATTGGAGGTGGGATTAAGATTCCTGTTACTTCTGGTATCGGAAAGTTTATGGGTAGTGTTTTTTGGTTTAGACCTTTCTACTTATAATCTTCTGAATGAATTAGATTTTATTATAGAGCCTACACTTGATTATATTATTAAGCCTCAGTTGGCTAAGTTATCTAAGTTTCATACCTGATGAGCAGATTCCTAAAGTAGTTAATAGCTATCTTGATGTAGCTATTTCTAAAGCTACTGCTAAAGGTTCTGTGAATCTATTTGGTTTTAAGTTCGAAGCTACTGCTTTTCAAAAATCTTAAACGTGAAATTGATAACTCTCTTAAAAATAATGTAAGTCATGATGAAAGACCCGCATGAGCATAGTGATATGCCACACGAAAATGAAGATGTAAGAAAGAGGGATTGTCGAAAGTATAAAGAACTCTACGGAAAACATTTTACTAAAGACCTATGTGAATGGGCTGTTGAACGTATGGAGAATCGTAATGGTACTACTCATCATTATAATCTTGATGAAGTCAAATCTATTTGGCACAAATACAAGATGAATGATCTCCATAATGCTAACTGGTATAATGTTATGTATGTAATGAATATGGCTTACGCAGATTTCTATGGTCGTTTGTTTTACCGAACATCATGAATGTGCTATGTATGCTTATCTTTACATTAGTGATCCCGACGGTTACGAAGGTATTGCTTTCCAAAGATGGTTAGCTGATATTAAAGCTCAAGACGATGAAGTGCCTTGGCAGAGATTCATCTAATTAGTTTTGGTTGCAGGTGTTATTTATATCAAGGCAATTTTAATTATTCCTAATCCGACTACTGGTTCCGCTGGTAGTCGGATTTTTTTTTTTTTATAGCAACTTATTCAAACACGCAAGTATGAATTATAAAACACGTTGTGTAATGAGTGGTATTTTTATTGCTATATTGAACTTGATTGGGGTTATTGTTTCATCTATTGGTGTTGTCTTCGTAAAAAGAATGGATTGCTAAGAAGAGACGTAAGGTTGTTACTAATCTTCTTGCATCTAAAAAGCAGAATGTTGGATGCAACTCGATAAAATAGCCTCAAACATTAGAGAATCTCTTAATGCTAAAAGGTGTTTACGTTGCATACTTTCATAATGGTGGTAAGTTCTGTAATGGTATTAATATGGATAAGTTTACTGTTATCGCAGAAGATTACGATATTAGTATTACAGATCCTTATAAAGAATCGTTATAAGAATGTTCTTACTTCTATTATGCCTTATACTATTCTACGCTTATACAGAGATAGTAAGTATATTTTCCGTATGAGTGCTTTGACAAAGTATCATTCTAATATGTATGTTGGAGATCTTCGTTCACGTGGATGTAATACTGCTATTAGCATTCTTATTCGTGACTTGAAAACTGATATGCCTATTGGCTTTCTTAGTGCTGAGTTCGAGTTTGACTTTGAACCTGACGCTGAAATGATGCAAATATTCTGGAAAAATCACAAATCGTATTTCTCTGCAATATGACTATGGTTATAGATGCGACAGAAGATACCATTGAAAACTAAAATACCATGACTGTTATTTACGCAAGAACTAGTCTGCCATCAAGGTGTGGTAGAGGTTTCAAAAATCAAAAGAACGTTATTAGAGTTACTAACCGGTATATTAATGCTGGTCCGTGGCACGGGGTTGTTCAGTTAAGAATCGTCTATTATGATCATAGGTGGTTCTGATACTCCTGAACTTGAATTATCTACCAATCTTCTTAAATTTATCCCAGAGGTGAAACTAAGGAGCTTGGTATTACTACTAATAAATCTTGGCGAATTGTTTAATGTATTATTATGGCAACACTTAATCAATTAGGAAGTAAGATTTCTAATATATTAGGTAAGCCGGTGATCATAGCATTCAAGAGAGAGCTAAAGATGCTTGTAAGGCACTCTTTGCTACTTTTTATTCGTCAGAGTATTGAGCGCAATGGTGTAGATGAGGTGCTTAAAGTTAGCTTTAATGTTCCTCTTATCTGCGTTCCGCTTACCGATATAGAAAAACATATGCGGGGAATTGGTGCTAAAGATATGGTTCTTACTACTGAGCATCGAGTTCCTACACCTTTACGTATGCCTAATGATGCACCTTTCTTCATGTTTATACTCAACATGATGATGGGAGTCTTATTACATATAAGTACGCTAATAATAGCGTAGTTCCGCTCCTTACCACAGTCTATTCCCCTACTGGGGTTTGGGGGAGTGTATCAAATCGTTAATGGTAAACTTAAAATTATTATCAAAATACTCTCAAAAACTTTTGAGATTGATGCTAAAATTATAAGTTTGTAACAATCGTGTATGTAGCTGAAAATCCTGCTGAGGTTATCACTATGTATATGGAAGATGATGGTCAAGATATTGAACTTCCTCTTCCAGCTGATATGATAGAACGTATAACTTATGAGGTTCTTAGAACTGAATTTGGTATTAAGCCTACAGAACACGAAGTTAAGATTATTAGTGATGCAACTTTTATGCTCCTAATGATCCTAATGGTACTCAACGTTTAATCCATAATAAAGTAGAATAAACTATATGGAATCCATGCACTATTACCACGACTATCTCGAACAATGTTATAACACTATCGAGAAATTAAGTACTGATCTTCATAATATTTATGTTAGACGTAATAATCTAGCTAATATCTGTTATGCTAATCTGAATCTTCTTGAATCGAATGGAATAACTAAAGAGATTATTGATGATCTTATTTTAGGTAAACGAGTTAAAGGTGTTAAGCTCTTACGTAAACTTAATTGGAGTGACGAAGCTAAAGCAGTATCTCTTCATGTATTACGTTCAATCGTTTTTTGTTTATCTATCTACAATTCGTATTCCTAAACTTCTTGCTATTATTAGATATTACGATTGGATGTGTCGTATTCCTTATCCGATATTTAATCAAATACAAAAGAGGTCTTAATAAGTCTCTAATTGAGAATCTTATTCGTGGTGATAGTGTTTCTTTTAGGTACTTACATTGGTAAGTTTCAAGTTCAACGTGCTGTTGCTAGAGAATCTGTTGATTGGGCTGCTTCGTTTCGTCTTAGAGATGAGATGATTGCTGCTGGTATCGAAGTTAAGAGTTTTCTTAATCCTTATGGTAAGAATTGGCATGTTAAATCTGATAATCCGTATTATTGGTTCTGTAAATGGATACGTCATAATATGGTGTTGATGTTGTACCCTAATCAAATATTCTATAAATTTAAACCTAATCATTGTCATGTAAACATTATGACTAGCGATAAGGTACTTAGGCATAAATCTATAGAAGAAGTTATTAAAGCGGATAATCTTGCATTTGATGCTAAACTCAAATACATGATTGAACATGATAAAACTATTATGGATAGGTATCCGCCTACTAAAAGCAAAAAAAGAGAACGTATTAAAAACAATGAAGTAGATGAATACATTAGACCAAAACTTGATTAGTTCTAGTGTTGTTATTCATAGGATTATAGAAGATTATGATGTTCATTCTATGGACTTTATGACTCGTATTCCTACTTGGATATGTGAAGCTCTTTAAGCTGATTTAAATATTCAACAGCATCTTATTAATGTTGGTAAAATTATCGACTTTGATGAGTATCGTTGTGAGATTCAGAGGGTTGTGAGAATATACGTCTTGTTACAATTAATGGTAAACGTGCGGATTTTACTACTAATCCTGCTCCTTTTGAGCATGCCGATGATGGAAATTATATACCGCTTGCCGTTTCATTCCCGATAGGAGTAAACCTTACAGAGAATGTCGTTTTTTGACTTCCATACAGACGATTTCCGGCAGTTTATATACGTATTCGATTAATGGATCGTATTTGCATTTGAATGTCAGAAAAGGCACGCTAGGTGTCTTATTTCACGGGTTGCCAATGACACTTGACGAGATTCTTAAAATCAATGTTCCTCTCATACCTAATAATGATGTTCTTATTGATGCTCTAAAGAACTTTGTTATGATGCGTATTCTTCAACGTAATTACAGGCATCCTGTTTTAAATCTTAGAGATAGTAATCCTTATACTAATCCTGCACTTTAGCTTACGATAATGCTAAAATTAAAGTTCGCAATGCTTGTAATAGGCTTACTAAAGATAAACGTGATGATTGTAGTAGGTCGTTATTAAACTTCTTAAATATGAAAAATCATTATGTGAACGGCTATGAAAGTAAACGCAGGTCTTTACCCTCCTAACGCGAATCCGTCATTAGTCAATAGTGATACTAAGTCTTATGCACTTAATGTTCTATATAACGAGGATGGTGAGACTCTTATCAATGAAAATGGATTTGAGAAACATCATGATTATTCTGATTATGGTCAGTGTATTGGCACCATTCCGATTCCCGTTGAGTGGTGCTTTTTTTCGTTAATAGAAACAGTGCTAGTCCTAATGTACCTGACGGAGATTACATTATATGGCATAGTGATGAAACTATTGAAGGTGATATAAAAAGTATTCAGATGTTATTTATAAAGCTCCTCTAGTTGGTGATAGTACAGTTTTAAACTTTAGTGAAGATCGTCCTATTACTGGTGCTTATTCTTATAACAAAAAAAAATAATCATCTGATTATTACTTTTACAGAAGGTAATTCGACTGCTGCTAATGAAACTCGTTTGATGAATCTTAATACCTTTTGTGATGACTATAATCTTGCAAAAGACTATTCTGATGATACTACGACTATTTACAGCTTAGGTACTGGTTTAACTAAAGAGAAACTATTGAATCTTATACCTGATGTTGAATATCCTACATTAACAGTTCGGTCTATTGATGGGGGTGGTTTACTTGCAGGCTCATATCAATTTGCTGTTGCATATAAACTTAAAACCGGAGATTATACTGATTATTCTCTGTTATCTCCTACATACTTTGCTGCACCTAAATACAATGAAAGTATTAAAGCTGGTCAGCTTACTTCTCGTAAGTTTCAAATTGATATTACTAATATAGATTCTCAATTTGATGAATGTAAACTTGGTATTATCTATAAAGGTGAAGATAAAGAGAAAGCTTACGAATATGAAAATATTGATATTAAAGGTAAAAAATAGTACAACTGTTTATATCAGTGGTATCAATAGTTTGAATACAGTTACTCTTAATGATATTGTAATTGGTAATATTTCATATATTAAAAGATCAAGCTCATACTAATTTTTTAATTCACAGCTTATTCCGAGGACTAATGTTAGTATGAATGATATTACTGGTCTTGACAAGCATATCAAAGATAAAAATCTATGTACTGCTAATGGTCTTAATGATACTGGTAATATTAAAATTAAAGAAGAATTATTCAAGTCTGTTGGTGATAAAAGAGACTTTTGAAAAGAAAAGATCTTTCTAATGATACTTGTATCAAAGATAATGAATACTACTTCTTATATTTAGGTCTTATTGATTATAAAGGTAAACTTATTAATATTTATCCTATTTATAATACTCAAAAAGAGTAGCTATTACTTTAAGACTTCTAACTTCAATATGATCGGTAGTGATGGTGCTGTTAAACATCGTATGTTTAGATTTAAATTCAATCCTACAGATTTCTTTTTCTAAACTCTTTAAAGATACTACTAAAATTAAAACTGCTGATGGTCTTGAAGAAGTTGGAGTTGTTGCTCGTAAACAAATCAAATCTTGGGTTGTTTACATGGCTCAACCCTAATAGCTCTAATAGTAATTGGTGTTGTCAATCACTTGTTGTTCGAGATTTAGCTTATTCTAATGTAGTTGGTAATAACTATAAAGGAGCTTTTGCTTCTCGTGATAGATATAGATTATATCCTCTTGAATATTTGATTGAAAAGAAGACTATGCCACAAATTAAAGCTTATAGCGTTCGTAGTGCTTATGAACGTATGACTTGGAGGCATTGTTTCAATCGTCAGAAAAAATGATACTAAAAATGAAAAAAGGAGATGGTTCTGATTTATGGGATGAAGGTGGGTGATTTGATTCAATCAGTTCTTCTTTCTGATTCACTTATTGTTAATAGTAGACTTAATGGACCTACTATTAAACCTGAATTTATTGCTAATAATAATTCAGCTGTTTCAAATATAGCTGCTGATTCTAGTTATAAATTTAGTAAAAATGATGGTCTCGATGATAACGCTATGTTTGATAGTAAATACTATCCGAATGCATGGAATAATAAAAAGTTATCAACGTGTTACTATTACTTATAGCAATGGTGACTTACTAGATCCCGGATTTGAATGTAACAAGATATGTAAAGATTATTCTGCTGCTGGTGAGTGGAAAGGGGATGATAATACAAATAGTCATGAGGATGATAGAACTGTTGCAAGATTTCAATGGTATTCTATCATTGAAAATAATCGTGCTATTATAGATTGTTATTATCATGATCATGTGCAGATGATATATTCAAAACTATTGATGTTTATGCTCAGAATCTTTCTTGTATATCTCCTATTGTTAGAGTTGAATATCATCCTGTAACATATACCGCTACTACAAAAGCTCAATATCTCAAAGGTGATACTTTTAGTTGCATTTATAACTCAACGCTGTGTTGCTCTGCTGAAGGTTTCCAACATGAAGGAGCTGGTGCTACTATTGCTAATTGTCATAGAATTATTATTAGTTATTTCATATTTAGTCGTATGAATCTTCAATGTCGTCATGATGGGCTTGGAGTTAATAGTAGTGCTTTATAAGATATTCGAACGTAATATTTCTAATACTGCCGAGAATGATATTGAGAAAGCTATTCGTTGGGCCCCTAAGAATAATTATTATCAAGAAGCTGATAACTTAGGTCATGTTAGTTATCCTATTGATAACTTTTGGAATACCGAGGATGGTAAGTGTTATGAGACTTCTATGAATTGGGATGGTTTTAAAGATGCAGTTATTATCAAAAAAGATTGACGATATTAAAACCTTTCCTTCTCGTATTATACGTTCAGATGTTAATCCTAGTGAATCTACTGATATTGGTTGGCGTCGATATAAAAGCTGATGCTTATAAAGATGTTTCAATTCAAGGGTGCTATCGAGAATGTTCTATCTGATGATATTGCTTATATATTCAACAACAATATACATTACTTGTAGCTGCCATTAAAGATACTCTAGGTAACAATGATGAAAATACAACTTATGTAGGTACTTCTGATTTGTTTCAACGTGAACCTAAAGAAATTATTATATAGCACTACTGGTAAAATTGGTTGTAACAATCGTTTTAGTGCTATTATTACGCATCGTGGTTATCTTTGTTTGTGATGTCGAAAAGGTGAGATTTATCTTGTTAAGAACGACCAAAGCATAAGTGAATTATCCGATTTGGGTTCAAAGAATGGTTTAAAAGAGCATATCTACGCTAATGCTACTAATCCATTGTCGCATAGTGGATGTTTCTTTACATACGATGAAATGCACCAAAGATTTATATTCACTAATAAGATTATAAATAAAAACGGTGCTATTGACTTGTATAAGTCTTATTCTATCTCGTACTCATTAAAGACCTTAACTTATGGACGTCTTTCACTCGTATATCGGAGATTATTCATACATTAACTGGCATGGAATCTTCTATATAACTAAAGGTTCTCTTTTTTTAAGACTGATGCTAAGAATAAAGGTATTTACTTTTGATAATATTATTCATCTAGTATTGTTCAATTAATTTATGCTACCGAGCCTACTATAAATATACTCTTGAGGCATATTGAATGGCGCAGTCAGCTTATTAATGGTCTTATTAATAATGAAGATAATATAATAATGTTATCTCTATAATAAAACTATTGATTGGTTGATGTTTCATACTGATGTTAAGTGTACAGGTCTTATGCCTATGAGTGTTAGTCCTATTTGGTGGGATAATGAAACTCTTAAATATAAAGCTGGTCGTTATCTTTGGAATCGTATTGAAGACTTCGTTGAGAATGATCATGGTCAATGGAATCCTAATCCTAAATCTTTATTAATTTTATGGATAAAGATGCTATTGACACTCTTATTGAACTTTCAGCTAAATATCAAAAGCCTGGTATGATATTGCTAAGTTCCATAATGCTTGGACTTATATAACTATGATATATGAGAATAAGTTCTTTAGTCAAGAAGCTGATGATTATGTAGATGATATTACTAAATATCCCTGATGCTACCTCAACTTGATTTAAGACTTACTTTAATATTGAAGTTATGATTGATAAAGATACTGTTTATAATTAGTGTTGCTCTTTAACGATCTCCAGACCCCCTGTAGGGGAAAGAGCTTGTGGTAAGGAGCAACACTCTGTAAATACCATATGCCAACAAATATAAACGTACTAAGGTTGCTGATGATGCTCACTAGACGTCTTCTCTTATTGGCCTATGTAGCAAAGATTTTTTAAAGAGGTTACTAAAAAAGATATTTTAGGAAATGGTCGGTGCTCTTTCTATCCGGCTGATTTTTTACTTTGTGTGCCCGACTGAGTTAGAGGATCTGGCGAATAAATACGAAGAATTCAAAAAAAAATCGGCTGCGAGATTTATTCCGTATCCTGCGATACTCATTTTGTCCATAAGGCATAGACATGATGCATCGGATACGATCAAAAAAAATACAGTATCCGATGTTGGCTGACCCGACCGGGGCTTTGGGCAAGATTTCGATGTGATGATCGAAGAGCAATACGTAACCTGAAACGAAGCACAACA
>VOFJ01000883.1_pt1 | contig 11987 bp, 5 predicted proteins | sample 5384081 | NCBI WGS metagenome assembly VOFJ01 (sample SAMN12384729, study PRJNA508395) | human gut metagenome | isolation source: healthy gut I | host: Homo sapiens | reverse complement strand
GGTTTGCATTGTGTAGGTAGAATTGTTTTGGGTTAATGAAGCCAAGCCTAGCTTTAGCAGGCAAAAGCCTTTGTAGGGTATGTAAAGGGGATGTACTATGGTGGGGCGTTGCCAGGCTGGTGGGTAAAGCCGGACTTCAAGCTTTCCCCACAGGAACTGAGATATGGGTCCCCCGGTTTTGGGCATAGTCTTTAAGCCGGTATATTTGCCCTTTTCGTATAGCCCTCGCTTTCTTTTTTTGTTGTAACTATATTGCTTCTAGTTGTTGAGAATTGCCTAGTTGTTCGCATGATCCATATTCCTTTTGATTTGGTAGGGTGGCCTTTCGAGGTTTGTAGGCATTTTGAAAACACTTTGGTGAGGCCGCTTTTTGAGATCTTGAAACCCAGCAATATGCCCTTAGCACATCCCTTTTCTTGGCATTTAAGCTCGCCAGTTGACAGGCAAAGATTTATAACTAGCAGGCTGATGACGATATGCCCTTCGACACCTCACTCGCCCTGGTTTTTGTGCATTTAACTAGTGATAGATGGTGCGGTGGATTGACATGCCAAGTTTCGACTTGAGCTCAAGTTGACTTCAAGGCCTATATGTGAAAATGACGCTATTGCGAAGCCTGCCCACTAGTGTTGATTGCAAGGTTTGGCAAAGCGTAGTGGTAACCAGCAAGGCTTGTGCCGATTGCCAGGTTGAGACTAGTTCCCTCTATGTATAGGAGGTGAGGGTATTGGTGACCATAACCGGCCTATCTTCTAACTAACTAATTGACTAAAAGCACGCAGAAGTTTGCCAAATGCTTTGAGCTAGTTTGCCCTCAACTGACTAAGAGTATAGTCCTATAGTTTTTGATTGATGACTGGATTGAACCAAGAGCACGCACAATTTTGTTATGAGCCATTTTAGCCTTAACCTTGGCAATGACTGAAACCACCAAACTCCCTGAGATATTGCTGCAAGGTTTTAGCCATGCAAGAAGGTTTTTGCTTGCAGGTTTTTGCCCAATATGCCACGTTAGCTGAATGACCTGGATAGCCTGCATTGAGTTGGTCCAAACCAGCTAAATGGGCGCATGGCTGAAGGAGGTTGTTGGCACCTAAGACAGCTCTGATGACCTTCGGGCCACTGTATGAGGTTACGCCACCAACTGCTTAGGTTTGGCACAGAGTAACACTTTTCGCTTCATGTGTTGTTAAAGTTGCCTTAAATGAGGCCAGCCAGTGAAGTTGCTCGCTACTCAAGTGAGAGCTGATATACTTGCCTTTTATATGGCCAAGGCCCGATAGAGTGCTATAGCAGTGAGAATTGACAGTAGTTTGTGATATTGGATATACCCTGCTTTGGTTAGCCAAGCTCACTGGGTTTTGAGATTAGTAAGCTGCACAATGTAACCACTTTGGAGGAAGCACTGACGGAGGGCGCATCTAGCGCAACACCAAAATATTTTTGAGCCCTATAACAGGCCATGAGGGTGTCTGAGGAAACAGGTAGTGGATTTGCCCTTTGTACGGTAGCTGCCCCTTTGCACGCAAAACTAAGTGCCCTAGCCTGAAAGCTAGGAGAAAAAAGCTGGAAAACTTGATGTTGTACTGAGGGGCTACTCACTCCTATATTTGCGATATTATATAAAACCTAATAGATTTTTGATAGTAACGAGATAGATTCCCTAAGTATGTTGTTTGCCCAGAAACTTCTATCTCAACCTAACACAAACCGAGATATTTAATATTGTTATTTTTATATAGAAAAATACTTATATTTTGCATAACGAATATTTAAAAAGCATGGAAAAAGTATAAAGGGAAATAACGATTTGAAAAGCTTCCACTCAGGTAAAAAGCTATGCAGAGGAAGCCTTGGTGAAAGCAACTTGCTGAAAACATAAAAAGAGCCTGGCAAAAGCCAGTAATTGAAAGCCTAGTCAGGCAGGTGATTTACAGCGGTTTGTCTGCTGGATTATTGCCTAATATTTGGGATAAGATGTTATTTGTTTTTAACTAAATATTTATGGTGAAAATGTAACTGCAGAGACACTTAAAGCGCAGAGCCACTTGCCCGCTGGTGACTGGCAAACAAAGCTTAGGGTAACCGTTACTGCATGGCCGGAGGCAGGCAGGCGTATGGCTGCCCAAGGCAGTGGCTTGTTGGCATGTGAGCCCAGGGTAGATGAGCGTGAGAGAGAGAAACTAAAGCCTAGAAGAATGGCTGATATGCAGTGGCCTGTGACCTTGGCGGAAGGGATTGAGCACTCAGATGTGCACTGTTTGAGGTGACCCATTGGTCACTCCTTTTGTGGGGAAAGAGCTGAAGCCATGACTGACCCTGCTAATATGATAACCTTGAGTACTTTTGAAATGTCTTAAAGGCCTAAACTTTGAAGCCCATGAGGATAGCTCAGCACCAAGGCAAGATACTTAATGTGTGTGGGAAGAGCCAGCGAAGGAGCAAGCTTGATAGCACTAAAAGAAAGAAGCAGCTAAGCGCAATGGTACAGCTAACGAGCACTGGTTGTGAGCTAAATGTTTTTGCAGCTCTTACGCTTATGCTTAAGCCAATAACATATGAGGTTTTAATAACTTTCAACTAAATAAGCTTAATAACAGCGATGACCTTGCGGATGCTTGCGGATATGTAATAATGCAGTAGTGATGGCAATTTTTGATGCCTAAAGTTTTCAACGAAGTGTTGCGCAGAAGACAGCCAGGTTGAAGCAGCTGCGGCAGCAGCCCGCAGACCCAGCCCAGCAGTGGAGTCGACAGAAGCCACCGGTAACCCTAGCTATTTGAAGATTGAGGGGGTGGCGTTACTCAGTTGGAATAAAGGCATGTATAACTTAGGAGGAATTTCCACTACTGGAGAGATTGAGGTAACGTTTGGTGTGTGGTAGCCCCAAGCTCCTGGCTATCCCCAATTTAGGCTTCCCAAACTTGGTAGCCAATGGCTTATTAACAAATAACTCCAGTATGACCCTATTGAAACCCGATGGTATGGGTTTTAAGGGAATAGTGGAAACCGATTGGTAGGTTGGCAGTAACTGGAGATTGAGGGGTTCGACGGTAATTTGATGCCAATGTGGCTTGATGTTTGAACAGTGACCGATCCCCCTGCTTCTAGGCCAGTTTGCCTGTTGCACACGATTGCCCCGCCATATTGGGCGGCGGTAGTATGAGGGATTTGCAGAGCCAGTGGGGGTAGAAGCGAGGTTGGCCCGGTTTGGTACGGCAAGCTGGCCCTGCCCAATCCTTCGGTAAGAGCAACCTGAGTTTTGTTATTTAGTAAGGGGGCAGAGCTGTAACCAAACTAAGTTGACTCCAGGTATAGCTTGTCATTGGGAGTATACTCGTATTGTGTGCTTGATTGTGCGACCCCCGACGTTGGATGCCAAATATGAAACTTTTTGCTTGGGTGCTTTGAGGATTGTGTAAAACTAAAATTTCACCTGGATTGCCCTGGTTAGAGTAGTAGTATGTGACTGCAAGGTAGTACAACCCTGTTGGTACAGGGGTAGCCGGATATTTGGTAGTAGCCGGTCGTTATGGATGTCAAATAACTCCCTTGCAAAATGCGCAAAGTTGCCTGGCCCACGCATTCCTACCAGCGCACCCGTATAACACCAACCGCCAGCTTCTCCCGGTGCGTAGCCAGCGACAACCAACCAGCAAGCTACGAGGGAGATAACCCGCTAAACTGTTGTCCATTTGTGGTGGCATAGTAAACCACAGGAGTAATTTCATTAGAGGAGCGGCAGTTAACCCTACTAACCCTGATTTAGCCAACCCTCATAACCTAAGTAGCATGCCATTGTACCAGTATTTTTGGGGTGATTTTTTTGACTGTTTTCTTGCTGAAGTAACCACTGCTGCCCGAGCTTGAGTTGCTTTTATTTAAAGTGACCTTATAACTGTTGTCGTTTGCCAACCAGCCAGCATTTACAGTATTGCTTGCTTATGCCAACTACCCCAACCAACTTGGCATATTACATAGCCCGTTGTTGATAACCACTATTGGGTTACTCGCAGGGGTTAATACTTTAACAAGTAACAGCTGACAAGTGAAACTCTTTAGATATAATATTTTTGTTTGGGGATTACCCAAATAGATTTTGAATTTGTTTTTAACTAACAACCGATAAGCTAAAGCCCTTAAAGCCTGTTAGGGATTGGGAATTATACAAAATTGCCCTGCCCTCAATTATAACAGATTTTTTGTACCCACCACATACTTACGTGAATGCTTGCAGACCAAAGAGCTGAGTTGTGGCTATTGTATGCCGATTGTTGAATTTACCATTCTTTTATTTGTAAAGTTGATTAACTGTGAGTTGTGTGGTAAATGTTTTTGGGGAGGCCATGATGTTCACCAAACTTTTGGGGCTAACTGCTTGGAGATTTCGCTAATGCTGGTAGGCAGTTTCGAGTTAGCCCTGGCAGGTTAGGGTGTGACCCAGCTACTTGTTGCGGTGCAAGTCCATAAAGCCCAGCCCGGCCTCTAGCTCATAAGTAGTTGGCTTCAGCAAGACTCCCAACATTGACTTTTGGTAGGTTTGTGAAATTGCCTGATTAAGTAGATGACTTGTTTTGCTCCAGCTTATTCAGGGGGGTAAAGCCCGATGATTTGGCGGATATACCAGTGATTGACTTAGCTTATTGAAGAGAGCCCCGCCACCTAACCAGAGGTATGGAAATTTCAAGCCTTGGTAAGAGCAGCCCCCGCAAGGTTGTAGGTTTCGTTCCTCGCAGGTAGCATTGTGTCGTGGGCCCATTTTTGCCCCCAAGATGGGCTGCTGGCGAGGCTCACCAGTGGTGGTGCGCTAGGGCCCGCCCGCCTGAGGTACCTGGTGATAACCCGGTTGGGTTACCCAATGAGCTGGCCTGGCAGCATGAGGTTACTGCCCTGCTGGCTTGTTTTGGTAACTGCTGGAGGTATTGGACTATTAAAAGTGGCCTGTAGCAGTGGGGTAGTGCTAGAGCTGGAAGGTATAGGCCCTATTTTGCCGTATATGTAGCCATCCCCTGAGGCAAGGTTTGAGTTTATTAACCCCAACTGACCACCATTGTAAGTAACGTTGGCCTTGCTACTGTACTTTGCAGAACCATTGAATAATGTGAGGCTGTTGGTGAAGCTAAGCAGTGGTGATATAACTTTACGGTACCAGCCAGATAACTAACCCGAATGTAACTGCGCCTCCCATGGTTTTGCTTTTGCCCAGTGTGGCCCAAAACGCCAAGTAACCCATAGGCCTATTGGCAGTATGCCCTTCGTTGCCCTAAAGCAGCAGTGCCCGCTGATTGCTTGCGGTAGCCAGTTTTTCAGTAGTGATTCCTGGGTGGTGATTGATGGTAGGTGGTGGCATACCCGATGACTTTAACCCCTTGAGCTAAATTGAGAGGTTGTACTGCCAGCACCCTTGTAGCAGCCCCCACAGTTGCCCGTGAGTTTGCTTTGGCTGGGAGGCTGCAGCTAAAGATGTGCAGGTACCAGAGCTGAAATTAGGTTGAGAGCGAGAGGCTTGCTATGCCAGTCGGATGGCCAGTAAATAGCAAGTTTTGACCTTGTAGAGTGCCTTGCCTTCTTCTTTAACCAACTTTTGGGTTGGTAGGGTGCCCCAGTAGCAGGGTACAAGTAGCCAGGGCATAACTGATGGAAGATTTTGATTGCCCGGTGATTTGAGTTACCTGGGAATTTCACTCAAAATAGCCAAGTAACTACTGGGTATGTATTAAAAAGTAGAGCAACTTCGTGTTTGGTGTAGCCCAATTTTATTGCCACTGGATGCCCTGATACTTGCAATTTGGCATTTGCCCAGCCCTGAAGTTGCCGGGTGCCAGTAACCATGTAACCCTGGTAAGCAAGATTGGGTTGGTAGTTTAATAAACTAAGCTTTGGTGGCCGCCTTCGCCATTGCGATAATTCATTTTGAATAGCCGAATGTGTTAGGGTATGAAGACCTTTTAAAGCTCACGCTCCCTCTAGATTTTGAAACTAACCGAGGTTGGTATGCCCATTGAGCCCGGTGAGGCTAAAGGTTACTTATCCCAGAGGCAGCAGAGAGTATTGCCATAGGTATGACAGCCATAATGGCAATAACTGGTAAAGTGTATTGGCACGCTTCAAAGCCGCCATAAAGCTTCTTAGCTGCTTGCGTAGGTGGTGGCTGCTGGAGTTACTTTCCTTCCCTCCTTCGCAAACCCATTTGAAAACCCAGTATCTGTTTTTAGAGATGCCCGAGTAACCAGGATGTTTGCCAACGGTGACTGGTTGACGTAGAGAATTTACTTTGGTATTGCCCAAAACTTAGATAGCTTCTGAGTTTGGCATGAGTAGAAGCTTCATTGAGAAGCTAACTGGCGAATACTGTTGCGCATGGTGTATCGCGCAAGCGAGCATTTCGAGGAATTATACAAAGTGAGATGAGGCCACGCTATAGCCAGCAGTGACTAGTATTACAACCTTGCGTGAGCACCAAATATTCCATACAGGAGCTAAAGCTTAAGATGTGCGACCATTTTACCCGCCAGGTAGGCCTTGAGCTTTTATAACTGAATGGCAAAAGTGATGAATGAGGGTTTGCCATTATAACAACTTTGCACGGTTGAAGCCAATTGTGACGAGCCCGTTTTTCGCACTGGTAGGTAAGCCCGCCTGTATAGTACATGAGTTTGCGGGTCCCTGATAGCCTCAGTAGCCAGGCGCTTGTAAGCAGAGCTGGTAAACTTATTGACCCTGAGCCAACCCAAAGAGAGGTCAGCCAGTAGAAGCCTTACATCCAACATGCCGCCCAGAATTAACTGGCGTAACCAGTAGACCATATAACTTCATTTGATAACAGGCATGTGTAAAGTAGTTGTGTGGTGTTGAGGGGTAATGCCCTAGTGGTATAAGCCACTCGGCCATGCTGTTAGTTTGAAACTGAGGCTATTCAGAGTTGAAATGCGTTAACCCTATAGATGGTGGTAGGCGCAAGGTATGTACTGAAATTTGGTAGGTGAGAGAGGCAGCTAACTGTTGATAGGAGTTTGCCCCTGGCCAAAGGCAGAGATAGCTGATAGCTGCACTGGCTAAGTAACTTGGAGGTAGGCATGTGTAATGCTGGCAGGGGTGAGTTTTGGCCCTGCGGTGCCGCCAAGGCCACCCAGCCCATGCTAGCACTTAGCCAGCCTGAGCATAACCTGCGGATTTTGAAACTTACTGCAGTAGTGACACTAGGAAGCCTTTACGGGATAATGAAAATTGTAGCAACCTATTGATTGGTAGAAAGCAAACGGCACTTCTACCATGAGCAACATGGCTAACTGCTTGAAACCCTCTCATGCATTATTGCTTTGTTTAACCATGCTAAAGCTCAGCAAAAGGCTTTGAAAGCCTTTGGTGATTATTTAAAGCTGCCTAAGGTATATGTTGCGAGGCATTGCTAAAGAGTTTTGATAGTTTTGAGAAGCCAACCAACTAGCCATTAGCATCATGCGCCTTGTGGTGAAGAGAGATTGGCTGAAGAGGTGGCAAGAGAGTGACAGACAGTAGCTACTGCGCATCGTAACCCGAGCCTTAGTTGATGGCCAGAATAACCAGTTAGTTGTTTTGCTATGCTTAGGCGCAGACCAAAGGTAGCTTCGCAAAAGCATCCCATGCCAAGGATTGAAATTAACCCCACTAACTGCATAGCCCTTAAAGTGTGTTTGCGTCTAGCAGGTTTACTGGATGCAAAGTGGCCTGTCTGCAACTAATCACTGATTTTCCAACTTACTGGCAGAGACACGGCGGTGTGATAACCATTGGGTAGAGTAACAGACTGAATTATAGCTACCCCAGTAGGTATTGCCATATTTACATTTTGAAAGCGACTGCAGCGCCAACCAAATGTTTGAAGCTATAGGTAACTTGCTGGTAGTTGCGGCTTGAGATATGCGGGAGAGTGCCCCCAAGCGAGATGAAAAGCCAGGAATTAGCTCGCTTCAGAGCCTAGCAAGCAGAAGCGCAGTACGCATGGTAGCAAGCCATGGAATTGACCAGTAATGTGCACCCTGGATGAGATTGCTACTGTGGCACGCTTGGTGCTGCTGGCAGCAATTGGCTAACTGTAAAGCCATGTTTACGTCAATTACACAGCGCCACGCAACCGTAGGTGGGAGAGTTTGCCTTAGCAACCATGTTGCCCTAATAGTGGTGAGTAACCCGGCGAGTTTAGCTCCTAGCTTAGTGAGAGGATGATGGTGGGTATGTTGAATGGCCCGTTGTGAGTTTCCCTGACGCCGAGGGGTACTCAGAAATTTCGCATAAGGGGATTGACTAACAAGCTTACGCCAGCCCTGTTGATAGGAGCCCTAATTTGTGGGTTGAAAACTCATCTATTTGGCGATTCATATTGTTGTGTATTTGTGAATTAGATTGGTATAGGTGATCATAGGTAACTGAGACTAGAATTTTACATTTTAACTGACTCAGGTTAACCAATGTGTATGCATACTCTAGTAGCTGTGATGACTTTGGGAAGGTTGATTGTTTAAGCATATGTAAGGCTTGTTTAAAAACTCTTTTGGTATAGAAACAAGGGCTTGTGGGTTTGGCTTAATGCATTAACCATGATTTAACTATTAAAAGTTTTGTGAGCCCCAATTTGCCATGTGGTATGTGTTGAGCTTATGTTGCCTACATTAAGTTTGAAGCCGTTACTAATTTATTAGTACCCCATTTTACGTGGTTTGTAGGTTGAATAGGGTGAAGTTGCCCTTATAACAAACTAAATTTCTTAAGTATTGCCCCCCATTGGTGTATGCGGGTTTGCCCATAATGCTACTATGGTGGCCGAAGGGTTTGGTTATTGAGTTGTTCTGGCAGAGACTGAAGGAAACTTCAATTTGGTAGTTGGTGTATGAGGGGTGAGCACTCGCTCTTGGTTGTTAGTTATGGATAGTTTGATTTGGTTTTTGATTGGTGAGCAATATTGATTGAAAGCCATGGTTTCCCTGTATTTTGGTATAACGACGCCCACTGAAGATGCGTGATGCCATAGCTGATAACCAGCTGCGTTAGATTAGAATAAAAGCTGAGATCACTTCGGTAAAAATAAAGGTTTGGTTTCATTGCCGCCAGCTATTGCTGTAAGTTGGCTTGCCCACGGGTAAGCTGCTGCCTGTTGAGAGTAGCAAGGGTTGGGGTGACTTGATTTTAATTAAGCAATGCCATGAAGGGTTTGGTAGGATATAGGTCGTAGGAGCTTCTGCCCCAACACCAGAGGCTAAGAGCCAAGCTCTTAACTGTTGAGCCATGTTTGCACCGGTAAAGCCAAGCAAGGTAGCCCCATTGTTTCCCACAATTGCTCTTTTTTATTCTTTTGTGACGCCGGCCTTTGCTGCTTTGATAAATGGGGGGTAATATGCCAAAGACCTACCCCTGCCCTGTTGTGCCTCGGTTTATAAGCACTTGGGGGTACTTCTTTCACTGTGTATTGCCAAGCCTTGTAGGCTAACCATATATTGAGTTTACTTCAGTGCCTAGTGACAGAATGCCTGTGGTTGTTTTGGGTAACACCAGCCTGAAGAGTAGTTGAAACTAACAGGGAAAGCAACATACGGCCTGCTTGGTTGAATTTCTTAGCTCCCTGGCATGTATGGCCAAGAATACCCTGCCCATTCATTTACCGTTTGCTTAATGGTGCCCTTGTATGTAGTTAATGAGTGTGAGCTGAAACCCCAAATTTGAACTAAGCCTAATTACATTGATTATTGACAAAGAAGTACATACACTTGGCCTACCAGAGTTGTGGCATTGCGCTGGCGCCCGTAGTCAAGCTAACGGTTTGGTAGGCTTAAGCCAGTTTTAGAGGCAGTAGGAAGCAAGCTTAACGCAGGTTACCAACTACGTAAATTGATTGCTGCCCTGACTAACATTACCGCCCAGAGTGGGTATGCAATATGCCAGCAAGGAGCCCAGGCCACGCCGTTTTGCTGCATCCCAAGAGTTGGCTTAGGCCTGAGGGAAGGAAACTGGTAGCCAGGCTTAGCCAAACACGCCTAGCTTGACGCTAGTTTAACTAGTATGTTTAGCCCCATTGGCATTGGCATCTGTGCTATGTCCGACACCTTATTAACCGGCCTAACTGGACATGAATTGTAGTGAGAGTTTATGCTATGGGATGTTTAGCGTCAGTACTCTTTTAGTGTTTGGGCACTCTTTAGCAACTTGAAGCCTGAAAGGCACTGACTTTGGTTTGTGGGTTTTATGTTATTTGATAAACTGGGTGCTTGCCAACCCACTCACGCAGTATAGCAGAGGCACTTGCCCAATGGTGTAACTGCGACTCTGCATAGCGCTGCCAGCCTGCCCAGGCGCCAGCCTACGCTACCAGGGACGCACCTGGGTAGAAGCAAATTTGGGCACCCAGCAATTGCACCATGCATTTGGTGCTATGGCACAAAAGGCCTGACGATTACCCAGGATATTTGGCCTTGAGTGCCCTTCAATATGCCTGTTATAGCCATTAATGCATCATCGCAAAGGCTACCGTGAAAAGCTACTGCATTCTACCAACAGGGAAATTCCCTGCTTTGAATGGTTTTTGTTTGTGATAACTCCAGCTAATTTCAACCAACTAAAGTTCGTACCAGAATACCAGCTATGCAGCTTAATGAGTTAGAAGCAGAATATTGGTTTCCTGATTGTTGCCATTAATTGTTTAAACTTGAAATGTATTGCTGTTGAGGGTATGCTAAGGCATGATTTGTTGGCAGATTGGTTGGTATGGGGGTTGTTTTTAGCTCCGTTTTAACTGTGAAGTGTATGTGCCATGCTTGCTTATTAAATATGGTAATTTTTTGTGTTCAATTAAGTGGCAATGCCAAGTGGTAACTGGATTGTGGTAGGAGAGTGTGTGCTAGCATTTTTTTGGTGGGGGTGTGGCTGGTAACCATTATTCGCGGTAAGTATGAAGCGGTTGGCTGGTTCAGTAGATTTATTTGGTATTTATGTAAAATGAAAACCCCTTGCGGACTGTAGCGTAGGGGTATTGGTATGAAAGCCGCCATTTTGGTGAGCTAAAGATGCCACCCAACCAAACTAAACTAAGAGGCCCGCTGTTGGTGGAGCCAAGCTGCCTGGCATGAAAACCGGCCAGCTTCTTGCTATTGGCATGAGCATTGCTTTTATTGGTAGTAACGGTATTGTGCCTGTTGGGTAACTTGTGGTGAGCCCTTATGACTTGTTAACTTATTTACATTGGCTGAAGATTTATTTGATTGCCTTGCGCTGTTGCCCACTAACTCCAGCCCACTAAATGAAGATGATTTGAAACAAGGGGTGAAGATAATGGCATAACGACCAGGCGCTCTGGTAAGTTAAGGGCATAGTTTATTCATTTGGGTGTATACATGTGAATTTGGTCGGCGATTAACTACGTGAAACTTAGTAAGGTTACCAAAGAGCGCCACTCTTCGAAAGGTTGACTGAGAGCTGCCGCCGCCAGCGCCAGCCCTGACCCTCTGATTTATATTGTAGAAATTTGGTAAACTAAATACCCATTGGGTTTTGACTTTATTCATTTGTGTTGTGAGTTTGTAAGTTATTGGCTTGTTTCTTTGGGCGGTAACTCTTGCCAGAGCTACGCGGTGGCAACCCCGCAGTTGGCCTTGGGAGCTGCCCCTTATGACAAAGGATTGGCATTTCTTGTTGAAGCGAAACCCGAGGTGCCAAGGTTGCGCGCGGTACTTCCCCGGGTATGACTGATTTATAGCCTTGACTAACAAGAGAGAAGGGCCCAGAAAGAAGGGTGGGTTTGCTTTAATTGAATTACAGAGTATTGGTTGCCAGTGAGGCTCACCAGGTGAGGTTGAGCCTGGGTGAGAGGGCCTTTGAGGCCCTGTTTGCTGAGGGGAAGAGGAAACCGTGCCCGCTTGGACAACTTTGCGCTGGGTATACTTCGATTGTACTATTGATGTAATTTGGGCAGGGGTGTTGGTGGGTGCTTGAGAGGAGGAAACCATGGTTGGGGCATGACT
>VOFJ01002262.1_pt1 | contig 11990 bp, 16 predicted proteins | sample 5384081 | NCBI WGS metagenome assembly VOFJ01 (sample SAMN12384729, study PRJNA508395) | human gut metagenome | isolation source: healthy gut I | host: Homo sapiens | reverse complement strand
TCCATTGTACTTCGTTCGGATTACGTATTGCTCGTTGGTGAAGAACTTTACAGACTTCTTTTGGGCGAACGCATCAATGCTCTTGAATGGATGAGCGAACCGACCAAAGCAAAGGCACAGGAGAAGCTGGCTACCTTCCATGTCAAGATCGGTTATCCCGATACCTGGAAAGATTACTCAGCCTTGGATATTAAAAACGATTCTTATTGGGCAAATATCGAACGTGCCAATGAATGGGGGTATGCCGAGATGATTGCCAAAGCCGGCAAACCGGTAGACAAGGATGAATGGTTGATGACTCCTCAAACAGTGAACGCTTATTATAACCCGACTACCAATGAAATCTGCTTCCCGGCAGCTATCCTGCAACCTCCGTTCTTTGATATGAATGCTGATGATGCAATGAATTACGGTGCTATCGGAGTTGTTATCGGTCATGAAATGACACATGGATTTGATGACCAGGGACGTCAAGTATGACAAAGACGGAAATCTGAAAGACTGGTGGACGGAAGAAGATGCCAAGAAATTCGAGGAACGTGCTCAGGTAATGGTGAACTTCTTTGACAGTATTGAGGTCGCTCCAGGAGTACATGCAAACGGTAGCCTAACGCTGGGAGAAAACATAGCAGACCATGGTGGACTGCAAGTTTCTTATCATGCTTTCAAGAAAGCAATGGAAACCGCACCGTTGGAAGTTGTTGACAGATTTACACCGGAACAACGCTTTTTCCTTGCTTATGCAAATGTGTGGGCGGGAAATATTCGTCCGGAAGAAATTCTCCGTTTGACGAAACTCGATCCTCACTCATTAGGAAAATGGCGCGTGGACGGTGCATTACCTCATATTGCCAACTGGTACGAAGCATTCAATATCACCGAACAAGATTCCATGTTTGTACCAAAAGAAAAACGAGTATCTATCTGGTAATAAATTCTGAATATAAACTGTATGCGCAAAGAAGCGTTGGCTTTTTCCTCCGGAAGAGTCAACGCTTTTTTTTTATTAATTCACACCTTATTATTACGTACGATAAACAATATTTCGTAACTTTGCGCGTCAAATACTTAATAAGCAATTCAATGTCAGAGTCTAAAAAAGAATAAAAACTGCACTGGTATCTGTATACCACAAGGAAGGTTTGGACGAAATTATTACCAAACTTCATGAAGAGGGAGTAGAGTTTCTGTCAACGGGGGAACTCGTCAGTTTATTGAATCGTTGGGATATCCCTGTAAGGCGGTGGAAGATTTGACCACTTATCCTTCTATTTTTTTGGGTGGTAGAGTGAAGACATTGCATCCGAAGATCTTCGGAGGTATCCTTTGTCGTCGCGGTCTGGAACAAGATATGCAGCAGATTGAGAAATATGAGATCCCTGAAATAGATCTGGTAATTGTTGATTTGTATCCGTTTGAAGCAACTGTAGCTTCCGGTGCATCCGAAGCAGATATTATTGAGAAAATCGATATAGGCGGAATCTCTCTGATTCGTGCCGCAGCCAAGAACTACAACGATGTAATTATCGTTGCTTCTCAGGCTCAGTATAAGCCATTGCTGGATATGTTAATGGAGCACGGAGCCACTTCTTCACTCGAAGAACGCCGTTGGATGGCAAAAAAGAAGCGTTTGCCGTTTCTTCTCACTATGATTCGGCTATCTTCAATTATTTCGATGCCGGCGAAGGTTCTGCCTTCCGTTGTTCGGTGAACAGCCAGAAACAACTTCGTTACGGTGAAAATCCACATCAGAAAGGTTATTTCTACGGAAACCTGGAGGCAATGTTCGATCAGATTCACGGAAAAGAAATTTCTTATAACAATCTTCTTGATATCAACGCTGCCGTTGACTTGATCGACGAGTTCGAGGATCTTACTTTTCGCTATCCTGAAACATAATAACGCTTGCGGCCTGGCTTCCCGTCCTACTGTGTTGGAGGCTTGGAAAGATGCATTGGCAGGTGATCCTGTATCTGCTTTCGGTGGTGTACTGATTACTAACGGTGTCATTGACAAGGTAGCAGCAGAAGAAATTAACAAGATTTTCTTCGAAGTGATTATCGCACCGGATTATGATGTGGATGCACTCGAAATCCTGGGACAGAAAAAAGAACCGCATCATTCTTGTACGTAAGGAGGCCAAACTGCCGAAGAAGCAGTTCCGTGCTTTGTTGAACGGCGTATTGGTGCAGGATAAAGATACTAATATTGAAACGGTAGCCGACTTGAAAACAGTGACCGACAAGGCTCCTACTCCGGAAGAAGTAGAGGATATGCTGTTTGCTAACAAGATTGTCAAGAATAGTAAATCAAACGCTATTGTACTGGCGAAGGGTAAACAACTGTTAGCAAGCGGTGGGGACAGACTTCACGTGTGGATGCATTGAAGCAAGCGATTGAAAAAGCTAAATCATTCGGCTTCGACCTCAAGGGTGCGGTGATGGCTTCGGATGCTTTCTTCCCGTTCCCTGACACTGTGTGGAAATTGCCGATAAAGAAGGAATTACAGCTGTAATTCAGCCGGGTGGTTCAGTGAAAGATGATTTGTCTTTTGCTTACTGCAATGAACATGGCATGGCAATGGTGACTACCGGTATCCGTCATTTTAAACATTAAAAACAAGAATCAAGAATGGGATTATTCTCTTTTACACAAGAAATAGCAATGGACTTGGGTACAGCCAATACCATTATCATCACGAACGGGAAAATCGTGGTGGATGAGCCTTCGGTTGTAGCCTTGGACCGCCGTACGGATAAGATGATCGCCGTAGGAGAAAAGGCGAAGTTGATGCATGAAAAGACCCACGAAAATATACGTACAATTCGTCCGTTGAGAGACAGGGGTAATCGCTGACTTCTATGCTTGCGAGCAGATGATGCGTGGTCTGATTAAGCAGGTAAACACCCGCAATCATCTTTTCTCACCCTCTCTCCGTATGGTGATCGGCGTACCGTCGGGAAGTACGGAAGTTGAACTCCGTGCTGTTCGCGACTCTGCCGAGCATGCTGGCGGACGTGATGTCTATCTGATTTTTTCGAACCGATGGCTGCAGCTATCGGTATCGGTATTGATGTGGAAGCACCCGAAGGAAATATGATTGTCGATATAGGTGGTGGTTCTACCGAGATTGCCGTTATCTCTTTGGGAGGTATCGTTTCCAACAACTCTATCCGTATTGCCGGTGATGACTTGACTGCGGATATTCAAGAATATATGAGCCGTCAGCATAATGTGAAGGTCAGCGAGCGTATGGCGGAACGTATCAAAATTAATGTAGGTGCGGCTTTGACCGAACTGGGTGAAGACGCTCCGGAAGATTATATCGTTCACGGTCCGAACCGTATTACTGCCCTTCCTATGGAAGTGCCGGTATGTTATCAGGAAGTGGCTCACTGTCTGGAGAAATCGATTTCCAAGATTGAAACGGCTATCTTGAGTGCATTGGAGAATACTCCTCCCGAACTTTATGCGGATATCGTTCATAATGGTATCTATCTGGCCGGTGGTGGTGCGTTACTCCGTGGTTTGGATAAGCGACTGACTGATAAGATAAATATCCCGTTCCATATTGCGGAAGATCCTTTACACGCTGTTGCCAAGGGGACAGGGGTAGCATTAAAGAATGTAGATCGTTTCTCTTTCCTAATGAGATAAAATCACGGACTCTGATTCATGCGGAATTTAATAAACTTCCTTTTGAAATACAATTACTGGTTCCTCTTTGTCATATTGGAGGTAGCCAGTTTTGTTTTGTTATTTCGGTTCAACAATTACCAGCAGAGTGCTTATTTCACTTCTGCCAATACAGTTGTGGGGGCGGTTTATGAAGTTTCGGGAGGTATATCTTCCTATTTCCACCTGAAATCGGTCAATGAAGACCTGCTGGACCGGAATATGTTATTGGAAGAGCAGATCAATAATTTGGAAAAAGCGTTGAAAGAACGTCAACTCGATTCTATCGCGGTGAACAGTATCCGGAAGATGCCTCAGAAAGATTATCAGCTGTTTAAGGCACGTGTGATTAAGAATAGCCTGAACCTGGCCGATAATTATATAACGCTTGATAAAGGTTCTTCTTCCGGCATTCATTCCGAAATGGGCGTGGTGGACGGAAACGGGATTGTGGGAATTGTTTACGAAACATCTCCTTCCTATTCGGTGGTGATTTCTGTACTGAATAGCAAATCAAACATCAGTTGCAAGATTGTAGGAAAGCGATTATTTTGGTTATCTGAAGTGGGAACACGGAGATTCGCGATACGCTTATCTGAAAGATTTGCCTCGTCATGCCGAGTTTAATCTGGGAGATACCGTAGTGACCAGCGGTTTCTCGACTGTATTTCCCGAAGGAATTATGGTGGGGACGGTGGATGACATGTCTGACTCTCATGACGGATTATCCTATCTGCTGAAGATCAAGTTGGCTACCGATTTCGGCAAAGCTTAGTGATGTGCGGGTGATAGCGCGGAACGGTCAGCAGGAGCAGAAAGAAAACTCGAAAACAAGACAACGAAAACAATGATTATTACCTATATACATAGAATCGGTTGGTTTATCGGGTTGGTGCTTCTTCAGGTGCTAATTCTGAATAATGTGCATATAGCCGGATATGCTACGCCTTTTTCTCTATATTTATTTTATTTTTGAAGTTCAATTCCGGCACTTCCGGAATGAACTGATGTTGTGGGCCTTCTTTTTTCGGGCTTACCATTGACGTGTTTTCCGATACTCCGGGAATGAATGCAGCAGCAACCGTGTTGCTTGCTTTTCTTCGTCCTTCTTTATTGCGTTTGTTCACTCCCCGCGATAATCAGGACAATCTCGTACCTTCTTTCAAGAGTATGGGAATCACTCCTTTTCTGAAATATACTACTGCAAGTGTTTTTTTATACATAGTCTGGCTTTACTCTCTATTGAGTTCTTCTCGTTTTCCGGTATTTGGCTGTTGCTGCTGCGGCTGGCATTGTGTTACCGTTCTGACTGTAACTTGTATTGTAGCTGTGGAAGGCATAAGGAGATAGCGATGGCAAAAAGATTATAGACTGGAGAAACGGAAATTTGTTATCGGGGGAATTGCACTGTCTATTGTGCTGATTTATCTGATCCGTCTTTTTTGTATTGCAGATTACTACCGATGATTATAAGAAGAACGCCGATAGCAATGCGTTCCTGAATAAAATTCAATATCCTTCGCGCGGAGCTATCTATGACCGTACAGGTAAGTTGCTGGTTTTTAACCAGCCTGCTTATGATATAACGATTGTCCCGAAAGAAGTAGAGAACTTGGATACACTCGACCTGTGCCAGTCGTTGAATATTACTCGTGCTCAATTCCTGAAAATCATGAGCGACATGAAAGACCGTCGCCGGAATCCGGGATATTCCAGATACACTAATCAATTGTTTATGTCGCAACTTTCGGCGGAAGAATGTGGCGTCTTTTCAGGAGAAGTTGTTTAAATTCCGTGGCTTCTATATCCAGCGGCGTACGATTCGCCAATACTCTTATGATGCTGCCGCGCACGCCTTGGGTGATATTGGAGAAGTCTCGGCAAAAAGAAATGGAAGCCGATGAAGAAGGCTACTACATTCGTGGCGATTATGTCGGTAAGTTGGGTGTAGAGAAATCCTATGAAAAGTATCTGCGTGGAGAGAAAGGCATTGAAATTCTGCTTCGTGATGCGCACGGACGTATTCAGGGGCATTATATGGACGGAGAATATGACCGTCCTTCCGTACCCGGAAAGAACTTGACACTCAGTTTGGATATTGACTTGCAGATGTTGGGTGAACGGTTACTGAAAAATAAGATCGGAAGTATTGTTGCTATTGAGCCCGGAGACAGGAGAGATTCTTTGTCTGGTATCTTCGCCGAATTACGACCCGCATTTGATGATTGGCCGTCAGCGTGGAAAGAACCATCTGATGTTGCAGCGTGATAAGATGAAACCGCTTCTGAATCGTGCATTGATGGGAGTATATCCTCCGGGTTCTACTTTTAAGACGGCACAGGGATTAACTTTTTTTTTGCAGGAAGGCATTGTGACTGAGCAGGGTCCTTCTTTCCCTTGTTCGCACGGTTTCCATTACGGCAGGCTGACGGTGGGATGTCATGCCCACGGAGCACCGATACCACTTATTCCTGCTATTGCTACATCGTGCAACTCTTATTTTTGTTGGGGACTGTTCCGTATGTTCGGTGACCGTAAATATGGCTCACCGCAAAATGCTATTACCGTATGGAAAGATCACATGGTTTCGCAAGGGTTCGGTTATAAACTGGGAGTCGATTTGCCGGGAGAGAAACGGGGCTTGATTCCGAATGCACAGTTCTATGATAAGGCTTATCGCGGCCATTGGAATGGACTGACGGTAATCAGTATCTCCATCGGGCAGGGAGAGATTCTCGCCACCCCGTTGCAGATAGCCAATCTGGGTGCCACCATTGCCAATCGCGGATATTTTATCACACCGCATATTGTGAAGGAGATTCAAGATAATCAGTTGGATAGTATTTATCGTACGCCACGTTATACTACAATTGAGAAACGGCATTATGAATCGGTGGTGGAAGGGATGCGCGGAGCTGCCACAGGCGGAACTTGCCGTATGTTGTCGGTAATGGTTCCGGACTTGGAAGCTTGTGGAAAGACAGGTACGGCACAGAACCGCGGACATGACCATTCTGTATTTATGGGCTTTGCGCCGATGAACAAGCCGAAGATAGCCATTGCCGTGTATGTGGAGAATGGAGGTTGGGGAGCTACATACGGAGTACCTTTCGGGGCATTGCTTATGGAGCAGTACTTGAAAGGCAAACTATCTCCCGAGAATGAATTGAGAGCAGAAGAATTTAGTAACAGAGTGATATTGTATGGTAACGAGGAACGATAGTTTGTGGAAATCACTGGATTGGGTAACGATTTGCATTTACCTGCTTCTGATTGTCGGCGGGTGGTTCAGTGTCCCTGTGGAGCCAGCTATGACTATGGTGATCGTGACTTCCTCGACTTCTCTACCCGTGCCGGCAAGCAATTTGTCTGGATTATCTGTTCCTTCGGTCTCGGTTTCGTGTTGTTGATGTTGGAAGACCGGATGTATGATATGTTCGCGTACATTATATATATAGGAATGATAATTTTGCTTATCGTTACTATTTTTATCGCGCCGGATACCAAAGGCTCCCGTTCTTGGTTGGTAATGGGGCCTGTCAGCCTGCAGCCAGCCGAATTTGCCAAGTTTGCTACCGCATTGGCATTGGCCAAATATATAAACTCCTATTCATTCAGCATAAAGAAAGAGAAATGTGCTCTGGTACTGGGTTTTATTATCCTCCTTCCGATGTTGTTGATTATCGGTCAGCGGGAGACAGGTTCTGCCTTGGTCTATCTTGCTTTCTTCTTGGTGCTTTACCGGGAGGGAATGCCGGGTGTGGTACTTTTTCGGGGGTATGTGCGGTCATCTATTTTTGTGGTAGGCATCCGCTTCGATGAAGTATTCATAGCCGATACACCGACTCCGTTGGGAGAGTTTATTGTGTTGCTGCTGATCTTATTATTTGCCGGTGGTATGGTGTGGGTATACCGCAAGCGGTGGGAACCTGCCCGGAATATTATCGGAGGAAGTTTGATTGTCTTGCTTATCGCTTATCTGATATCCGAATATTGGATCCATTTCAGTCTGGTCTGGGTGCAGTGGGGGCTTTGTGTCGTTGTGGTAGGTTATTTGATTTACTTGGCATTGAGCGAGCGTCAGCGCTCTTATTTCCTGATTGCTTTATTCTCAATCGGCTCCATTGGATTCTTATATTCCAGTAACTATGTCTTCGATAATATATTAGAGTCGCATCAGCAAATCCGTATTAAAGTAGTATTGGGTTTGGAAGAAGATTTAACCGGTGCCGGCTACAATGTAAACCAGTCCAAGATTGCTATCGGTTCCGGCGGATTGACAGGGAAAGGCTTTTTTTTTTTTTTGAACGGAACGCAAACCAAATTGAAATACGTCCCTGAGCAGGATACCGACTTCATTTTCTGTACGGTGGGAGAGGAACAAGGGTTTGTAGGTTCGGCCGCGGTCTTGCTGGCTTTTCTTATTTTGATATTGAGATTGATATTCCTTTCCGAAAGGCAACCGTCTGCTTTCGGTCGCGTATATGGGTATTCGGTCGTGAGTATTTTCCTCTTTTCACCTATTTATCAATATAGGGATGGTGTTAGGGCTGACTCCTGTAATTGGTATCCCATTACCCTTCTTTTTTAGTTACGGAGGTTCTTCTTTATGGGGATTTACGATATTGCTGTTTATTTTCCTGCGGATAGATGCAGGGCGCGGCAGGAGACTCTAGTTCGTTTATTTTTCTAATTCTCCTGTCTTTCAATTCGGATACCAATGTCATTGATTCCGGACAACTTCTCATCTTTCATCCCGTTCATAATTTTGAAGGTGTAATTAGCAGGATACAAAGGACGTACGGATTTGATAAAGACCGCTGATTGATAGATACTTCCCCAACCATTTCCGATCCACCTTCCCGTGGAATCAGCCAGGTTTATAGTAATAGTATCCGTCCGCCATACCGTAGAGTCTTGCAGGTTTTGACTGATAAATAGATGCAGGTTATGATAAGGGGTAATCTGTTCTGTTGCGAACCTCCGCGAATAATCTGAGTGTAGGCGGAATACTGTCGGTGACAGGAATCAGAAAAAGAGAGTGTATCACTCTTTCTTTCCCACCCTTCGTCGGGAAGGGACTGATAGGAGTGATACACGGTATTCTCATTGCAGGCAGCCATTAGGCAAATACCGAGCAGACAGAATAAACTATTCCTGAGAAGGCTTTTCATTATTTTGCGGTTTCGCTTGATTTGGGTATCTTTCCGGTCTGGGTTCTGGTCTTGCAGGGCGTTCACGTTCCTGACCTTGCGGGCGTTCCTGGTTTTGTGGCCGTTCCTGTCTTCTCTCCGGACGTCTGTTCTCACAATTATTCCGTCCCTGGTTTTGTCCTCTGTTCCGGTTGTTATTATTATTTCTTGGTCTGTTTTCCCCCGATCTCCTCTGTTTCCGTTTTCCGCAGGTTGTGGACGACCCTCGTTTTCCCGTTGCGGTTGCTGCGGACGATTAGTCCCTTCTACTTGTTGTTGCGGTCGGTTGTTGTTGGGAGTTCCTTTTTTCTTTTTCTTGTTTCGGTTGGCGTTATTTCCTTCCTTACTGTTATTACGGCTACGGTCGAAACGGGGTTACACTTTCCTGTTCCAACAAGTCTATCGGTTTCTTCGGCTCCGCTTTCCTTTCTTCTTCAAGCAGGCTGTCCGGTTTCATACCCTTCTTATTCATGCCGATCACTTCAAAAGCACGTTTCCCGCTAATAGTGACTAAGTTGGCAGGGAAGTTCTTATCTGTAGAATAAGAAACTTGGTTGCTGAGGATGTCGGCCTTGAAGAAATAGAAAGTACCATCCTTGGTTTCCAGCTCAATCTCTTTTTAGAAGGCAGACGTTTCTGTGCTTCTACGTAACAGTCTACTTCGTAGTTCAGGCAGCATTTCAGTTTTTGCACATTGTCCGGCAAGTTTCTGCGGGTTGAGTGAGATGTCCTGGAAACGTGCGGCACTTGTAGATACGGAAACAAAGCTGGTCATCCATGTGGCACAACACAGTTCGCGACCGCAGGGACCGATGCCCCCGATGCGTCCGGCCTCCTGCCGTGCACCAATCTGTTTCATCTCGATACGCACGCGGAAAGTTTCTGCCAATACTTTAATTAGCTGACGGAAGTCTACCCGTTCGTCGGCGATGTAATAGAAGATAGCCTTGTTACCGTCTCCTTGATATTCCACATCTCCGATTTTCATGTTCAGATTCAAGTTCAATGCAATCTGGCGTGCACGGATCATGGTAGCGTGTTCTTTATCTTTTGCTTCGTTGAACTTCTCCATGTCCACCGGTTTGGCTTTCCGGTAGATTCGTTTGATTTCCGCATCCGCTTTGAAGTTGGCTTTCTTCATTTGCAGGGGGACAAGTCTGCCGGTAAGGGTTACTACGCCAATGTCATGTCCGGGGGCAGCTTCAACGGCAACAATGTCTCCCTTTTCCAGTTTGATTTTATTGCTGTTGCGATAATACCCTTTGCGGGTATTTTTGAATTGTACCTCTACCATATCACTTTCTTCCGCATTGCCCGGAATGTCTGCCAGCCAGTCGTAGGTGTTCAGCTTTTTATCTTGGCGGGAGCATCCTTTGCAACAAAGGCTGCCGCTCCCATTATGAAGTTTATATTCCATAGTTTATATATTTATTATTGCTTCAACAGTACGATCATCTTCAATGAGAAGTCGAAAAAATACCATTTTAGCATTTACATTCTGTTCAATATGCAGTTGTGCTTCACTTAGTTCGTCCATGATACCCATGACGTTCCGTTCGTTGACGAAAGGAGCAAAGCGGATTGCAAAATTCTGTTCGTTGATAGTCATATAAGTAAGGTCGCGTTGATGCAGGTTGTAGATGAAGTTCTCGCGGGTCATGCGCTGGCAGTAGTCCAGGAAGTTCTTCTGCCGTTCGCGTCCCATGCCTGCCACCTGTTCGCTCCACATTTTCATTTCCCTGATTTTCCGTTGATAGGACAACCGCATCAGGCTGACGAATAAATCGAAGAACAGTTGATTCTCTTCGTTCAGATGAATTGTTTCAAGCGCTTTTTATAAAATTACCGTTTGCCAGGTGGGCAATGGAAAGACTGTCGGCAGGCTGAATGCTATATTTTGACTGTAATATCCGGTCGATACTGGCTTCGTCAATATTCCGAACATTCATACGCTGTGTACGGCTCAGAATAGTCGGCAGAATCATATCCGGCGCTTCCGATACAAGCAGGAAAACCGTCTTCTCGGGTGGTTCTTCCAGTAATTTCAGCAATTTATTGGCACATACCGGGTGCATTTTTTCCGGTAGCCATACAATCGTAATCTTAAATCCGCCTTCACTTTGGATTTCAGACTGAGCTTCTTCAATATCTCGTCACTCTCTTTGGCATAAATCAATGCTTGCGAGTTTTCGGCGTCCATTTCGTTCAGCCAGTGATTGAGATTGAAATAGGGATTGTTGATAACAAACGGCCGCCAGTCGGCGATATAATCATCGCATACCTCCTTTTTCCCCTTCGCACTTTTGACGATAGGGAAAACAAAATGTACGTCCGGATGTACCAGCTTATTGAATTTTACGCAGGACGGACAGACGCCGCAAGCATCAGTCTCGCCCCGGTTGGTGCAGCTGATATAACGTGCGTAAGCAATAGCTAACGGCATTTTTCCCACTCCTTCCGGGCCGCAAATGAGCTGGGCGTGCGGAATCCGTCCCTCTCACTTCCTGAATAAGCCGTTGCTTGACTTCTTCCTGTCCGATTACGTCTCTGAAAAACATATCAATAAATGATTTTGGCTACTTCCTTGATACTGTCCACCGCTCCAATGGAGTAGAAATGGATGCTTGGTACTCCGTGAGACATCAATTCCTTGCATTGGGTTACACACCATTCGATACCGACCCGTTCGGCTTCAGCATCGTTTTTGCATTTTAAGGCCTCCTTTACTAAATCTTCCGGCAAGTCCACTTTAAATGTCTTAGGAATCATGCTTAATTGGGATAGTTTTTTGAAAGGTTTGATTCCCGGAATGATAGGGATGTTGATACCACGCCGCCTTTGCCTGTTCCACAAATTCGAAATATTTTTATTATCATAAAATAGTTGCGTCACGGCATATTCTGCACCTGCTTCCACTTTCTTTTTCAGCCAATAGATGTCGGATTCTATATTGGGGGCTTCTTCATGCTTTTCCGGATAGCAAGCCATTCCGTAAGAGAACGGACTGGCGGTGACTTTCATCTCCGAACCGTCTACAAAAATTCCTTTATTGAAGTTGTTGATTTGCTCCTGCAATTCAATTTGGCGTGGTGAGCAATACGTAACTGAACGAAGTACATCGAG
>VOFJ01000336.1_pt1 | contig 12000 bp, 16 predicted proteins | sample 5384081 | NCBI WGS metagenome assembly VOFJ01 (sample SAMN12384729, study PRJNA508395) | human gut metagenome | isolation source: healthy gut I | host: Homo sapiens | reverse complement strand
CGTGCACAAATCGGGAATGAAATACAAATTATAGAAAAATCAGAGAAATTTATAAACCCCGTGACACTGAAAACTGACAGTACCATTTATTATTGTGACTACGCCGACTGGCGAAGTGGTTTTTTCCCTGGGTCAGTGTGGTATCTATATGAACCGAAGCGGCGACACTACTCTCTTATCATTAGCTGATAAATACACTTCCGGCCATAGAAGAAGCCAAAAAAACTGACTTGGCACCATGATGTAGGTTTCATGATAAATTGTAGTTTCGGGGCAATGGATGGCGAACAACTAAATTACCCAGATACAAAGAAGTCATGATAGAAGCCGCACGTTCATTAGCTACTCGTTTCCGTGAAAACCGGGAATTATCCAATCATGGGATGTGACCCGCGGCTGGCAATCGGAACGCGGTTGGGGAATGTCCGGTCATAATAGATAATATGATGAATTTAGAGTTACTATTTGAAGCAACTAAATTATCTGGTGATTCCACCTTTTTATCATATAGCAGTGAACCATGCAGACCGCACTTTGAAAGAGCATTTCCGTACAAACGGAAGTTGTTATCATGTAATAGATTATAGTTTGGCAGACGGCATGGTACGGCATAGACAAAACAGCCCAAGGATATGCAGACGAATCGACTTGGAGTCGTGGACAAAGCATGGGCGATTTATGGTTACACTGTGTGTTACCGGGAAACTCATGATAAAAAAGTATCTGAATCAGGCATTGAAGACTTTCCAATTTATGAAAACACATCCCCCCGGCTTCCCAAAGACTTGATTCCTTATTGGGATATGGATGCTCCCAATATTCCCAATGAACCACGAGACGCTTCAAGTGCTTCTTGTATAGCTTCTGCACTTTATGAAATTAGTACAATGGATGTGCCTGATGCAAACAGTTATAAGAACTATGCAGACAGTATTATGGCCTCTCTAGCCTCACCAAAACTATCTGGCATCTCTTGGAAAAAATGGTAACTTTTTATTAATGCATTCAGTGGGCAGTATTCCTCATGGCACAGAAATAGATGTACCTTTAAATTATGCAGACTATTATTTTCTGGAAGCATTGAAACGAAAGCGTGACATTGAAGAAGGCACACACTAAGTTATACAGACAAACACAGAAATATTTCCTCCCGTTCTTCGGGAGGAATGCCACAGCCGGTATCGGGTTTACTTCAATTCGTAACTTACTTTGTGCCTTATCCAACTTTATTTTAAGAGTTACAGATCCAGAATCTGTAAATTTATTAGTATTATCAAACAGGCTCTCTATCACTAGCGACAAATGCAATTCATTGGTGGAGAATAAACATTTCCCCTTTTGGTAATTTCACCCAATACAAGTACCATAAAAAGTCTAATTACTAAAAAACTCCTGTTCTTAGTTTCCAAACGGTAATTTTCATAGTTCAATTGATCTACTCCATACTTTACAGGTAGTTCACTAAATTATTTTTTTCAGACTAGAAGAATTAATGGAATCCTGCGCTTGTATATCTTATAATATTCAGAAGACTATCTTTGGTAGTAGAAATACTACTTCCTATAACAACAAAAAATCCCCAACAGATATCAATATATAACAAGTGATATATTTCATAATATCAGATTATTAAGGTACGAATATACAAATAATATAAAAATGTAGCAGCAATTATTCTTTTATTATTAGAATTTACACAATAATGGGCAATTAATCCACTTATTTTTTAATTATATGCTTTAATATTGCATCGTGGATATTTTTCTGGCAACTATGAAATTATTAATTATTAAACATCAAATATATGGTAAAAAGTTAGTTAGTGTATTTTGTATATGTGCATATTTTTGGACTTGCTCATGCACAAATACCACAAGAGATTTGGAAAGAAAGTGAGCAAATAGAAAACAAATCAAAAAGACCTCTTTTCCCCGATCGTGTGTACAACATTAAAGATTTCGGTGCCAAAGAAGGAAATAATGGTGAAATATTCTGCCATGAAGCAAATCAATCTGGCTATCCTCACATGCAGTCAAGCAGGTGGAGGAACTGTATTAGTTCCACCCGGAGAATTTCTAACAGGTCCTATCACACTGAAAAGCAATGTAAATCTGCATTTGGAAGAAGGCGCCTATCTAAAATTTTCTTCAGAGAAATATCTATATACTCCAACCGTACTCACCCGCTGGGAAGGAGTAGACTGTTACAATTTGCATCCATTAATTTATGCTTATGGAGAAAGTAACATAGCTATCACCGGTAAAGGTATTATAGACGGACAGGCCAGTAATGATAACTGGTGGAAGGAATGCTCCACACTATGGCTGGAAGGAAGGTATGACAGCTCAAAAAATGGCGGCAGAAACAAATTACTGATGTACGCCGAAACATTTGCCCCGATAGATAAACGCCAAATGACTTTTGAAGACGGTTTACGTCCCCAGCTTATCAATCTATATCGTTGTAACACTATTTTTAATAGAAAATGTAACATTGAAAAAATTCTCCATTTTGGGTTATCCATCCTTTATTTTGTGAAAGTCTGACAGTACGTGGGGTTAAAGTTTCCAGTCACGGTCCCAATAGCGATGGCTGCGATCCGGAATCAAGTAAGAACGTATTAATTGAAAACTGTATATTCGATACTGGAGACGACTGCATTGCCATTAAAAGCGGACGGAATGCCGACGGACGGAAATGGAACGTACCAAGTGAAAATATCATTGTACGCAATTGCGAAATGAAAGACGGACACGGTGGTGTAGTTGTAGGTAGTGAGATTTCGGGAGGATACAAGAACCTGTTTGTTGAAAACTGCAAAATGGACAGTCCGAACCTAGAACGTGTCATCCGCATCAAAACCAACAACTGCCGCGGTGGGGTCATTGAAAATATTTATGTGCGTAATGTAGAAGTAGGCGAATGTCGCGAAGCCGTTTTGAAAATCAACCTGCAATATGAAAACCGTGAAAAATGTGACAGAAGTTTCCCACCTGTAGTACGCCATGTATATCTGGATAATGTTTACTAGTGAAAAAAGTAAGTACGGAGTCTTAATTACCGGATATGACGACCGTGTCAATATTGAAGATATCCATGTAACAAACAGCCGTTTTCAATAATGTAGAGAAAAAGGGAATTTATTGCAGGAGCTAAGGATGTAGTACTGAAAGAACTGGTATATCAATGGAAATAAGGTGAGAAAATAAGATAAAAATCTTTGGTATAATGAGATGCCATCATACCAAAGATTATATCTCTGAGAACCTATTCCAGACACTCATCAAGTTCACGTATCAACTCTTTGCTTTATCAAGATGTCGCCCGATAAAAACTATTTTTCTGCATACGGTCTCCATATTTTATCATCCCAATCCCGCAATAAGCCCGGCTCCTGACGTATTACCTCTGTCCGGTTCTTCTTCAGGTGCCGTAGCATACCATAAACCGGCTTCCTTCAACTTTTTTCTGCACACCGGCCTGTTCAAAAAGAAAAGACATATCACGATTATTGCTGAAATAACAGACTCCTTTTGCACGAATGATATTACGACTCCATCTGGTTGATACAAAACGATCGAATTTATGGATATCAAAAGCCGGACGACGATAATACACAAAAAGTACTGATACCATATTCATCCACTTCACTACCCTCATGATGATGGTGGTGTGCATGTTCATCGTGATGATGATGCTCATGCTCCTCCGCTTTTTTTCTGCTCTTCCGTAAGGGCACTCTCTATTCCACGTATCCAACCGGCAGAAGTGGCAGTACGTTCAAAGTCAAATGCTTCAGTATAGATTATCTTATCCAAATCTGCATCAGCATAATCACATTCTATTATTTCAGCTGCAGGTTGCAATGTACGGATAATCTGTTTGATACGTTCCAATTCGTCACGTTTCACTTCCGAGGCCTTATTCAACAATACAACATTACAAAATTCAATCTGTTGGATAATCAAATTTTCAATATCCTCTTCGTCAATACCCTTACAGGTCAAATCGTTGCCACAAGAAAACTCACTTTGCAGACGCAAGGCATCTACCACAGTCACAATACAATCCAAACGACATCCCCCGTACGTATTCTCCATACTTGAAATAGAACAAATGGTCTGTGCAATAGGAGCGGGTTCACAAACGCCGCTTGCCTCAATAACAATATAGTCAAAACGCTCCCAATTTCATGATATCATCTATCTGCTCCACCAAATCCATCTTCAAAGTACAACAGATACAACCGTTCTGAAGTGCTACCAAGCTTTCGTCTTTCTTTCCTACAATCCCCCCCTTCTGTATGAGGTCGGCATCAATATTCACCTCACCGATATCATTGACAATAACCGCAAACTTAATACCACGTTTATTAGAAAGAATATGATTGACCAACGTAGTTTTTCCACTGCCTAGATAACCGGTCAAAAAAGCAGTATAGGAATTTCTTTTTACTCTCATATAAAATTCAATATTACTTTCACAAAGGTATAGAATGATTAATTTCCAAACAATAGAAAACATCTTTTATACCTTATAAACAAAAAAAATAGACTCTTTACATACCCCCAGTTAGAATCCATTAAAACTCAATTCGCAGTGCAACATTTTTCAAAAAAATGCTTTAAATATTCCAAGAGTATAACTATATTTCGCAAAAACAAATTTATAATAACAATGAGAAACAAATTAGCAAAAAATCAAATTAGGCGCAGCCTTGTTATTGATGGCGGGAACTTCAGCCTTCGCACAAACCTCCAATCAAATTTATACACCTACTCCTGAAAATATAAAAGCACGGCAGGAATTTCAAGATAATAAATTCGGTATATTTCTTCATTGGGGCATTTACAGTATGACCGCTCAAGGAGAATGGTATATGAACACTCACAACATCAACCGTAATGAATACGCCAAACTGGCATCCGGATTCTATCCTTCGCGCTTCAATGCTGCCGAATGGGTTTCTGCCATCAAAACCTCCGGAGCCAAATATATCTGTATCACCAGTCGACACCATGACAGTTTCTCAATGTTTGATACAAAAAAGAATCCGATTTTAATATCGTAGATGCCACCCCCTTTCAAACGAGACATACTAAAAAGAACTGGCAGAAGAATGTCAAAAACAAGGCATCAAACTCCATTTTTTATTATTCGCATTTGGACTGGTTTCGTGACGACTATCCGGAAGGAAACACCGGACATGGAACAGGACGTCCCAAAGGACATGGAAAACTGGGCAAGTTACTACAAGTTTATGAATAAACAGCTGACCGAACTTTTGACTAACTATGGCCCTGTCGGTGCCATTTGGTTTGATGGTATTTGGGATCAACCTACCAACTTCAATTGGCAACTGGAAGAACAATACGCATTAATTCATAAACTGCAACCATCCTGTCTAATAGGTAACAATCATCACCGAATTCCTTATGCAGGAGAAGATTTCCAAATGTTCGAACGTGATTTGCCCGGTGAAAACAAAGCCGGTTTTTCAGCAGGACAAGGAATAAGTGAACTCCCTTTAGAAACTTGTGAAACAATGAACGGAATGTGGGGCTACAGAATTGAAGACCAAAATTACAAATCCCCCAAAGAATTGATACACTATTTGGTTAAGGCAGCTGGAAAAAATGCAAATTTGCTAATGAATATTGGCCCTCAACCCAACGGAGAATTACCAGCTACAGCTGTAGAGCATCTAAAACAGGTGGGTAAATGGATGAATCAATATGGAGAGACGATTTATGGAACCCGTGGTGGTGATGTAGCTCCTCACACATGGGGAGTATCAACCCGCAAAGGTGATCGTTTATTCATCCATATACTAGATTTGCAGGATGATGCACTTTATATACCTCTGAAGGCAAAAAGTAAAAGAAAGCAATACAGTTCATTTCCAAAACTCCACTTTCTTTCAAACAAGAGAAAGACGGCATATTTATAAAACTGCCTCAAGTACCTGATGACATAGATTATGTAATAGAATTAGTCATTAAACAATAAAATAGCATTCATCTTTAAACAAGTGTCTTTACGTGAAAAACAAGAATATCTTTAGAAAAAAGAGAGAAAATGTATTCTACAAAAAATCAGAAAAGAAACATGAGTAAGCTACATACATTACTCTTCTAAAAAGAATTCGTCCTTGGATTATGAAAACCCAAGGACGAATCACTCTTAGTTTGGCGTGGAGCTGGAGGGTGTGTCTCTCGAACCTTTTTATAAAATTTCACAGGATATCAAATATCATGTAATCAGTTATTTATCTCTTTCTTTCATTAATCTAAATATCTCTTAATATCATTGTATATCTCATTTTTTCGGGTGTATTTTTTGGGTGTCATTTCAAACACACCCAATTATGAATATTTAAAAAAAGAAATATCATTTTCGCACCGGAAAGCCGCAAAAAAGACGGTATTCCAGTCACAAAGAATGTGCCAATCCGTATGCGTGTTATCTTTGCCAGTCAGCGTATCGAATTTACTACGGGATATAGAATCGATATAGAAAAATGGGATACGAACAAGCAGCGAGTTAGAAACGGTTGCACTAATAAGCTAAAGCAAAGTGCATCTGAAATCAATGCCGAATTATTGCGGCAATACACCGAAATACAAAATGTATTCAAAGAATTCGAGGTGCAAGATGTAATACCCACCCCTGCACAAATTAAGGAAGCGTTCAACCTAAAGACAAAAAAGGGGAAAAGAAAGAAAACCATGAGGGAAAAAAAGGTTGAATTAGACTATGAAAGTTTTTCAATGAATTTGTAGCAGAATGTAGCAAACAAAATGACTGGTCTTCCTCAACCCTCAAAAAAGTTTGCAACAGTCAAAAACACATTTATACATTTGACCCTAATACTACGTTTGACAGTTGGACGGAAAAACATTTCAATGACTATATAGAATTCTTGCGTACAGAAAAAACATGCGCAACACTTCCATTGCCAAACAAATCAAATTCGTAAAATGGTTCTTACGTTGGAGTAATCGAAAAGGGTATCACCAAAACATGGCTTATGATAAATTCACGCCTAAAATGAAGAGTGCACCCAAAAAGTGATATTTCTCACCCAAAATGAAATAAATAAACTAAGAACCTGCCCAATACCACCAACAAAGAAATACCTTGAAAAGAGTAAAGGGATGTATTGCTATTTTGCTGTTTCACCGGATTACGTCACTCCGATGTGTATAATTTGAAACGTAGTGATGTTAAAAACGGTCATATCGAAGTTATTACCATAAAGACGGCAGACAGTCTTATTATTGAATTAAATGACCACAGCAAGGCAATACTCGAAAAGTACAAAGGTGTGCCGTTCCCTAATGACAGGGCATTGCCAGTTGTAAGCAATCAAAGGATGAACGAATTTTTAAAAGAACTGGGACAACTGGCAGAAATAGATGAACCAATACGAGAAACATATTATAGAGGAAATGAACGAATAGACGAAGTTACACCTAAATACGCATTATTAAGTACTCACACCGGAAGACGAACATTTATCTGTAATGCTTTGGCACTTGGCATTCCAGTACAAGTAGTAATGAAATGGACGGGACACAGCGATTACAAAGCGATGAAGCCCTATATTGATATAGCGGATGAAATCAAAATCAACGCTATGACTAAATTTAATCTGATATAACTATGGACGAAAGAATAACATCAATGATACCCCACTACGGGAAACTCAACAAGATATATACCGAAATAATGTCCGGCGGCAGTTTCTCTTTTGAGAAGCAGCAATTCATTTCCGGCTTTTACGGAGAGTACGGGGACACGCAGACATTTGAAACCGCACTCATCAGCCTCATGCTTGAAATGGACGCCGCACACTTCTCCATATTGCTGAACAGCCTGAAACGTGAGATTGAAAGCAACATCTCGACTTACAACGCCTGCAGGGAGTTTTTCGACCGTCTCGATACCGAATACGTCTGCCGACGGCATGAAAGCCGTTTTGACTGGGACATCGACAGACAGATGAAAGTCACAAACGGATATTACCGGGAACTCATGGAAGCCAACGGCTCTTTGGAAGCAATGGGGCTTCAGGGAGCATGACCGTCAGGAAGAGGAACTGCTGGAAAGAAGGTACGAACAGTGCAAGCGGGAATACGACAAGGAAAAAGCCAAACTGGATGAACTGTACAAAACAGAAGGAGCGAGCAAGGCGGGAAGCCCTGCAATGCCTGAAAAACCGTTGGGGGGACATTTGCAGACTGGGCGGCTCACTATTGGCAATCCTTGAAAAAATACCTCGACCGACCAAAAGAAAAAAGGAGGGAGAGGAAAAGGAAGCCGCCACCACACCGACAAGCCAACCCGCCTACTTCCCCATGAAACTTTTGTCAGCCGTTTACGAAAGATGCAACGGTGAGCAGTTCGAAGCCGTTTCAGAACTGGACTTCTACGCCAGCATGAACCTGCAACCATGCGAAGGCAGACTGAAAATAAGACCGAGGGAGAAAGCCCGTGTATGCTATCTCATTTTTTCCTTATGGGTGAAACGCTGCCCAAGCCGGACAGAGAAAAAATGGAAAGGGGACATCATGAACCTGCTGGGAATAGACGATGCATACTACAAGTCAAAATACAAAGAGCCCGTTTCCGATTTCCCCCAGTGACAGCAATCAGTATTTGCAAAGGAAATGCGGTCAATATTCCGATAGTCGGTGATATGTCCCGACACTCCACGACACGACCACTTTTACCACTCAAAATAATTTCCGCCACCCTTTATTATCTTCTGATATTTAGTGAGATAGCGTGAAACCACAATCACGCTATCCACATCCTTACCACCCGTACCGGAACTAACTTTGCACTGTTCGAACGAGGTAAAAAACCATGCGCAGGGCTTGCAGTACAAACGTTAATTCATTCTGATATGGAAATTAGAGACCTTTATCAAAGCCCGTATGGCAGATGACGGGCGAAGAGTTCATATTCCTGAACCGCCATGCCTTGCAAGGAAGCGAAACGAAGCCAGCCCAGCCAGCAGCCGACAAGGACAAGAAAATACGTGTACGGGATAGGCGGCATAGCCCGGCTGTTCGGGTGCAGCATACCCACAGCAAACCGCATCAAGAAAAAGCGGGAGGATAGACAGAGCCATTACGCAGATAGGACGAAAAATCATCGTCGATGCGGACATGGCGCTTGAACTGGCAGGACACAAAAAGCGGGGGGACGCAGATAGGGAGGTGCGATATGGACAACAAGGAAAGAAACATCACGCCCGAAGAGGCGGTAATCCCATGGCAAGCCTCACGGCTCGACCTTTCGGAAGACTACGAGAAGGCACCCGAAATTCTGAAAGTGCGAGGCTCCGTCATCGGTACGCTGGGGAATTTCAGCGCGTCAATCGGAAAAAGCCAAAAGCAAAGAAGACGTTCAACGTCTCCGCAATCGTGGCGGCTGCGCTGAAAAAACAGGACGGTACTAAGCTACACGGCTGAACTGCCCGAAAACAAGCGGAAAATACTCTATGTGGACACCGAGCAAAGCACCTACCACTGCGCAAAGGTGGCAAAACGGATATTGCGCATGGCGGGACTGCCCGCAGACAGAAACCATGAAGACCTTGAATTCCTCGTCCTAAGGAAGTACACGCCCGAAGAGCGCATAGCAATCGTGAGGGGAGGCAATCTACCGCACCGAGAATATCGGGCTGGTAGTCATTGACGGAATACGGGACATGGTGCATGACATCAACAACCCCGGTGAGTCCACAACGGTAATCTCCTATCTGATGACATGGACGGGGGAAAGGGACATCCACATCCATACTGTCCTGCACCAGAACAAGGGGACGAAATGCAAGGGGTCACATAGGAACCGAGCTAAGCAACAAGGCGGAAACGGTGCTGCAAGTGGAGAAGGACGAGAATAACCCCGACATAAGCAAGGTCAAAGCCGCACACATCAGGGCGGTGGACTTCGAGCCGTTCGCATTCCGTATCAATGGGGAGGCACTGCCCGAACTGCTGGACGGCTACCGGTTCAAGGAGAAGGAGCCGGGCAAAGGGAGGAGGGGAAAATTCGACCCCAACAAGGACATCAGCGAGCAGCAGCACCGCATCGCACTGGAAGCCGCATTCACCCTGAAAGACGAATACGGCTACAAGGAACTTGCGGGAGTATTGAGGGATGCCTTACGCCTCTGTGGGCGTCATACTTGGCGGAAACAGGGTGACAGACCTCATTACCCTATTGAAGAACAAACGGATGATAGTGCAGGAGAACGGCAGGAAATACACCTTCAAGCCCGATTTCCACTATTAGCGGTATGGCATGGGAACCACTTTACTTTAGTCACGTACCATATATATACGGAAATAAAGTAAAGTGGATATAGCCCGTAACATATAGAGAGGTACGGGCGAAAACAAAAAAAAAATGTTCACACCGCCCCGACAAGAAAAACAGCACGGGCATGACAGCCCGGAACCGCTTTACTTTAGTCGGGGTGCATATATATAGCGAAATAAAAGTAAAGCGGATGCAGCCCGCAGCATGCAGAAGGTACGGGCGAAAAGAAAAAACAATATCCACTTAAACAGAAATCTACATGAATACGAATGAAGCGAAGCGGATACGCATAGAGGAATATCTGCATACTCTTGGCTACAACCCGGTAAGACGGCAGGGCAACAGCCTATGGTACAAGTCACCTTTCAGGGACGAGTGCGAACCGTCCTTCAAGGTGAACACCGAGCGCAACCTATGGTACGATTTTGGCGCGAGCAAGGGCGGCAACATCATCGCACTGGCGCAGGAGCTCTACGCATCCGACAGCCTGCCCTACCTCTTGGAAAAGATAGCGGAGCAGGCACCAAACGTGCGCCCGGTCTCCTTCTCTTTTGGCGGGCAACCTTTCTCCAAACCGAGCTTCCGACAGTTGGAGGCGGTGCCGCTTTCTTCCCCGCCCTATTCTCCTATCTGCGGCAGAGGGGATAAATACGGAACTGGCAAAAAGAGAATGTTGGCGAGGTGCGCTATCAAACTGACGGGCAAGCCTTACTTTGCCGTCGGTTTTCCCAACCGTTCGGGAGGCTACGAGATACGCAACAAGTTCTTCAAGGGGCTGCATAGCACCGAAGGACATCACCCACATACGGCAGGAACAGACGAAGGAGACCTGCTACCTCTTCGAGGGCTTCATGGGACTACCTCTCCTTCCTCACCCTGCGGCTGGAAAGGTCCCAGGACGCCCCGAACTTGACGGGCAGGACTACATTGTGCTGAACTCGACTGCCAGCCTCTCCAAAGCAATCCACCCACTGGGCGATTACGAACATCCATTGTTTCCTTGACAACGACAAGGCGGGAATGGAAGCCGTTCAGAACTGCGGGGCTGGGATGCGGCATACGGACGCATCGCACATATACGGAGTGCTGCTGCAACGACCTGAACGACTTTGTGGTAAACGGTCGACAAGCGGAACGGTGGCAGGAGAAGCCGGAACCGGAGAAAAGGCAACGGCAGGCAAGGCAACTGAGAGGAAAGGCAGCGCATCGGATGTAACCGCACATGCCAACGGAAGGCTTTAAAAAGCCATAGCTCATTAGGGCTTTTTCTTCACGCAATGCACGCATCGCTAAAAAGCCCCAATGAGCAAAAAGGACGCCGCCCCTTTGAAACCCCGTGAGCCATGCGGCATGGAAGCAAAGGCAGGGGAAGTATTAACCGAAAAAAATGTATTACAGTTATGGGATATGCAGTTTTGCATTTGAAAAGGCAAAAAGGTGCGATTTGCGCAATGTCCACGCACATAGAGCGCACCGTACACCCGAAGAATGCGGACAGAACGCGAACGCACCTCCGAACCGGGAACTGGGTACAGTTCCCCGAAGGGGTAATGAACCGTACGCAGGCGATAGCGCACCGGATAGAGACGGCAGGCATCAAACGCAAGATAGGTACCAACCAGGTAAGGGCAATCAGGTGCTGCTCACCGGAAGCAACGAGGACAT
>VOFJ01000308.1_pt1 | contig 12000 bp, 15 predicted proteins | sample 5384081 | NCBI WGS metagenome assembly VOFJ01 (sample SAMN12384729, study PRJNA508395) | human gut metagenome | isolation source: healthy gut I | host: Homo sapiens | reverse complement strand
ATACGGAAATTCATCAATGACAAGCACCTTTTTTCTCGTCCGGGTGGTCGTCTGCTACCACTTGGAATAAATCCAGCCAGTCGGTGAATGTGACCTTGCTGAGCATGGGATTCTTCGTGGTACGGGAAAGCACCCCGGCAAACCGCTTCATGCTCTGGGCTTCACTTTCTGTGGTTGCCAAAAAGTAGAACGCGCGTTTATCTTTGATAAACTCTTTAATCAGCGTTGTTTTTCCAACACGCCGCCTGCCGTAAATCACCACAAAACCGCTGCCACGCTCTAATTCTGCATTCAGCGTTGCCAGTTCGGATGTTCTGCCGATGAAGTCCATACCGTTCACCTCTTTGCTTAATATAATATAATTTAAATTATGATAATATCAATTATATTATAGCTGTTCTGCACAAAAACCGTCAATAGGACGAAATATCGAATTTTCAACAACTTGGACACTACTTATTTATTCTGCATCAGTTTTTTTTCAACTTTGTAAGCTCTTTCGTAATTCGGTTGGTCATTTCATATTGTTCTTCAGTTGTATAAATATAAGAGATTCGAATGACCATTGTGCCAACAATTGCATAGGAGCCAGTATACAAAATTGTATTATCAAAACCGTGCAGGTACTCACAAACGAGCTTCAGCATCCTCCAGTGTGCCATATACCTCGATTGCACCACCTCCGTCTGTTCCTTTGGATACAGGAGAGTCTCCATCCACATTGATCCAACAAAAAGGGAATAAAAAAAGTAAAAATTTCATCCCCTATCTTGAAAGCCGCAAAACAACAAAAAGCCGCTGCATGGGCTTTCAACCTCATGCAGCAGCCTTTGTATTCCTTAAAGTTAATAATATTACTGATATGAAAAAGACGCTCAACAGTCCGTTTTCCTTTTAGTGTGCTGACAGGAACAATCCGCATTCTCTTTTGGCATTTGTCAGTATAAGAGTAAAACTTCACATACTTAAAAGCAGTTTTCCAACGAATTTTTTTGTTTTCTTTCAGCTTGCGAAAATGCACCATGTACAAGTTCTTATCAGCAGGACTTACAAAAAAATCAAGAAGTCGCATTGTGAATAATGATAGTAGCCCGCTCGTGTTTCTATCTGTCCTGATTCCTTGTCTTTCAGATAGAACACATCTTCAAAGGCAATGTTCTGTGTTTCAGCCAACCGGGTATCTAGCTTGACTTCAATTTTGCTTGTGCGTCCGTCTTTCTGCACAATAAAGTCAATGTCATTTTGGTAATTATCCTGTTCTTCACTCACATCCTGCACAGTATAGCCCCGGTCTGTCAGATAGTCCTTTTTACAATTTGTTCAGCCTGTTTTCCTTCCTTGTTTGCTTTAAGACAAAGTAGCTGCTGTGCATCTGGCTTACCTCCGCTTTGCTGTCTTTATGATAGCAGTACGCCGCTTTTTCTGCAATCCGTCCAGTGCAGCGTGGCTATCAAATCCTTCTCGCAGGTCGTTTGAATACAGGTTAGCATAATGCTGTGTCATGGTCAAGGTGCTGTGTCCTAGCACCTTTTGCAGCTTGAACACATTACCGCCAGACATACACCAGTTCTTAACAAAAGAGTGCCGCAACAGGTGAACACTGGTCTTTTCAACGCCACGACTGCGATTGTAGCGGGCTTGACTGTGTTTCAGTGCGTTTGTGGATAATGGCTCATCATAAAAAGAAGGGAACAGATACGCCGTTTCGTCTGCATCCTGCCGCCAAAGGGAAATGTATTTCTTTAGGCAGCTTGCCAGAGCTTCCGACATGGGCAGCAGTTGAACGTGTTTATTCTTTAGATGTCGAAATGTAATCGTTCGGTCATCAAAAGATATATCCTGCATCTGCATTTCACAGACTGTTGCTTCTCGTGCTGCTGTTCCCAAAATAAAGTTGATGATAGCCCAACTGCGCCAGATAACAAAGCTGTCCTCACGTTTCGGCGGCTGAATCAGCGCACAAAGTTCTTCCTGCGTGTAAACGTCTTTGATGGTTTCTTGTGCCTTTACCATCTTGATTTTGAACGGTGCTATTTCGTCCTGCTCCATGCACCAGTAAAGGAACACTTTCACCGAACGGATATAATGGTTGACGCTGTTTGCGGTCATTCCGCTATCCGTCAAGTGGATAACATACCGCTTGAATCCTGCCTCATTCACGGCTAACTGCTCGTCTGAAAGGAACTTCAAGAACCGTGAAATATCATACCGATAGCCGTTCAACGTGGCTTCTGCTGTACCAGAATACTTCTTATCATCCAAAAAATCTTGCTTTAGATTATCAAACCGGACTGCATTCTTCTGAATCTTCTTCATTTTTGTACCTCTGACCTCTAAAATTTTTGAAAAAATCATAGGTACAAGCCCCAAAAGCCCATATAAAACAAAAAAGACGACAAACCGTTTCTTTCAACGATTTATCGTCCTTTTGGTGCGCTCGAGGGAACTCGAATCCCTGGCCCTCTGATTAAAAGTCAGATGCTCTACCGGCTGAGCTACGAGCGCATATTCTGCAACAATACAATACTGCCGAATAATATTACCATAAATGCCGATAAAATGCAAGTGCCCGGCCGAAAATTCTTGCGTTACACTTATGAAGTCCCCCGCGGGACTTTAAGCGACCGAACGGTCTCGCCGCAAGCGAGATGGAGGGATTTTATCCCGACAAGTTCCTCTTTACAAAACCGGACAGAATCGTTACAATCAAAGCAAATCCGATTTAGGCTCTTTTTCCGGGCAGGCAGTGCCTGGCCCCGCCGCGATTCTTTCCCCTGCAGGAGGTACTTTCTATGAAAAAGATCACTCGCCGTTCCGTTCTTCGTCTGTCCGGGCTGGCGGCCGGCTTCGCTGGCGCTGACCAGCTGTCGGCCGCCGGTTCTGCCGCCGTTGGCAGCCGCTTTCCGACTGGCTGCGGCAGAAGCTCGCCAACAGCTCTTCCTCTGCATCCTCGGAGGCGGCAGCCTCCGGCGAGGCAGCGGCTTCCAGTGAGGCCGCCGCATCTTCCGCAGCAGCGGAGGAACCGGCCGCGTCCAGCTGGCTGCCTGCCTACGACGCCGACCCGCTGACCGGCGAGGCCAACCGCAGCAGCGGCCGCATCGTGGGCGTGATGGTCAACAACATCAGCTATTCCGAGCGGCAGAACGCCCGCCCCTCAGCGGGGCCTTTCTTCTGCTGACCTGCTCATCGAGAGCAAGGTGGAGGGCGGCATCACTCGCTTCTGTGCCGTGTACCGCGACGCCGACAGCATCCCCGAGGTGGGGCCCATGCGCTCCGGCCGGGACCAGTTCCTGCAGCTGCTGATGCCCTGGCAGGCGCTGTACTACCACGACGGTGAAAGCGCCCCCCTGCACCAAGTTCATCAGCGTCTACAACTACTCCGGTCTGAACATCGGCGGCAAGAATTACTTCAACACGCCCGTCCACACCCATGTGGCCCACCGGGACAACCGGGGCCGCAACGTGGCCTACGAGCACACCGAGTTCACCTCCGGCAAGGAGATCCGGCAGGCCGCCGCCAATGCCGGCATCGGCCTGAGCCACGATTACGACACCACCTTCTTCCGCTTTGCGGATTACCGCACCGGGGCCGAGAATACCATGCGCGGCACCGCTTCCGGCCGGACGATACGCATCGTGCACTCCGACAACTACAAGACCAGCTTCAGCTACAGTGCACTGAGCCGCACCTACAAAATGCAGATGTACAGCCACGCCGCCGGCGGATTCGAGAGCACCGTGGACGAACTGAACGGCAAGCAGCTGAGCTTCGACAACCTGCTCGTCTGCTTTGCCCCCATCGCCGCCTACCCCGGCGACTCCGGCGACGTGCAGCAGGTGAGTTACATTTCCGGCGGCGAAGCCTACTTCTTCAGCCGGGGGCGGGGTACAGGTGGGCCGCTGGGAGAAGGCCTCCCCCGGAGCATCCGCTGAAGGTCTACGATGACGCCGGGGCCGAGCTGCTCTTCAACCGCGGCAAGACCTACCTTGCCATTGTGGACGACGATGAGTGGTCCAATTTCAGCTATCAGTAAACGAGGGGAACGCCATGAAACGCATCTGGATCCAGCGCATCGGTGCGGCCGTACTGTGCGCTGTGCTGCTGGCCGGCTGCATGCCGGGCGGCCCGGCAGCCGACAGCACGGCTTCTGCTGACCCCCTGACCGGGCAGGAACAGCAATACCCGGGCCAGCGTCCGGCGGCAGTGGTCATCGACAATGCCCCCGGCAGCACCACCCAGTGGGGCATCGGCAGCGCCTCTGTGGTGCTGGAGGCCGCAGCCCGTGCGGACACCGCCCCCAGCCTGTGCCTGGTCTATCCCTCCCGTGTCGGCCATGCCGACGGTGGGGGCCGGTCACGCTGGGGCAGGACCTGTTCTGGCGGCTGCTCAGCGGCCAGCAGGTGCTGCCCATCCAGCGCGGCTGCGACCTGTACACCCGCAATTTTCTGGACTACTGGAACCTGCGCGCGGTGGACGCGCTGGAAACAGGCCGCAACGCCTTCACCACCGGCAATACCGACTGGGCCAGCCCGCTGTGGTGCACCAACGGTCAATCTGTGGCCAAGGTGCTGGGCAGCCTGAGCCTCTCGTCCGCGCTGTCCGAGGACCCTGCGGAATCCGCAGACAGCACGCAGGAAGAGGACACCCCCGCCGTACCCACTGTCCCGACCCTGCTGCCTCAGCAGACCGACGGCCACCTGCCGGATGCGGACGTTGCCGACGCAGTTCAGGCGGCAGTACAGTTCCCGTCCGGCAGCACCACCCGCTTTTTGCCTACGATACCGACACCGGCGCCTATGGGATGCTGCACAATGACGGCACCCCGCAGCTGGACGCCAACACCGGCACCCAGGCCGCCTTTGACAACCTCCTGGTGCTGTACAGTGCCTCCACCCGCGGGACGATGGCCGCACCCTGGACTACGACCTGACCATGGGCGGCGGCCTGTGGCGCAACGGCGGCCACCTGTGGCACATCACCTAGACCCAGGGCACCGGCTCGACCTTTGCCTTTTTATGACGCCGACGGCCGCCCGCTGCGCATCCTGAGCGGCCGCAGCTACATTGCATGGCTTTCCAGCCTGACCGGTGAGGAAGTCACCGTGCAGGATTCCGCCGGGAACGACCTGCTGCAGCCCTGACACACAAAAAGCTCCTCGTGCAGATGCACGGGGAGCTTTTGCGTTTATTCGGTTTACAGATCCACCACGCTGCCCACCTCGGCAGGGGTGGCGGGCACCATGCCCAGTTCCGCTTCGTCCGCGCCGCGCTGCACCGTGAAGGTGACGCTGCGCCCGGCGGCAAAGTCCGGGGCATAGGTGAGCTCCAGCGTCTGCCAGTCCTCCGGCACGGCGCAGAAGCAGTGCAGCAGCGCACCGCGCCCGGCGGCCAGATTCAGGGTAAAAATCGAAGCATCCGCCGCGTTCTCACCGTACAGCGGGGCGGCAAAGCTGCCGCAGCGCACCGCACGGCCGTTGCAGGCGGCCGTGACCCCGGTGCCCATGCTGTACAGGTCCTCCCGGGTGGACACCCGACGGCTCTGCAGGTAGCTTTCGCCCACCGGCAGCGCATGGCCGGACAGGTTCTCCACCGAGAGATACACCAGCACACCGCCCAGACCTGGAGCCGGGGCATAACCCAGCAGCTCCACTGCCGCCTTGCCGTCCAGCAGGGCAGGGTCGCCCGCAGCACGCAGCTCGGCCGCTGCTGCGGATACACCGGTGAGCAGGGCAGCCGCAAGGCTGACCGCACCGGAGCCGGCACATTTCAGGAATGACCGGCGGGAGATGGCTTTGTGACATGGGAACTTCCTCCTTGGCGAAACGAAAAAGTGGTTCCTTTATACAATAAAGGATTGTGACCGTTCTGTCAAGCGGTTGCCCCGGATTGTAACCGATTCTTTGCGTTTATTCGTAGGCCTCGTTCTCTTCGGTCTCGGCCTGGCCGCGCAGGGTGTCGGCATAGCCGAAGGGCACGATGTCGATGGCCTCCACCAGCTTGTCCCGCATCCACAGCTGCACGTCAGTCTGCACGGTGTAGCCGCAGCCGGGATCGGCCATCCACTGCTCGGGGCGGCGGCGGGGCAGGGCGCTCTGGGCCAGCATGCTCATGATGACGCCGCCGTGGGTGACGCAGGCGGCCTCGGTCACGTCCATGCGGATCATATACTCAAACAGCTTGAGCAGGCTTTCGGCGCAGCGGGCGTGGAACTGCTCAGTGGGCTCAGCCCCCTCCGGCACAAAGCCGGAACCCGGGGTGATCCACTTTTTAAAGTCCTCGTCGTGCACCAGTTCCTTCACGGGCTTGTTCTCGAATTTGCCAAAGCCCGCCTCCCGCAGATCGTGCAACCGTAAAGGTGTGGGCCGCGTTGGGGAACAGGATGTTGGCCGTCTCCACGGCGCGCATGAGGGGAGAAGAGAAGACGGTATCCACCTGAGGATACTCGAACCGCTCTTTCAGCTCGGCCAGCTGGGCACGGCCCCTCGTCGCACAGCGGGATGTCGGTGCCGCTGCCGATGTACAGGCCCTGCAGGTTGCCGGCGGTCACGCCGTGACGGATGAGATGAAGTTTAAATGTTTTCATGCATAGCACCTCGTATCATGTGGGAGGGCGTCCGGGGCAGGCCAGGGGAGGATCAGCCCTCGCTGTGGTTCACCTCAACGGTGGTGGGGAACACGTTCATGTCCAGGCGGCAGTTGTCACGGATGGTAACACTGGTCAGGGCGTTGCAATCCTTGAAGGCGCCGGTCTTGATGTAGCCCACGCTCTCGGGGATGGTGATATCGGTGAGGGCAGTGCAGCCGTTGAAGGCACCGGCCTCGATGTACCCACGCCGTCAGCGATGTTCACGGTGGTCAGGTTGGTGCAGCCCTTGAAGGCGACGGCACCGATGCTGGTGACAGTGCCTTCCACTTCCACATTGGTGATCTGGTCGGCCTGGTCTGCCCAGGGTGCCGGGCTGTCGGAGGTAAAGTTGGTCATACGGCCGGTGCCGCTGATGGTCAGGGTGCCGTCGGCCAGGGTCCAGGTGACGCCCTCGCCGCAGGAGTTGTCGCCGGCGGCAGCAGCGGATGCAGCGGTGGAAGCGGTGCTGGAAGCAGCAGAAGATGCGCTGCTGCCGCAGCCGGTCAGGGCGATGCAGCTCACAGCCAGAACAGCGGCAGCGGCCAGGCTGCACAGACGGGTGATGGTGTTGCGTTTCATTTGGGTAATCCTCTTCCTATTCCTATTTTTATAGCCTCCCCTGCCCACCACAAAGCTGTGCGCCGGCAAGGACAGGTGCCAAAAACAGCATTATAGCACAAAACCAGGAAAGATGGAAGTTCCAATTTGGAATTTTTGCATTTTGCGCCGGGTGCCGTTTCTTTTTGGCCGGAACGGGAGCCATTTTCTGGCAGAAAAGCGCGTCCTCTGCCAAAAAAATATTCCCGCCCGGCATCTTTGTGCCCCGGCGTCCGCCACAAAATGTATGCTGTTATACCTGTAGTTTAACATAGATGTAGTGTGCCCGGCAAGGCCTTTGACAGAAATGACGAAATTTGATGAAAAAATATCGTCACTTTTCTTGCTTTTACATTTCGTTTTCCGTTGTGTATAATCAACCTGCTGTAAACCAAAAATCAAGGATGTTCCCCAACCCGGGGTCATTGAGGAGTCAGAGATCATGGAGTTCAATCGTATCATCAAACTGCTGCGCAAGGAGCGCGGCATCACCCAGAAACAGGCGGCAGAGGATCTGGGCGTTTCCCAGGCGCTGCTTTCGCACTACGAAAAAGGCATCCGGGAATGCGGCCTTGAATTTGTGGTACGGGTGGCAGATTACTACGGCGTATCCTGTGATTACCTGCTGGGCCGCAGCGCCGAGCGCAACGGCATGATGCTCTCGGCAGAGGACATCCCCAACCCCGACAAGATGAAGGACAACATCTACCACGGCAGCGTCCTGCCCACTTTCAACAAAAAAGCTCATCTCCAACAGCCTGAACGTGCTGTATGCCAAGATTGGCCAGTGCCACAGCAAGGCCCCTGACCACCGAGGTGAGCGCCTACCTGATGACCGCCGTGGCCAAGATGTTCCGTCTGCTCTATTCCGCCGAGTCCCACAACGCGTCCAGCATGTTCAGCATCGGTGCCCACCGCTGGCGCGGCTATTCCGACGCCGCGATGCGCATGTCCGAGGCCAATGTGGAAGCCCTGCTGGCCGGGGAGGACCTGAAGGGTGCCGAGGGCGTAAAGGACCCCGCCTGCCTTGCCATGACCACCGAGAGCCTGACCCGCGAGTTCCCGCTGTACACCCCCAGCCTGCTGAATCTGGTCAAGACCAGCGAGACCCACGTCAAGGGCCTGACCCCCGAGGACTGAAATCCCGTCGTACTGGGGTGATATTCCTGTGAATTGTTCCCCAAAACTCTTGCATCTGTGCACCAAAAACGGTATAAACAGAGTAGAAGATTCTGGAAAGGACAACATTTCCACCGATCAAGAGGAGGACAATACCTATGTCGAACAAGATTTCCCGCCGTGCATTCCTGAAGTGTGCAGGTGTTTCCGCTGCAGCGGTCGGCTCTGCCAGCCTGCTGAGCGGCTGCAAGACCAATGGCAGCAACACCACCGTCAACGACGTGAAGGTGGGCGACACCGTCAAGAACTGGAACGGTCTGGGCGTGCAGCTGTCCAGCGTGTTCCACCTGACCCAGGACCCCGCACAGCCCGGCTATGAGTATCTGGGCGTGCGCGTGACTGTGCTGAACCGCAGCAAGACCGAGACCTATACCATCGGTGCACAGGGCGTGGATGCCATCAACGCCGCTTACCCCGTGCCCCCTCTCAGCAACGTGGACGCCCAACTTCCAGGCCATGGCCGCTGCTACCACCGACTTTGTTGCCACCTGCGACGGTCAGGGGGTGCTGCCATCAGTGCCACGGTGTCCCTGTACAACTCCAACTCCCAGAGCTTTTTCCGACAGCGAGCCTGCCCCCGCAGGGCCCGGCTACATCGTGCTGATGCTGATGGTGCCCAAGAATGGAAGGAGCTGCAGGTGACCTACATGCCCACCTTTGCCCCGGACAAGACCCTGACCTTTACCATGAAGGCCGCCGATGTGATCCGCGGATAATTGCATTCGATTTCGTCCATTTTGTACGATATGTCCACAGAATGTTCACAATTATTTTATAAAAGCATTGACAAACTGCTCATCTCCCCTATTGTATAGGTAATGCTTTTGGCAAAACTGTATTTAATTTTATTTGATAAACGGAGGAACGTATCATGTCTTACACTTTTTCCCGCCGTGATTTTCTGAAGTATTCCGCCGACCGCCATGACCGGCTGTGGCTGGTGGCCGGTGCCGGCCTGCTGACGGGCTGTGAAAGATCCAGGACCCCAACAACCCTGTTATCAAAAAAGCGGGTTACGGCACGACCCTGGGCAGTCACCGGGGCATCGCAAAATCTTTAGAAGTTCTACCCAACTGGATTCCGCCCCACCGCCACCCCATCACAGATAAGATTCTGCAGCGTTACCTCGGCAACTGACTGTGAAGAACAATGCCCCATGCCTCCCTGGTCATCTACACCCCGATGGTACAACGAGTACCGCAAACTTCCGTAGGTCCCTGCTTTGGGCCAAAGACGTTGACAGCAAGCGGAGCAACTTATTGCTTACAATCGAAGGCACTGGGGTGGCCGGTACAATGCCCATTGAACCAACTATCTGACAAAAAAGCTCCTACGGTACTGTCACTGACTTGGCGGCCTGAGTGAAGAGGGTGGAAAAGGATAGCACTATCTGATGGCGTCTACCTTCACGGTGTCTAACAACCTGATGCCGACCTTCCTTGGACCCCAACCTTCGCCCGGGACGGCAAGTTTCCTGAACTCAGGCCTACCATCGAGGCTGTTCCTCGGCGGTGAGCATGACTGTTGAGTACACATATGGCCCTGACTATTCGAAGTGGCATTTTGGCCCTTAGGACACCCTAAAGCCCGGCACCCAAGTCTGGTGAACGGGCATAGCAAGATTTGCAGCCCTTTGTCCCTATACGTGCGGGCTTTTTTGAGTTCAGTGGTCTATTTTTAGTAGTTTTGTGTCTTGTGCACAGTTCCGCTTTTCCGGTACAATAAAAGTTATAAAATGTGCAGGAGCATCGGCAGCGATGCGGTGCTTTTTGCATTTTTGAGGGGCAACCCGCCCGGCTGAAAAGGAGTGCTGTTTCGTTATGATCAATATGGTAAAGCTTCCCACCAACAAAAGCAGTCTGTTCCTGCGCGTGGCAAAGGGCCACTTTGCCACCAGCCACAGCCACATCAACTACTACATCGATGTCGTCACCACCCAGAAAGCCCGCCTCTCGGAGGCGAAGGCTGTCGCCAAGGAGCTGGTGGCCGCCTACCAGCACAACACCATCGTGGATACCGTGCTCTGTCTGGACGGCACCCAGGTCATCGGCACCTGCCTTGCCAACGAGCTGACCAAAGGACGGCTTTGCCAACATGAACGCCCACCAGACCATCTATGTCATCACCCCGGAGTACACCACCGGCAGCCAGATCATCCTGCGCGACAATCTGGCCCCCATGGTCAAGGGCAAGCATGTGCTCATCCTGGCCGCTTCCATCACCACCGGCTACACCGTGCAGGCTGCGATCGAGGCGATCAACTACTACGGCGGCACTGGTGGCCGGGCCTTTCCGCCATCTTCGCCACCGCCACCGAGTGCATGGGCATCCCGGTCACCTCTATTTTTGACCCCTCCAACCTGCCCGATTACGCCAGCTTCGATTCCCGCGAGTGCCCCATGTGCAAGGCGGGCCAGCATATCGATGCACTGGTCAACAGCTTCGGCTATTCGGCGCTGTAAGCCTCCTTGCCCGATCGTTTCATCCACTTCCCGCAGACACAAAGACCCGGCTGTCATCGGCAGCCGGGTCTTTTTTCTTATTCTGCTTTTTCGGGAACACAAACGGGTCGTGCAGGTAGACCAGCACGAGGTACGCCGCCATGAAGCACCAGATGATGGGCTCACAGAGGATGACGGCGTTATAGGCAAACTTCGGGATGAAGAAGAGCACGAATACCACCTTGCCCACCAGCTCGATGACACTGGAGAAGAGAGGCAGGACCTTCTGCCCCAGGCTCTGCAGGGCGTAGCGGGTGGCCAGCAGGACACCCAGCACCGAGTAGAAGGGCGCGTTCCAGAGCAGATACCGTGCGCCGTTTTCCAGCACCACAGGCTCGTTGGAGCCGGAGATGAGCTGCACCATCCACTCTGCGCCCAGCTGCATCAGAAGGACCGCCAGCACGGCCACCGCCACGCTGTACAGGGCGATTTCCTTCATGCCCTTGCGGACACGCTCCGGCTGGTTTGCGCCGCAGTTCTGGGAAACAAACGTGGAGCATGCCGATGCCATGGCCATGACCGGCATGCTGGTAAAGGAGAACAGTTTCCGGGCGGCAGTGTGACCGGCGATGACCGGCGTGCCCAGCCCGTTGGTGCCGTACTGCAGCACCACCGAGCCAGCCGAGACGATGCTGCTCATCAGGCCCATGGAAATTGCCTGGCTGGGAACAGCTCCCAATAGAGGTGGTTCACGGCAAGGTGTTTTTCTCCGGATAGGATGCGTACCTTCGTTAGCAATCACCGAAATGCTCCCGGTGCAATGACTGTTGCCGTTGCGCCCTCTGCACGCCCATGCCAATGACCCGCAATTTGAAACCACAGATCCAGCTCCCTGTCGTTCAGCGCCGAGCTGATGAGAGGGAACAGCGTAGCTGGCATGTTGTTTACGGCGCGCGAGCAGACTCTGGGCACAGGTTGTACAGAACATGACGATCGCCGCCATGGGTCACGACGATGATGTAGCCAGGAGGTTTTCCTGTGGATCTCAAGCGGTGTCCAGCAGCGCAGGGACGCAGCCCTCCCCAAAAAGCCTCCCACGCCGCGGATGAATCAGCGATATGATCAACAAAATCTAACCGACAGCAATCGAAGCAATGA
>VOFJ01000206.1_pt1 | contig 12000 bp, 16 predicted proteins | sample 5384081 | NCBI WGS metagenome assembly VOFJ01 (sample SAMN12384729, study PRJNA508395) | human gut metagenome | isolation source: healthy gut I | host: Homo sapiens | reverse complement strand
AAAGGTATTCGCTCCAATCTTCACCGCCTCTTTTCCCATGGCAAGATATCCTTTGGACGATGATAAATGACATCCTATTGTCAGCATAACTTCTATTCTCCTTTATTTCCAAACCACAACTCACCGATTCTCTGCGAGCCGCATTACTTAAAAGCACAATTTTCCGGTACGGAATTCCCATCTCCGAGAGTGCTTCCTCCTCCTCCCGCTTCTGACACGTAAAGAGCAGCACCTGCGTCCGGTTTTCCGCCAGCCATTTCAAAGTTTCTTTCAGCCGGTTTTCATCGTAAAACGCAAACGATTCATCGAGAATCACCGGCAGCTCCTCCTCGCCGCAGAGCACATCCATCGCCGCCATGCGGAGCGCAAAGTACGCCTGCTCGATCGTGCCGCGGCTGACCTGTTCAAGCGGCACATATTCGTCTGCGGTGTGAAGGCCGATCCGCAGATTCTCATCCATATTCACCTGCAGATAGCGGCCATTCGTCAGCGATGACAGCGTTTTTGACATCTGCTGTTTTAAGCGGTCGCCGATCCGGCTCTGCATCTGTACGGAGAGACTCTGGATCGTCTCCCCCGCCATGGAAAGCGCATCGAGTTCTTCCTGCAGATGATCTTTTTCCGTCATGGAAATGCAGAGCTCTTCGTATTCACTCTGCAAGTTCGACAGCACCGTCTGTTTCTGCCCCAGCTCCTGCTTCAGGCGGTCCACATTCCACTGCTGGCGGCGGATCGCCTGCTCCTCCGGCTCCGTCACGACCTGCTCGACCTCCGTTTTCCGGTGACGGAACAGACTGTACGCCAGATACAAGAGCGCCGCAATCGCAAGCCCGAGTCCCGTTCTCGTCAGCAGCGAATCAATATGGAAGAACTGCAGAATGCATAAGAACAAGAGAAATCCAGCCAGCGCCACGCACGCGGCACCCCATTTGCGGCTCTTCCGAGATTCTTTTTTTCATCTTCCGCACCCGTTCGATCGGCACATCCTTCTGATAAATATCCCGCTTCATCTGCTCTTTCGCCTGCTGCAGATTCTCCCTCGCTCTGACGGCACTCCTCCGTAAAAACGGAAATTTTCGTCTCAAGTTCTTCCTTCCGTTTTTCCAGTCCCGCCAGCGTCTTTTTTCTGTTCCTGCTCCAGGCGCTTTCTCTTCTGCTTCAGCAGATCCAGCGCCGCCGCCACATCGAGCTCTCCATCGCTGCTCCCCTGGTAATTTGCCATATAGTTCCGCAGCTCATCCGCAAGCCCTTCCTCGGTTCTTCCTTTTAACTGCCCGATCGAAGCCGTATTATCATACACAATCTCACTGACACCGCCGAGCAGCATGGAAAGATCGCCGTCCTCCACGGAGAGCACCTCGCCGTCCGTCAGGCACACCAGCTTTGCATTGGCGTTCTGCCGCCCGAAATTCCGGGTCAGGCGGAACCGTTTGCCGCCGCTTTCAAGCACCATCTCTCCCGCATAGTATGCCGGATTTTCCCATGGCTCATAACGACTGTAGACATCATTTTTTTGCCGCCCGCCCCCGGCCGCGTGTCATGCCAAACAGCATGCTGCGGATGAAGGTATGGACGGTCGATTTTCCGCTCTCATTTTCCCCGCTGATGAGCTGAATCCCATCGGAAAATTCCAGTGTGCGGTTCTGCATTTTTCCAAAATTGCGGATTTCCAGTTTTTCTATTTTCATCTTCTACGCCTCCCGCAATCTTTTTTTTCAGCCGTTCCTGCGTGCCGCCAGCAGCGCCTCGAGACCATAGTCGAGCGCCTTCTGTGACTGCGCATCCGTCTTTGTTTCAAATGCTTCAATATAGGCGCTGATCAGACTAGCGCCATACGTTTTCTTCATCTGTTCCAGATCGTATGCCGGACGTGTTTCATCCTCCACGGAGATGACTCTGCCGCAGTCCAGCAGCCGTTTCGGAGAAAATTCCAGCTCGGCGGCACGGTGTCCCACAAGTTTCAGGCGGATGATTTTTCGGATCTTCCCATCCTCCCGCAGCGCCAGCTCCTGTTTCAGCTTCGTCTCCAGCGCATACTGTGTCAGATCCTCCGTCACGTTCAACACCAGATCTTCGTACTCATATCTGGCAAACGGCACAAACTGAATCCGCGTGCCGTGCTCGTCCACCGTTCCGCGGATGTAGCCGTGCGGCCCCAACTGCGTCTCATCCGTCGGTTCGAGTGCGCCTGCGTATGCCATTTTGTCGGGAATAAGAATCCCCGGCTTATGAATGTGCCCGCACGCAATATAATCAAACCCAGCCTGCGCCATGCGGCCCGGATTCCACGGCATGTGGCGGGCATCGCCGCCGTGCGCGAGCAGCAGATGATATTTCATTTTTCCCTCCGGCCGCACGCCGTCCAGCCGGTTTTCCAGAATCTCTTTTTTGTCGTAACTGCATCCGTACACCGCCGTCTTCTTCTCCGGGACTTCAACACACTCCGGCTCCGGCGACAGGAGCATTACCACGTTGTCTGCCCAGTCGAAACCGCGGTAAAAAGCTTCTCCCGCTTCACATAATCGTGGTTTCCGGCAATCAGCACGACGATCGTCTCCGGGATGGAAGCAAAGAGATCATTAACCTCTTTCAGTTCGCGCAGAAGCGGCTGGCACTGAAACAGATCTCCCGCGATCAGCAGAAAGTCCGTCTTTTCCCGACCGGCCAGGCGGATGATCCGCCGGAAGCTCTCCCAGATGGCCTCCCCGCGCTCCTCGCTCCAGGGAAATCCCGCATCCGGCTGCATGCCGAGATGCACATCCGCAATATGAATAAACCGCATAGGCGCATACCCCTTTCTGGATTCATTTTCTCTATTACTACAATACGGACGTCAGGTGCACCAAATCCACATTGATTCCACTGCACCCGGCATCCGTATTTTTTTTAAGTTTCTATATCACTTTTCGTAATTACAGCTCGCAGTTGTTTACTGTTCTCGGGAACGGGATGACGTCGCGGATATTGCCCATTCCGGTCAGATACATGACGCATCTTTCAAATCCCCAGTCCGAATCCTGCATGGTGGGTAGAACCATATTTTCTGAGGTCCAGATAGAATCCGTAATCTTCCTCAGCAAGTCCCAGCTCTTTCATACGGCCAAGCAGTTTCTCGTAGTCGTCCTCACGCTGGCTGCCGCCGATGATCTCGCCGATGCCGGGAACCAGGCAGTCCATAGCGGCCACGGTCTTGTTGTCATCGTTCAGCTTCATGTAAAATGCCTTGATCTCCTTCGGGTAATCCGTGACGAAGACCGGGCGCTTGAAGATCTGCTCGGTGAGGTACCGCTCGTGCTCGGTCTGCAGATCGCAGCCCCAGAAGACCTTGTAATCGAACTTGTCGTTGTTTTTCTCCAAAAGCTCAATGGCCTCGGTGTAGGTTACACGGCCGAACTCAGAATTTACGACATGGTTCAGACGCTCGATCAGTCCCTTGTCCACGAAACTGTTGAAGAATTCCATTTCTTCCGGTGCATGCTCCAGCACGTAGCGGATGACATATTTCAGCATGCTCTCTGCAAGAACCATATCGTCTTTCAGATCTGCGAAGGCAATCTCCGGCTCGATCATCCAGAACTCCGCCGCGTGACGGGTCGTGTTGGAGTTTTCGGCGCGGAAGGTGGGGCCGAAGGTATAGATGTTGCGAAACGCCATCGCAAACGTCTCGCCGTTTAACTGTCCGCTTACGGTAAGGCTTGTCTTCTTTCCGAAGAAGTCCTGTGTGAAATCAACAGCGCCGTCCTCTGTTTTCGGAATATTGTCAAGATCCATGGTGGTTACCTGGAACATCTCGCCGGCGCCCTCGCAGTCGCTTCCGGTGATCAGCGGGTGTTGACATAAACGAAGTCTCTCTCCTGGAAGAACTGATGGATCGCATAGGCGCAGAGGGAACGAACACGGAATACTGCCTGGAAGGTGTTGGTTCTCGGACGCAGATGGGAAATGGTACGAAGGTATTCCATGGAGTGGCGTTTTTTCTGCAGCGGGTAATCCGGTGCGGAAACGCCCCTCTACGGTAACTTCTGCCGCCTGAATCTCAAACGGCTGTTTTGCCTGCGGGGTAGCAACGAGGATACCTTTTTACGATGATGGCTGCGCCGACGTTCATTTTGGAAATCTCAGCGAAGTTTTCCATCTCATCGTGGTATACGATCTGCAGGGTTTTCGAAATAGCTTCCGTCGTGCAGAACGATGAAACCAAAGGTTTTGGAATCACGTACGCTGCGCACCCAGCCGCCTACGGTTACTTTTTGTCCAGGTATGCTTCCCGGTTTTTATAAATCTCTCGGATGGTTGTAAGTTTCATTGTCTTTTTTTCTCCCTAAATATTCATAGTGCTTTCTTTATTCTAGCACTTTTTGCGTCATTAGAAAACCCCGCAAATCACTCGATCTTTACTTTTTTAATATAACTGATGAAACATTGCCGTTCTGTGCGAACAATGCATCGCTGTCATCGTCAGAAAGTGCAGTTGTCTCGCCCGTTGCCGGGTTATACAGCCAGGAATTTCCAAAAATATCGTATCCGGTCAGAAGCAGACTCTCGTTCGCGCCGGTCTTTACAACAACGCCGTAGCCGCTGCTGATCATGTAGAGAATTTCTTCTCTTGTGCAGCCCGTCAGGTTCAGCAGTTCGTAATCATCACCGAGTGACTCCTTCAGCACGTTTTCGTCCAGAGATGCACTCTGGAATCCCGACGGCATCGTTGTCTCGTCGAGGCGCATGCCCTGCTGGCGGTTTCCGCGCTCCCACACATAGGACTGGCTGCTGTTCAGCACAACGCCGACATTCTCATCGGCAAGCTGTACGGCCTCGGCCGGGGAGCTTAAAATGGCGATCAGTTTTCCTTTTCCATATACATAGTAAAGATCTGCGCTGCCCGTGTCGTACGACATCGTAAGATCGGTCCGTAAGGTTGAATAGATATATTTCGGTGTCAGTGTCAGAAGCGACTGTGTTTTGCTGCTCGTCGAGAATTCCAGAAGGAACTGCTGCTCTCTTCTGTCGTCCACCGTTGCCAGGCGGCCCGTCACCAGTTCCTGGCTCTGCTGCTCGCCGTTCATGATGTGATCCTCCGGCGCATCCGCATAGCCGTTTTCCTGGCGTACCACGCGGTCCAGCTCCAGAAGGCCGTCCGAAATCGACACGCCTGTCACATAATAGCCGTTCTGGTGATACTTTTTTCACGGTTCCGTCGATGCTGACAATCCGCACCGTATGCATAGCGAAAACTTCATTGCCGGAAATATCTTTTAAAAATATCGCTGTCGTTTGCCATACCATAGACAAAGTCTTCATTGATAAAGCCAAGTGCCCGGATCTTCTGTCCGTCATCCGCCGCAAAAAGCGCTGCGTTTCCCCGCTCTCCAGATTCATCACGGTGATGTTCATCGCACTGCTTGCATTGTCCGCATCCATCCACGCGATGCTCTCCTGGCTTTCCGATACTACAAAGCAGTCCTCCGGGATACTTTCCCGACCACCGTCGTCGTGCCGGTTTCCACAATATCTACCTTACACAGGTTCTCATTCAGATAGAGATACATCTCTCTCTGCTTGTTGACGTAGGAGAGGCGGTCGAGCTGTTTTTTCAGCATCTCGTAGGAAATATCCGCCGGAACGAAAATCTCCTCGGTTGCCACATTCCGCTCGGCGCGATAATAGTAAACGGCTGCTCCCACTTCACCCTCGTGGTTTCCGCGGTTCATATAGCCATAAACAACAAACGTCACATCGCCCGCATCATCCACACGTACAATGTTGACATCATGCTCTCCGTGCTGTTCCCGGTCATCCATGCTGCCGTTCTCACGGAAGCTGAAAACGCGGATCGTCTTGTTGGCGCTGCGGTTGTAGCACCAGAGATCACCGTTTACTACAAATGCGACAATATCACCTGCCGTATTCGTCACATACTTGGTATCCTCGCCGGTCACACCGAGGTTAATGCCGGATTTCGTCAGAACACCAAGCTCCGGATCAAAGATCTGCTGTGCGCTCCGCTCGAAGTCCAGCAGAATAATCTCTCCGTCGGACTCTCGCATCCGGTAGAACTCGCTTACGGTATAATACTCCGTCTGTCCGTTCTCATCCTGCGCACTGATCATGTACTCCTGTTTGATGCTGGTCGTCGTCTCATTCGCTTCTTTGATCTGCTGCACCGGCTGCTGTACGATCGTCGGTGCGAGGCTTCCCCAGGAAATCTGGTCGAGGCTGGAATGAATGTTGACATTGAGGAACGAAGAATTATCCCCCGTCTCATCCGGCTCAAGCTGCGGAACGAGCGCTTCCGCCTGCGTTTTATCCAGGCATGTCTGCGCAAACATCTGCGTGTAGGCCAGATAATCGCCGACCTCCACGCCGTTGCGCTGTACAATGCGGGTGTAATACCAGGCAGACTGGCCGTTTCCGTAGGCAACCTCGAGCTTCAGCGTATATTCCTGATTCATCAGAATCGCGGTCTCTAACTGGAAGTCTGCTTTCAGATAGCTTCCGTCCTCGTCAAAACGATTTCAGCACCGAGTTTTCAATCAGCGCTCCGCCGTCTGTGCTTTCCACCGTATAGGTCACGTTTATAATTTTCTGTCCCTTCGCATCAATTTCAAGCGTAAGCGAACGGTCCATCGGCAGCGGTGTCAGGTTTTCTCTTGTCGTTACGCCGTTCATCTCCTGGCGGTATCCGTACATGCGGTTCACTGTCGTGTCCGCGGTCTTCATGTACAGCACCGGAAGACTCGCTGCGTCCAGATCGGTCGCATTCTCCGTCGTCTCGTGGCTCATCAGGTGTGTGAACACACCGACTGATGCGGCAAAAACAAGAAAAAGGATCAGAATCCTTGCTGCTCTTTTTATTCATCACGGCTCCTCCTTTTCTGTGAGGAGGTCTGCCAGTGTCGGCTTCACATGGTACGCTTCCATGCACACTTTCAGTTCTTCCGGCAGTTTTTTCGAGCCTTCCTGGCGTTTTACCGCGCGGATCAGAAGGTTCTTCGGCGTGTGCTCCATGTCGATGAACTCAAGAATCTGTGTCTCATAGCCTGCATTCTCCAGAAGCTTTGCCCGGATTCCGTCGGTCAGAAGCGCCGCCATGCGCTCTTTTAAGATGCCGTAATCCATGATCGGATACAGTTCTTTGTTTGCAATCTGGCGGTTCAGCTCATGCTGACAGCACGGAACGGAAAGAATGACTTTTTGCGCCCCATTTGACCGCTTTTGCCAGCGCATAATCGGTCGCCGTATCGCAGGCGTGCAGCGTCACCACCATATCGACCTCGTCGCGGCCGGTATAAGAAGCGATGTCACCCTGATAGAAATGCAGCTTTTCATAGCCGTATTTCTCCGCCAGTCCGTTGCAGATTGCGATGACATCCTCTTTCAAGTCAAGTCCGATGATATTGACATCCAGTTTTTTCAGTTCGCGGAAGTAATAATACATCGCAAACGTAAGATACGATTTTCCGCAGCCGAAATCGAGAATCGTGATCTCGCGGTCCGATGGGAGCTGCGGCAGGATATCTTCGATGAACTCCAGAAAGCGGTTGATCTGGCGGAACTTGTCGTAGCGGGTCCGCACGATTTTGCCTTCTTTTGTCATAACACCGAGATCCTGTAAAAAGGAACCGGGATTCCTTCTTCCAGAATATACCGTTTCTTCCGGTTGTGCGCCAGATTGACGGGTTTGCCGGTTCCTTTCATATGCGGTTTCTTTTTGATCGTCATCGTTCCCTTTTTGCTGACCAGAACGGATGCTGTGCAGGTGTCGGATTCGAGCTGCATCTGCTTGAAGGTTCCGTTCATCCAGTCTCTGATCCGGGTGATCACGTCGTCTTTTGTCATATTTTTATGAAACTCCTTCGTGCCGACGGTCTCCTGGCACTGAAAGAGCAGTTTTCCTTTTATTTCAACCGGGCGTATTCTCACTTTGGACACTTCACTGTCCCCTCTTGGGCCGCTGATCGTGATACGGTACAGCCCTTCCCGGATTTCATCCTGTAATAATTTCTGTAATTCCATTTATACTCTCCAAACTTTCTGAATCGTTTGTAAACATGTGTAATAAAGCCCCTTACAACCCCGCTAATATTGTAATCTGTTTTCCGCAAAAACCACAACAGAAAAATTATTAAAAAAATGTGTTACCCTCTTATTACTTTATGGCGCGGTTTAAAGCCACAGATTGTAATAATGTTTCCTCCTGCTCCGCCTCCGGAACATTTCATTATAAAAAGAACGCCGATCAAATCGAGCAGTTCCTCTTCTGCCGTTTTCTCATCCTTCCCGCCGTTTTCCCTGCCGTACTGACGTGCGATATTCCGGCAGGTGTGCTCCATCATAAGCCGGTCCGGCAATTGTCGTACATCATGCTGCCGCGGTAATCCATGCGGTCACACTCTGCCTCCACCAGCCGCTGCAGATCAGATGCCGTCCGGGAATAATACGACTGCATCCGCTGCCGTTCCCGCGCTTCCCTGCTGCTCCTCCATACTTCTTCCCCATAAGGGCTTGTGCCGCAAAAACGGCTCCGGCCGCTCCATCGGATTTCCCTGATAGGAATTTCTTCTATTTTCATACACTCTATCCTGATTCATGCCTGTTTTATTTCCTTTTTTGCTCTTCCTTATACCATATGCACACCGCCGCCATTCTGCCGTTTTCCAGATCTCAAACACAATTTCACTTGCCAAAACCGCCGTTCCGTACTAAAATACAACCTGTATCTATTTTTCCGATACATCATATAGGAGTGAATATCATGAATCTGAATATGCAAGCTTTTAACATCAACACGCTGCTTGGCGGTCTCGATAAAGTCCGGGACGTCATGGGTGTTTACCAGCAGCAGCTTCTTCTGATTGTGATTGTTTTTGCCCTGCTGAACTGTTTCTTCGGCTATGCGCTCCGCAAGCTCTGGAGCGTCATTCCCGGATTTTTCTCGGCGCGGCCGCCGGTTATGCAGCGGGTACCTACACGAATCAGACCACGACGATCACCCTGGCGCTTGCCGTCGGCACCGGTCTTCTGACCGCAATCATTGCCTTCGTCCTCTACCGGATCGGACTTTTTCTTCTGATCTGCGGGCTCGTCGGCTTTTGCCTCTGGCATCTCGTCAATCCAAACGATATCACAGGTTATGGACTCGTCGCCCTCGTCGCTTTCGTGATCAGCCTGATCTGCGTTCCGTTCGAACGCATTTCCGTAATCCTGGTCACCTCCATCTGCGGCGCCCTCACGACGATCCGCATGGCATATTTCTTCAAGGACCTCGATCTGAACATGATGTTCTGGATTGTCTCTGCCATTCTCGCCGCAGCAGGCATGCTCTTCCAGTTTAAACCGTGGAAAGAGGCGGACTACTGGGAGGATGACGACGAAGAAGAACGCGAACACCGTGCAAAAGCGCGCGCCAGACGGAAGCGCAGATCCGGTTTCGATCCTCTTCCATCCAGAAAGAAGAAAAAAAGAAACGCCGCGGCTCCTCTTCCTCTTCTTCCGGCAACGCAAAGAGATCCGTACCGCAGCTATCAGAAACCGTCGAACCGTACCGTGTTTCGCAGAACACCATGTACGATTTCCGTTTTGTTCCGGAAGAACCTGACGATGACGACGATGAGAAAGATCTTCCGAAAATCATCCGCCGCCGGCCATCCGCAAAACCGGCCGCTCCCGGAGGAGTTTGACGAAGAAGAAACATCCCCAAAAGCTTCCATGGGCGACACGAAGCCGTATACCTCTCCTTCCAAACCGCAGATCACCGAGGACGGCATCCCGATGTCGATCTCTCCGCGATCCGGCAGCAGATTTCCGAAGAGGTACAGAGAATTTACGAAAGACGATCAGAACTCGTAATCCGCACTGCAGCGCAGAAAACCCGGCAGGCAAAGGAACATTCCCTTGTCTGCCGGGTTCATTTTTATCCTGATTTTCAGTTATAAAGATACTTCTGATTTGTCTCCAGATCGATCGTGTCTTTGTCGATCCACTGATATCCCGTATCGATCTTCTTCTGATCTACCGGAAGTCCCTGAATCGCGCGGACGGCCGCCACGATTGCCGCATAGCCAAGACCGTACGGATTCTGCGTTACGGTACCGTACTCGCGTCCCTCCTGGATCGCTTTCTGCTGTTTTTCACCGGAATCAAAACCGACAATCTGAATCTGCTCAGTATTTTCCATATCCGCCAGCGCATCCAGCGTCTGGTCTGCCATGTCTTCGTTCGTACAGAAGATGCCCTTCAGAGCCGGGTAGGTTTCAAGTGTATTTTTTTTCAGCATGTCCGCGATGGATTCTTCTCCATCTCCGTAATTCACCTGAACCACTTTCACGTCGGTATATTTTTTCTTCGATCTCTTTTTTTAAATGCTTCCACGCGCTCTACGCTGCTCTCGGTGTTGTACTGATGTGCAACAATCGCAACCTCTCCGCTGTTGCCGATGGCCTCGCAGAGATGATCTGCCGCAAGCTTTGCTGCCGCTGCGTGATCAGTCGCACATGTCGAGGTGATCAGATCACTCTCGATACCGGAATCCGCGATGACGACTGGAATCTGGCTGTCGGAAGCCTCTTCCATCTGTGCCTGTCCCGACTGCTGGTCAATGATGCCAAGGATCAGCGCGTCCGGATTTTCCGAAATGACAGAGTCGATGATATTGATCTGAGAGTTGGTGTCACTTTCATTTTCCGGGCCTTCAAATGTCATATAAACTTTGTCGTTTCCGGTGTAGCCAAGCGAGGCGTTCAGATCGTCAAGTGCCTGCTGTGCACCGGCTTTTACGGCTTTCCAGAAACCGGCACTTAAGTCTTTTGCAACCACGGCGATGTAAGAGCCTTTTTCAACGGTAAGTCCATCCACGGTGTCATACAATGCTTCCATGCCGTCCTTGTGCGGAACGGTGATTTCTATTCGTTTTTTGTCTGCTTCTTTTCCTTCATCTCCAGAGCTTTCAGAAGATGTGGATGCACTGGCTGACTCTGCTGTAGAATCTGCGCTGGACGATGAGGCTCTCCGGGCTTTCTTCTGCCGCCGGAGTTTCTGTCACTTCCTGAGACGACGATGCTGCGGTGCTCTTGTCTGTCACTGCTTCTTTTTCCGCATCCAGCTGCCGAGCACAGCAGGATTCCGGAAAGCAGTACTGCAATCATTCTGCGTTTCATAATTCTCCCTTTCTGCTTTGCCTGATGAATCATTTTCCATTACTTTTTACAGTTTTGTTACATAACCTTTCTCTATTATACACAAACCGTAAAAATAGTCCAGTCCTGTTTTCTTATGATTTTCTGAACTTTTTGCAATTTCACATAGCTCTGAATAGTTACACAAAGCTGTGGAAGATTTCACCTTCTGGTTTTACGGTAAACGAAAGCCGTTTGCCTGTCCGCGGATGCTTCAGCTCGAGATGATGCGCGCACAGCGCCAGAGATCCTTTCTTTTCGCCCCATATTTTGCATCCCCGCCAGCGGATATCCCACATGGGAAAACTGGACGCGGATCTGATGGTGGCGGCCCGTTCCGAGGTGGATCTGCACCAGGGTTCGGTTCTCCTGTGTCCTTATCACTTCATATTCCAGCACCGCTTTTTTCGCTCCGGCGGTGCCTGGCTGTACGACGCGGGATGTGTTGCTCGTCCGTCTTTTACAAGGAAATCCTCAAACTTCTGCACGCCCTGTTTTTCGATTTTTCCCTCACAGACGGCGAGATACTCTTTCTTCATCGTCCCGTCCTGCACCTGCCGTCCCAGTTTTCCTGCGGCGTCTTTGTTTTTTCGCAAACACCAGCACGCCCTCAACCGGCTGATCGAGCCGGTGCACGACCGCCAGATATGGAATCTGAGTCCGCGCCTGACCCGGTGTTTCCGCCCTTGCCTGCTTCACCAAATAATTCAGCAGCGCATGCCCAGATCCATCTGTCCCATCCGCGCATTCTGCACTGCCATACCCGCGTGCTTGTGAACAACAAGAATATCGTTATCTTCCATTAAATGTTCCCAGCATCCGAACTGAT
>VOFJ01000146.1_pt1 | contig 12000 bp, 14 predicted proteins | sample 5384081 | NCBI WGS metagenome assembly VOFJ01 (sample SAMN12384729, study PRJNA508395) | human gut metagenome | isolation source: healthy gut I | host: Homo sapiens | reverse complement strand
AGGCATCGCTCCCGACAGCCGCGACCAGCTCAACAACTTCCTGGGAACCGATACTGCCGGATGTGACTATATTGTACAACAGAATCTGGACAATACACTCTCCATTATCCAAGGAGACTGGAAATACATAGAGCCCAGCGACAAGCCGGCACTGGAGTATTGGACGAAAATAGAAATGGGCAACGCCCCGCAGCCCCAACTGTACAATCTTTCCATTGATCCGTCCGAAAAAGACAATGTGGCAGAAGCCCATCCGGACAAGGTAAAAACGCTCTCTGCCCTACTGGAAGAGGTGAAGGAAGCAAAGAACCAAAGTGAAAGGGAATAAAAGTACAAGAGTGGTATAGTTCGCAAGTTTTGTACGAATTCGTACTTTTTGCGAACTATTAACTAATGCATTTGTATATTCCATCCCCTACATTTGCGATGTGATTCAACTCTGAAGTGAGTACAAAACAAAGAAACAACCTTTATTAATAACTAATTAAATTAATATTTATGAAACAGAAATCCAGCTTCTTTAAAGCATTAGGTATTATGTTGCTTTTCTGTCCTATTTGCCACGCAGGCCAATGCACAGAATCTCACAGTAACAGGTACAGTGACTGACAACTTAGGTCCGGTGATTGGTGCTTCTATCCAGGTGGAAGGAACAAGTAACGGATGTATCACAGACATTGACGGAAACTACACCCTTCCCAATGTTCCGGCAAACGCAACTCTCGTATTCTCCTATATCGGATATCAGACACAAAAGATTGCCGTAGGCGGAAAGACCAAAATCGACGTAAAACTGGCAGAAGACAGCCAATTGCTGCAGGAAGTTGTCGTAGTGGGTTACGGCGTTCAACGTAAGAGTGACCTGACCGGTGCAGTTGCTTCTGTAAAAAAGCAGCAGATGCATTGAAGAATACCCCGACCGGTAATGTATCCGATGCATTGCAGGGACGTATGGCCGGTGTATCAGTTCTCTCTGTGAGTTCCGGTAATCCTACTGAAGACAATACCATCCGTGTACGTGGTATCAACTCTATCACAGCAGAAACCGGTCCTTTGGTTGTTATCGACGGTTTCATCGGTGGTTCCCCTTCAGTCGTTGAATCCTTCCGATATTCAATCTATCGAAGTATTGAAAGACGCATCTGCAACAGCTGTTTACGGTTCTCGCGGTGCAAACGGTGTCCTCTTGGTTACTACCAAAACCCATCCCAAGACAAATTGACCGTATCTTTTAATGCATTTGCCAACATCAAGACTGTAGCCAAGTATGCTGATAATCTTTCTACCTATGAATATGCCAACCTGGTTAATGACTATGGTAAGGAATATTTTGGATACGGCGACAATCACTATTATAGTGCAGAGCAATTAGCAGCCTTCAAGTCTGGCAAAGCAGGTTATGATTACTCAAGAGAAATCTTCCGCAGCCCTGCCGTTACACAGAACTATGAAATGTCTATTGCAGGTGGTGGCGAAAAAAGACTACTTTCCTGGCATCTCTCCGCTATCAAAACGATGAAGGTATCATCAAGGAGTCAAGTAGCCAAATCTACAGCTGGCGTTTGAAAGTAGATACCAAAATCAAGAAGTGGCTGAAAGCTGGTATGAACATCTATGGTCACTACAGAGAAACAAGTACTCCACGTGTCAATGAATATGATGGTTTAATCCAACAAGCAATGTACTTTCCCAGTACTATTGAACCGCAAGATGAAGATGGAAACTACAATAATTCATTTTTGAGGGTAGTTCAACTTACAATCCAATGGGGCATATTTGGGAAGCAGACAATGCCAACAAGACAATAAATAATCGTATACAAAGGTTATGTCCAGTTTGACATCATGGACGGTTTGAGCTTCCGCTCACAACTGGGAGTTCTGCTTGACAATAGACTAAACACTTCCGTACAAAATGACAAAAGTTACTATGCTTTCAAGAATAGCAATTTATCGCAAGGTCAAGCACGTAGTTACTGAACACTTCCTGGTTAAACACCAACACATTAAGTTATGTAAAAAGAATTTAATGCTAATCATCGTGTCAACGCAACTGCTGTTTTCGAACAGTCTTATGATAATAATTTCAATCATACCGGTACTGCTTATGGTTTGGATTATATTGATAGGATCGGTATAAACAACTTGGCATGGTCAAATGCAGAGCTTGCTACCAATAGCTCCGACCGTGTTATCAATACATTAATGTCAGGTATGTTACGTGTAAACTACGTATTTATGAACCGTTACATGGTTACTGCATCTATTCGCGCAGATGGTTCTTCACGTCTTGTTGATAAATGGAGCTATTTCCCCATCTGCAGCTTTGGCTTGGGACTTGAAACAAGAAAGTTTTTTGAAAGACAACAGCTTTATCGACCAATTGAAACTTCGCCTCGGTTATGGTTCTGTAGGTAACCAAGCTGTAGAAGCTTACCGCCCCTATTCCAAACGTACTCAATAAGAAATAGTGATGGCTCCACCTCTTATAAAGTAGACCGCCCCTGCTGCTCCTTACCTAAAATGGGAACGTAACGACCAGTTCAATGCAGGTGTTGATTTTGGTATACTCAACGGTCGCATACGCTTGACTGCCGATTGGTATAGCAAATTATCCAAAAGATATTTTGTTGATCTGGCACAACCAACACACATGGGATTCCCTCATTGTTGATGAACTCTGGCGAAATCAAGAATACTGGTATAGAGTTCACAATCAGTGCAGACCCATTTACCGGTAAAGGCTTCAGCTGGCATACCGACGTTACTTTATCGCATAATAAAGGAACTTTCAACAGCATACCTACAGCTAACCATCGCCAACAGCAAGCCGGAAGTTTCCAAAATCAATTATTCCAAATGATTGAAGGTGAAAAATTAGGTACATTCTGGGATATACTTTCGGAGGTATCTGGCAGGAAGATGAAGTGAACGCTCCATTCGTAGACGCCAACGGTCAAACAAATGGCAAAACAAACGGTGAAGTCTATAAAGTCGTAGCTGGTAACTCTAAATATGTAGATACCAATAAAGACGGAGTACTGAATGATGCAGACCAAGGTATCATCGGCTGTGGTCAACCGACATTTAACTGGGGTTGGAACAATAGCTTCAATTACAAGAATTTTGATTTCTCATTCTTTATGGTAGGTTTCCATGGCTTTGATATATACAATGCAACTCATCAAATGGGATTCAATACAGTTTCCGGTCAGAACATGGCTGCAGTAACTCCAATGCGTGACTTCTTGAACCGTTGGACGCCAACCAATACAAATACAAGATGTACCGGGTTTCGTACAAGGAGGCACAGAAAACAAAGTATTCAGCAGTCGTTTTGTAGAAAATGGAAGCTTTATCAAGATGAAAAGTATCACCTTGGGTTACACTTTGCCCGAATTAGCCTGCAAATCACTTGGTATCAGCAATCTCCGACTTTATGTTTCCATCCAGAATCCGTTCCATATCACCAACTATTCCGGTCTGGATCCTGAAGCAACAATGGGAAGCCCACTGATACAAGGTGTTGATTGGGGCTCATATCCTAACAGCCGTAATTATCTGATTGGTTTAAATTTTGCATTCTAATGATTTACCTTTTTAAACAAGAATAATATGAAAAAATTAGCATATATAGCAACAATAGCCTGCAGTATGTTCCTGACAACTTCTTGTGTAGACCTGACCCAAGAGCCACAGTCTTTCATTACTGATGAAGATTACATTGCCAGCATGGACCTAACAGGTCTTCAACAAGCTGCAACAGGACTTTATAACGATTTATGGAATGGGAACTATGGTTTTAACTGCCGTTTACAACGCATAAATGTATGTGCAGATGATATTACTTATCGTGCGGCAAAAGCAAATAATGAATTGGCCAATTACTATAGACTATCTCCCAATATCACAGCCAACACTGCAGATTTCGATACTACTTGGTCACTATTTTTTGCCGTTATCAACCACTCCAATACACTTATTAATAAGACGGTATTACCGGAAAATGCAGACCAAGCCAAGAAGTTTGAAGAAGTATTAGGAGAAGCTTACTTCCTCCGTGGACTTTCTTATTTTTTATTTGGTACGCATGTATGGTGATGTACCCCTAATTCTAGCAGAAACAGACGCTTCAACGTACATGCCGAGAACTGCTGTTGCAGAAATCTATGATCAAGCGATTATTCCTAGCTTGAAAAAAGCAGTAGAAATATTACCGGCAAAAAGTCGCAGCGGCTTCAGCTCTACTCCTTCCAAATGGGCAGCCGAAGCTTGTCTGGCAGACGCTTACATGACAATGGCCGGTTGGCCTTTGAAAAGAGGACAAGAGTATTACTCACTGGCAGCGGCTGCAGCTAAAGACATCATAGACAACTCTGGTTTGTACCTGACCGAAGAATATGCAGAATTGTGGAAAGAAGCCAATAAAGCACAACCCAATGAAGTAATGTTTGCCATCCACCATAATGCGAAGATGAAGACGGCAAGTAACTATGGAAAGTCTTACTACCCCAGCGATTTTGCCCCCAATGCCGGTTGGTCTGACTACTATGCAAACGAAAGCTTCTTTCTAAATTATCCGGATGATGCACGTAAAGAGTGGAATTATATGACAGAATGGGAAGCTAAAAACGGTCATGTCACTTATAAAGAAAGTGCCGATAAGCTTCCCGCCATTTCCAAGTATTATGACTATGACAACGGCGCACCCGGTAAGAGTGCCCAAGCTAATGGTATCACTTGTATCTACCGTTACGCCGATGTCCTGCTGATGTACGCAGAAGCTTCCACCCGTGCCACAAACAGTGTAAACGCACAAGCTTTGGATGCCATTCAGAAAGTACAGAAACGTGCCGGTTATGCACAAGACCAGCTGACCACAACTACTGATCCTACAGCTTTCACAACAGCTGTATTCAACGAACGCGGTTGGGAATTCTTTTTGCAGAAATGAAACGTTGGTTCGAACTTGTTCGTCTGGAAAAGGTAAGTGAAGTTAGAGCCGAGACTTGGAATGGTTCGCTTTTCCAAAGCAACAACCATTATTACTTCCCCATACCTTATCAGCAAATCCGTCTGACACAGTGGACTAATAATGCAGGCTACTAATACTGATAAAAACGTAATAACACAAAACTTCTAACCTTATTTATCAAGAAATCAAATAGACCTTAATCAATTTGATATGTACGAAAGGGAGGGGCCGTGAGGTTCCTCCCTTTTATTTATCAATACAATGTAATACTACCCAAACAACATCCAACTAAATCAGGGAAAAGACATCCAGCTGGAAACTAAAAGCTTCATGCTGAAAAACTAACAATATAAGACTATCCCTAATAGATAAAAACAACGATATCACTCTATTTCCAATACTCTCATTAGAGCGTGATAGATAGGTATGAAAAAAACACCTATCACACCCTAATAAATTTATAATCACATATATACTCCTTTGCGTGATAGCGTGACAGATGTTTTTATTTTTTTGTGTAGAAACAAAAAATACCAGTAAATGCTATTTCTTTTCCGTACTATCAAAGTGGCGTTGCTGCTGTTCCACCTGCTTCATTTCATTGATACGTTCCTGCTCTTCCCTGGCAAGGCGCTCTATTTCATTGAAGTCAATCTCTCCGACTTCAGTTTTTCCAAAGATTTCCGTCTTTTGCGGAACCGGAAGCTTCTCTATACAAGGCTACACGTTCCGCAGGCAAAGTAGCTATTTCAATCACTGCCTGGGGATGGAACTGTATACCTGGATGCAAAAAGACGTGCTTTTATTTTGATAGTACCTGCTTTCGTTGTTGTACGGATCAGTGCAGGTGCAGTCCCCCAACGACTGACACGGGGATTGGCTTCTACCTCTCTTCCACCGACCAACTCTCCTTCTCCTTCCACCTCAAAAAATAACGGTTTCTTGAGAAAGGCGCTTTACATAGCCATCCTTATCGGTAATGGAAGCAATCACCGTGACCATATCCGAACCATTGGCACGCAGGGGGCAGTCCAGAATCAACAGTCAGTACAAGCTGTTCATTACGTTTGAAGGCATATTCTTGGTCCTAGCAACAATCTTGCCATCCAGGAATCCTCAGCCACAATACTACATTGTTCCGGTTTCCCGGCCCGATGAAGTGCCCGGACATCCACAAAGCTATAAGCACCCTTAAAAACAACGGGAGGATGACGAATCCCCTTCTCCTCCAGCAACGGCACTTGCACAAGGGGTGTCTTTTTTCGTTCACAATGACACGTACACTATCACAGTTGGTATAAACCACTATCTCCTCGGGGAAAAAGGAGTCATGGCATTAGCTATATACACCATCGGCCCACTATCAGCCTGCTCCAAGTGCAGGTGCGGATCACGCTGGCTCATCATCATGTAATAGGAATACTTTGGCTGACGGAACATATCCATCAGTCCTCCCCAGAAAGGGTCAGGATGATAACCACGCTGGTGGTCAAACGAATGCCACAAGGCACCTCCTATATGCCCCCGAGGAGATTTGTAGAACTGATCAACCGTAAGAGAGCCGCCATAATCCTTGCGGGCATAGTGCTGGGCCTGGCGAATCTGTGGCTCTTCACCCCATTCACGTGCCACACGGCTGTAAGAATTGTGGGAATTCCAGTCATCCACACAGTCACCATACTCCCGGGTAAAGCAGGATTTGCCTGCATTCCGGTAAAACGCCTGTTCTTGGGGGCTGTATAAAACTACATCATATCCCATTGCTCCTTTGCTCTTGTCATCAATGGCAGCATAGCAACCCCGGAGCCGGATACTCTTCATGAGTAGCCCGATAGGCATTCTGTGCAAAAGACTCCGGAAAAGCCGTCTCATTAAGTACCGGTTCCCCACAGAAGGACAGACGGATGATTACGGTCTCGACGGACCATATTACGGATGTCGGAAAGGATACGTTCTTCAAACACCGGTTCCGGATTCCAGTACTGCCAGCCGGGAGTGGCTACAATAATGAACATGCCCAGTTCATCGCCAGGCATCCATAAATGCAGGGTCTTGGGGATAGTGGGCCGAGCGTATAATCCGGAAACCAGCATCACGCATTTTTTCTTCACGTCCAGCCAATGCAGGTTGTTGGGTACGGCATTCCCGATATAAGCATAGTCCTGATGGCGGTTTACCCCCATCAGCTTGTCTCCGAACGGCTTACCGTTGATATAGAGACCGTCGGCACCGCGAAACTCAATGCTTCGGATACCGATACGGGAAACAACAGCGTCGCACAGCTTGCCGTTAAGATAGACAGAGGTGCGGAGCCGATACAGATTCGGAGTATCGGGATGCCACAAAGACGGATTTCTGACAGTGAGCTGCTGCATGACGTGTCCATCACTTCCGGCAGACAAGCTGAGACTTTTTCCTTGTACTGGCCACCTGCTTGCCAACAGCATCCAGCAGGGTTGACTCCACTACCACCCGGCAACCACTCTCTATCATTGACGATATGAGTCTTGACATTCACCCGAGCCTTTTGGTCCGACACATCCTCATAGCTGACAAACACGCCTCCCCCAGCCACCTGGCCAGCCTCATTGGCATCGCTTACATGCACGTCACCGGTACAGATAAGATAACAATCACGGTAGATGCCACCAAATACACAAAAAATCCATCGTATACTGTTTGCGCCCCGGCGGAAAGAAGGGTCATCACTGTTATCAGCACATACGGCAACGGTTACCTCATCACCTGGACGCACACCAACAGCAGTCAAATCTATACTCACCGGGAGAAAACCACCGAAGTGCTCCCTTTACCTTGTAACCATTGATATAAAAGCTGCTTTTACCCATAACCGCCTCAAAATAGAGGGACAACCGCTTACCTTGATTCCGAGTATCGACAGTGAAACGCTTGGAATACCAGGCCGGCCCCCTGATAATTGCGAGAACCGCTCGCCTCGGAAGGAACCAGCTGTACGGTATGCGGTAGGTTTACCAGCTCCCACTTGCTGTCATCCAGTTGCAAAGGATCAGCTTTTAAAGGAATATCCCCCGATGAAAACGCCATCCGGGGATTAAAGTCCAATACCTCGCGGCCGGAATTGGGCACCGGATAAAAACTGGCAGCAGAAAAGTGTTCTTGTGCTTGCAGTACACCGATGCAAGCCCAGAAAATAATTAATAAAAGAATCTTTTTCATAATCTATATCATTGATTTGTCATTCTATCCACACTTATTACCGCCGGTTTTCCACAAAGCATCCCCCTGCGGCATAGGTACTTTTGATTTCCTTCCATTGAGAACAATCCGAATCCCTTTCAGAGCCGCATTCATGCAAGCATCGGTGACAGAAAACCACAATCTCCCCTGCTTCTTCCCTTATCAGCACCGCACATGGGGCAGAAGCGGAAAGAGACAAACCTTCTGCCTGCAAACCTTTATTGCCGGGATACAAGACAGCTTCCACCACCTTTCCATCCATAGAGCAGACCGCCTGCACCAGGGTATCGTTCTGCAATACCCGAACGGCAGTTCATCCGATGGTATCTGCCGGCCTGTATAAAACCACATAGCCATAGGTATCATCAACCGGACGCTGTCCATGATTTGCCCACAGACGGAGGATTCTGACTTCTGAGGGCAAGCCTTGTTTCTTTTCATTCACCTTGTTCCGCTTCACCCAATCTGTGGGACGAGTCTCGCAAGTAACAAATGCTTCACGGGTATACTCAGGAAGTATCCGATAGGCAAACTTACCTTTCTGCACCAGCCAGAGGGGAGTACCATCTGCCGACAAAAGCGAGTGAGTGCCGGAAGCGACAAGCTCCATTTTTTCCCTTTTCATCGAGAAAACTTCATCCGTCCAAAGCCGTCTGGTCGATAGTGGTGCGAATCTCCCCATCCAGTTCAAGACGCTTATTGGTTACGCCCGCACCCAAAGCTACCATGTAATCTCCCAGAATGAAATAAGACTTATATGCCTTGAAGCCATAAAGAACCTCGTTCAAACCCTCACTGTTCCCCTTGTCGTTCACACCCTCTTTCGCAGAAGCGTTCATCTTTTCGAAGATATATCCTGCAACGGCATTACTCCCGCCATCCGTAGCACCGGCAGCAAAATTACCCTGCTGCAATAACCACGCCAATTCTCTACGGGAACCAGTTTGTCCATGCCTTCGCGTGCAGTCACACCTGGGGAAGCGGTGACATCCCAACCGCCCATAATCCGGAAATACTCATCGCCGCTGCGCGCTGGAACAACGTCATTCCATCCGTCGGATAGAAATTGTAGGCATCAGCAAAGCTGGCTGCACTCTCCAGTCCGTCACAGCGGACAGAGGCCATATTAATCGTGATATGATAGTCGGGAGTCTTCTTTATCAAGTCGTCGTTGTTGAAGAACCAACGGGTACCGGAATAGACGCCCGGAGCATACGTCTCCATCGTGATGCGATTCTTCTTCACCTCTTGCTGCAATTGCAACAGTTCCCCGCTGCTCTTCGGGGTGAAAGAGTCCATCCAGTTGCCGATAAGGTTATCCAGCATTCCGGCATAAGGGATGGAAAGCTCTGTGGGATTATATACATACGAGCCACGGTCCAGGCAAGGAAGGCGATATCCCTTATAATAATACCAGGCACCACCACGCAGGAAATTAAGAAGGCCTGCACATTATCCCGGCCCAGATTCTTGGCCCAGGGAGAGCCTTTCAGCATATTCAGCATTTTAAGTGCATTGAAGTCCCGTCAATGGGATAGCCCCAAATCAGGCATTGCTTTCCATGTCCCCAACCTGCCCCGTCGGCAGTGAATCCCTCAGTCCAGAAAGCATCGGAATACGTAGTTTGGGAGGTCATACTGATACCGCGCTGGCAAACTTCCGCCAGCAAGTCTATCATAGGAATGGAACGGTACATGGCGGCAACGGGCAATAGGGAACGATAGGCCAATGCATTGCCGCCCACCCACCACACATGGTTGCGGAAACGGGAAATGGAAACTACATTCTCATCGGTTTCGTCATCGTGGCGGAGAGGGTTGGGTCCAAGCTTGTAAAGGCAATGGTTTTCAACATATCGCACGCCTCTTGCAGCAATGCCGCCTTTTCCCACCTTCAGCATCGTCCATCTGTTTCAGATAGCAGAAATAAGTATTGACCGCTGCCGTAGGTATGGCAAAGCAAGATGCATGGAAACGGGGACCGTCATTGGGGCGTCCTGCCTCGATACCGCCGTAATGCAAGATTGCCTTCAGCACTTTACCGGACAAGGCCTGCTCTTCTGTCAGCTCACCTTTACGATAGGCATCCGCTACTTTCCAGATACGGTTGAAGGCATCCGCCACGAACAAGCCTATTTCGGCCTGCGGGTTGGAGTAAGGCTTCTGAAAGGCATTCTCTTTGCGGAATTGCTCTTCCTGCTCCCTTAAACCAGAAAAAAGATACCGTCGGCAGTGAGTTGTGCCAGACACTCCTGCGCACTCAACCGGGTGTCCAGGGAATGATAACGGTAAGGATGCTGCGCAAAGGAAAGCGCGGAAAGCCTTGATGGACTTCTCCTTCTCTGCATCCCCCGCTGCCGGGCTTCGTTGTAGTAACGGTGATAATTATTGAAAGCAAACTGCGTTTCCTTCTCCTGCGGAAAGCGGTTGCGGCCAAGCAAAGCCGAGAATGGTCAGAATAAGGTTTCTCTGCATATTAGAATCGTATTGGTTATTGTATAATGTCCGATTATATTTTCAGCAAATATAATGAAAGGCAGAGGGAAGAAATGACGGCAATCATACAAAACAGATGCAGTTTTCGTACGGAACTGGCTGAGTGCGGCAACAGGCATAAAAAAAGATTGGCTATCTTTGTTTCATCATAATAACCTTATTAACAACACTCCCCATGAAAAGACATCATCTGCTTTTTCTCTTTGCCGCTTTCATAGCTATAACGTCTTCTGCCCAGAAGCTGGACAATCTGGTAGAACTGAAACAGAAGTCGGAAAACCCACTGTTTCATCACTTGGACAAAGCTCCACGTACACCAGCTTTCGAGTGCGAAGGCTATTGGGCCTGGGGAAGTTCGGTAGTGAAAGGAGATGACGGCAAGTACCATATGTTCGTTTCCCGCTTTCCCAAAAGCTTGCCGTTCCATCCGGGATGGATGGTAGCCTCGGAGATTGTACATGCCGTATCCGAGATACCGCAGGGACCTTATCGGTTCAGCGAAGTGGCCCTCCCCCTGCCCGTGGTGCGCAATACTGGGACGGACGCTCCACACACAATCCACGCATTTTGAGGCAGAACGGGAAATACCACCTTATCTATATGGGTTCCCACCCACCCCTTTGCCGACCCTACTTACGAACAACTCACCCTGAAAAAGCCCCTGGTGTACCGTTGCCCGCGCCAACAAACGCGTGGGACTGGCCGTTGCCGACTCGCCCTACGGTCCGTGGAAACGCTTGGACGAGCCCATCTTGAAGACCAAGCCCAATACTTTCTACAGTTTTCTGACCTCAAATCCCTCGCCTATCACCATTCAAGAAGACGGTTCTGGTGATGATGATATTCAAGGGGCGACATTACACGAACGGTTACCTGCACTCGGCCATGAGCCTCGGAATGGCTTATGCTCCTACCATAGAAGGCCCTTATCGAGTGCTGAACAATGACTGTCCCATCTTTGAAGTAGACGGTCAGGGCGAAGCGGAAGACCCTTTCCTCTGGAAAGATGCAAACGGTTATCATGCCATCTTCAAAGACCATGTAGCCAAGTTTACTGGCGAACGGGGCGGAGGCGTCATGGCACATTCCAAAGACGGCATCCAATGGACGGTGGACAAAGACCCGAAAGCCTACTCGCTCACTGTGGAGTGGGAAGACGGCAGCGTGGAGAAGCAAGGACAACTGGAACGCCCCTTCATCCTCTTCGAGGACGGAAAGCCTGCCTACATCTTCTTTGCCACGATGGACGGGCCCGGAGGATTCGAAAATGCATCCCGTTCTTGGAATATGGTGATTCCCATCAAGATCGGAG
>VOFJ01000432.1_pt1 | contig 12001 bp, 12 predicted proteins | sample 5384081 | NCBI WGS metagenome assembly VOFJ01 (sample SAMN12384729, study PRJNA508395) | human gut metagenome | isolation source: healthy gut I | host: Homo sapiens | reverse complement strand
CGATGTAGAAGCGGTATTTCTATTTCCCTGGGCCGTCACCGTACAGGACGCAGGTATCGACGGATTGATCAACATTTTGTTTTTCATGGTTATCCTGATCCTCGGATTAGCCTATGCCTGGAGAAAAGGGGCACTGGAATGGAAGTAAAAAAGGTAAAAGTAAAAGGCTAAAAGCAAAAAAGCTGGAGAGGAAGAGAAGGGGAAAGTCAGAACAAAAAATAACGGAAAAACGATGAAACAACCCAAGATAAAATCAATGAAATATGAGGACTTTAAAGATAATGAGTACCTCGAACAACTTAGGGCCAACGGCACCGACATCATTGTGGGATGCCTGGACGATCTCATCAACTGGGGGCGTTCGAATTCGGTATGGCCTCTTACTTTTTGCCACCAGCTGCTGTGGTATTGAATTTATGGCAGTGGGTGCGGCACGTTATGATTTTGCCCGTTTCGGGTTTGAAGTCACCCGGGCCAGTCCCCGGCAAGCGGATGTAATCATCGTTGCCGGTACTATCGTTTACAAAATGGCTCCGGTATTACGGCGGTTGTACGATCAGATGGCCGAACCCAAATATGTCATCGCTATGGGGGGGATGTGCCATATCGGGCGGACCGTTCAAGAAATCCTACCATGTCGTAAAAGGTGTAAATCAAATATTACCGGTAGATGTCTATGTTCCCGGTTGTCCTCCCCGTCCTGAATCGCTGCTTTTTACGGCATGATGCAGCTGCAACGGAAAATCAAAGTCGAGAAATTCCTCGGAGGAGCCAACAAACAGCAAGACCCCAGGAACAGTAATGACGAAGCTACCCCCCAATGTAATCCGAACAATTTATGAAAGAGAAGATATTAAGTATTGTACCGGAAGCTATCCTGGAAGAAAAACATGGAATATGGTTCGTTAGCGTTCCACGTACCTCTTTTCATGATCTGGCCCTTCGTTTGCGCAATGACGAGGATACTTCGTTCGATTTTCTGGTATGTATGACCGGTATGGACTGGGGAGAAACCCTGGGCGTCATGTACCATCTGAGATCCAGCAAATACGGTCACGACCTGGCCTTACGGGTTGAAACCGAAAACCGGGAGAATCCCGAATTGCCGAGTGTCTCCGGACATTTGGGCTACAGCCAACCTCAACGAACGTGAAGTATTCGATTTTTATGGTATCCGGTTTATCAACCATCCCGACATGCGCCGGTTATTCCTGCGGAACGACTGGATCGGTTATCCGTTGCGTAAAGATTACGATGCGGACGAAAAGATCAACCCCATCCGTCTGGAAAGTGAAAGCAGCCCGGATGCAACCCCTACCCTGGAATTGACAAAAAGAAGGGACGATCGAAGAAAGGGAAAACGTTATTTTCGAAGATGACGAATACGTTGTGAACATCGGCCCCCAACACCCAGCCACACATGGAGTGCTCCGTTTCCGGGTATCCCTGGAAGGAGAAATCGTAAAAAAGTGGATGTCAACTGTGGATATATCCACCGGGGAATCGAAAAAATGTGTGAAACCCTCACCTATCCCCAGACTCTGGCACTGACCGACCGGCTGGATTACCTTTCGGCCCATATGAACCGTCACGCCTTGTGTATGTGTATCGAAGAGGCGATGGGGCTGGAAATCCCGGAACGGGCCAAATATATCCGGACGATTATGGACGAACTGACCCGTATCGCTTCCCATCTTCTGTTCTGGTCCACCTTCTGTATGGACCTGGGAGCCCTGACCGCTTTCTTCTATGGATTCCGCGACCGGGAAAAGATCCTGGACATGTTCGAAGAAACCTGTGGGGGCCGCTTGATTCAGAATTACAACTGCATCGGAGGAGTCATGGCCGACATCCATCCGAATCTGATCACAAGGATCAAAGATTTCATCCGATACCTGCCCCCTATGCTAAAAAAGAATATCATGGTGTTTTCACCGGTAATATTATCGCCCGGCAGCGGATGAAAGACATCGGTATTCTTTCTCTGGAAGATGCTATTTCCTATGGAGTAACCGGTCCTTCAGGACGTGCCTCAGGCTGGAAATGCGATATCCGTAAAATTCATCCTTACGGGGTATACGATAAAGTCGATTTCAAAGAAATCACTTACAACCATGGAGATACATTCAACCGCTACATGGTGCGTATGGATGAAATCGTCGAATCGCTTCACATCCTGGAGCAGCTGGTCGACAATATTCCGGAGGGAGATTTCGCCGTTAAGACCAAACCGATCATCAAACTTCCGGAAGGCCAATACTACAAAAGTGTCGAAGCCGCCCGGGGAGAATTCGGTGTATATATCGAAAGCCACGGAGATAAATTCCCGTACCGGGTGAAATTCCGTTCGCCGGGTCTTCCGCTGGTATCGGTAGTCGATCTGCTCGCCAGCAACAACAAAATTGCCGACCTGATCGCTATCGGCGGCTCACTGGACTATGTCGTTCCGGACATCGACCGATAAGAAAAGAAAGATGATAGATGAAAGATAAATGAGAATAAGATATGTTTGATTTTAGAGTAGTAACACAATGGGTCGACGCCACCCTACACCAATATCTGCCCGCCTCGCTGGTCACCACCACTGAATTTGTCCTGGTCGGTGTCTGTTTATTGGTCGCTTATGCAGTCATGGCACTCGGCCTGATTTATGCAGAGCGGAAAGTCTGTGCTTTCTTCCAATGCCGTCTGGGTCCGAACCGGGTAGGTCCTTTCGGAATGATACAAACTGTCACCGATATGATCAAGATGCTGATCAAGGAGATCATCGAGATCAATCATGTAGACCGTTTTTCTGTTCAACCTGGCTCCTTACATTGTCATCATAGCCTCTTTATTGGCTTTTAGCTGTATACCTTTTGCCAAAGGGCTGGAGATTATCGATTTCAATGTCGGGATATTTTTCCTGATCGCAGTATCCTCCATCGGTATTGTCGGTATTTTGCTGGCAGGTTGGGCCAGTAACAACAAATTCTCCCTGATCGGGGCCATGCGAAGCGGAGCCCAGATGATCAGCTACGAGTTATCGATCGGGTTATCGATCCTGACGATGGTAGTGCTTACCGGCAGCATGCAGCTCTCGACGATTGTCGAAAGCCAGGCAGACGGCTGGTTTATCTTTAAAGGCCATCTCCCGGCTTTAATCGCTTTTATCGTCTATCTGATCGCAGGTACGGCAGAAACCAACCGCGGTCCCTTCGACTTACCCGAAGCCGAATCGGAACTGACAGCAGGTTACCATACCGAATATTCGGGCATGCACTTCGGTTTCTTCTACGTGGCCGAATTCGTCAATCTGTTTATTGTGGCAGCCGTAGCGACTACCTTATTCTGGGGCGGCTGGATGCCTTTACATATACCGGGTTGGGAAAATTTCAACACCGTGATGGACTACATCCCTTCGATCTTTTGGTTTCTGGGAAAAAGTGCCGTTATGGTATTTATCATCATGTGGTTTAAATGGACATTCCCCTCCCGCCTGCGTATCGACCAGTTGCTGACACTGGAATGGAAATACCTGTTGCCCATTAATTTGTGTAACCTGTTCCTGATGGTCTTTGTGGTGGTATTCAAATTACATTTTTAGCAAGATTTATGAGAAGTACACAAGAATATTTCAGTTCATTTTTCAATGGTTTAGGTTCATTACTGAAAGGAATGAGCATTACCCTCCGGGAATTTTTCACCCCAAGACTACTGAAAAATATCCGGAGAACCGGGCTACCCTGAAAATGTTCGACCGTTTCCGGGGTGAGCTGACGATGCCCCACAACGAACGCAACGAACACCATTGCGTCGCCTGTGGTATCTGTGAAATGAATTGTCCGAACGATACCATCCGTGTCGAATCGGAAATGGTAACTACCGAAGACGGAAAAAAGAAAAAAAGGTACTGGTGCGGTATCTGTATGACCACGGTAGCTGTCTGTATTGCCAGCTATGTGTGCGGAGCTGTCCCCATCAGGCCATTACTTTTCTTATCCCGACCTACGAACACGCCGTTTTTACCCGTGAGAAACTGGTACTCCAACTAAAACCACGAAGGTTCCAGGTTGGAAACCAAAAATGAAGCCTGACCGGCAAAAGATTGAATTAAGTATATTATAAAAGAAATCTTATGAATATAACTCTCCCCCAAGCGGTCTTTTTTATTTTTGGCAGCAGTGATCGTCGTCTGCTCCATACTGACCGTCACCACGAAGCGGATATTGCGTTCGGCGACTTATCTGCTGTTCGTGTTATTTGCTACGGCAGGTATATATTTCGAGTTGAACTATTCCTTTTTGGGAGCTGTACAGCTGACTGTATATGCCGGAGGTATCATTGTATTATACGTATTCTCGATTCTTCTGACCAGTTCCGACAATAAGAAAGCCGACAAGATCAAAAACAGCAAATTTTTTTGCCGGCATACTGGCTGCGGTAGGAGGTGCAGCCCTCTGTATCTTCATCACACTTACCCACTCGTTCCCGGTATCGCATTTCGTACCCGGTGAGATCAACCAGAAAGTGATCGGAACCGCTTTGATGGGGACGGAGAAATACCAGTATCTGTTACCTTTCGAGGTAATCAGTGTTTTGTTGTTGGCTTGTATTATCGGGGGTATCCTGATCGCCCGGAAACGTTAAACATGAAAATTGAATAGTATGGAAATAACGATGGAATATTATCTGGTGATCAGCACGATCATGTTTTTTCGCCGGAATCTACGGATTTATGACCCGCAGGAATATGTTAGCGGTATTGATTTCTATTGAATTGATTCTGAATTCTGTAGATATCAATTTTGTGGCTTTCAACCGTTTTTTATTCCCGAACAACTGGAAGGCTTTTTCTTCACCCTGTTCGCCATCGGGGTTTCCGCTTGCGAAACAGCCGTCGCCATAGCCATCATCATTAATATATACCGGAACATCCGCAATATTCAGGTGAAGAATTTAAATAAATTGAAAGACTAAACTTCAGATTATGGAATATACAATATCGATCCTCCTGCTTCCGATGCTCACTTTCCTGGTGCTCGGATTATTCGGGATGAAACTCCGTCCGAACACAGCCGGCTATATCGGCAGCCTCTCTCTGGCTGTCACAACAGGCCTGGCCTATATCACTGCAGGACTTTATTTTTCAGCTCCCCGGGTAGACGGAGTATTTGCCCGGATAATGCCTGTCGATTTCGAATGGCTGCGTTTCACAGAAGCCCTCCACATCGATCTGGGTATATTGCTGGATCCGATTTCTGTCATGATGCTGGTGGTCATCACAACGGTATCGCTGATGGTACATATTTATAGTATGGGCTATATGAAAGGCGAACGCGGTTTTTCAGCGTTACTACGCTTTTCTATCCTTGTTCACCTTTTCTATGTTAGGTCTGGTAGTAGCTCCCAATATTTTCCAGATGTATATTTTCTGGGAGCTGGTGGGTGTTTCTTCCTACCTGCTGATCGGATTCTACTATACAAAACCCGAAGCCATCGCAGCTTCGAAAAAAAAGCGTTTATCGTCACCCGTTTTGCCGACCTGGGCTTTTTACTGGGCATTCTGTTGCTGTCGTATTTCACCAAGACATTCAGCTTCGAATTATTGACTTCCGGTGATGCTTCCGTTTTTGCAGGAGCTGCAGGTGTCACTTTCATGGGAGCTTCCGTGATGAGCTGGGCCTTGGCTCTGATATTCATCGGTGGTGCCGGAAAATCGGCAATGTTCCCATTACACATCTGGTTACCGGACGCGATGGAAGGTCCTACCCCGGTATCGGCTCTGATTCATGCAGCAACGATGGTGGTTGCCGGCGTTTTTCTCGTGGCCCGTCTGTTCCCTGTATACGTCAGTGCAGCCCCGGATGTGTTGGTCGGCATCGGTTATGTGGGGGCTTTTACTTCGTTGTATGCAGCCGTAGTAGCCTGCGTACAAACCGATATCAAACGGGTACTGGCTTTTTCTACCATCTCTCAGATCGGTTTCATGATGGTTTGCGCTCGGAGTCTCGGGTATGGGAGGCCATCAGGGACTCGGCTATATGGCTTCGATGTTCCACCTTTTCACACATGCCATGTTCAAAGCCCTGCTCTTCCTTTGCGCAGGAGCCATCATCCATACCATCGGCAGCAATGAAATGAGCCGCATGGGTGGTCTGCGTAAATATATGCCTTTTACGCATCTGACCTTCCTCGTCGCTTGTCTGGCCATATCGGGAATTCCTCCTTTTTTTCCGGATTTTTCAGTAAAGACGAGATTCTGACAGCCGTTTTCGATTTCAACCCGAATTTCGGTATCCTGATGAGTTTTATTGCCGGTCTGACAGCCTTTTACATGTTCCGCCTGTACTACAATATCTTCTGGGGCACTCCGTCACAGTACGCACATACTCCCCACGAAGCTCCCCGCTCGATGACCATTCCCCTGATGATCCTTGCCGCGATCACACTTTTTGCAGGTTTCATCCCGTTCGGGCATTTTGTGAGCAGCGACCGGATTGGTTTACCACATCCACCTGGATTGGAGTGTCGCCATTCCCAGCATTATAATCGCTTTAATCGCCATCGGTATCGCCACTTTCTTTTTACAAATCGAAGTGCGATATTCCCGACCGGCTGCAACATATGTATGCCCATTTCTATAAAGCAGCCTATCACCGTTTTTACATCGACGAGTTTTTACCTGTTTACCACCAAACGAATCATTTTCAACGGTGTATCCCGCCCGATCGCCTGGTTCGACCGCCACATCATCGACGGTACCATGAACGGAATGGCCTATATTACCCAACGGGTGTCGTACGCTATCCGCGGATTACAGTCGGGACAAATCCAGCAATATGCTTTTGTTTTCCTGGTGGGCACTTTTTATTGCTTGTTTTATTAGTGGTGTTGATATAGGATCGTAAATTATAAAATTGAACATTATGAATTTCTTATCCTTATTCGTTCTGATCCCGGTTTTGATGTTAGGAGGTTTACTTTTGGCATCGGGACATCAAACAAATTCGTGCAGTTTGTGCGACAGGAGCTTCCCTCCTGCTGCTTCTTGCCGTAGCACTGACGGTATTGTTTCTGGGAGAAAGGAACAGCGGAAATACGGCAGAAATGCTTTTCACCGCCAGCAGCGTGTGGTATGCCCCGTTTCATATTCATTATTCGGTGGGGGTCGACGGCATTTCGGTCGCTATGTTATTATTATCTTCCATTATCGTATTCACCGGCATATTCACTTCGTGGAAGATGGAACTCTTGCCCCGGGAATACTTTATGTGGTTTTGTCTGTTGAGTATCGGTGTCTTCGGTTTTTTCATCTCCACCGACCTCTTCACCATGTTTATGTTTTATGAGATCGCCCTCATCCCGATGTACCTGTTGATCGGAGTTTGGGGCACCGGTAAAAAGAATATGCAGCCATGAAGCTGACCCTGATGCTGATGGGTGGTTCGGCCCTGCTGCTCGTCGGGATATTGGGTATCTATTTCAATTCGGGAAAGCGACAAGCATGAACATTCTTGACATTGCGCGTCAGCATATTCCGGACGAATTGCAACGGTGGTTCTTCCCGCTTACCTTTATCGGTTTTGGTGTACTGGGAGCTCTCTTTCCTTTCCACACCTGGAGTCCCGACGGTCATGCTTCAGCGCCCACAGCGGTGTCGATGCTTCACGCCGGCGTGCTGATGAAACTGGGAGGCTACGGTTGTTTCCGGGTGGCCATTTGCCTTATGCCCGAAGCAGCTAAAGAACTTTCGTGGATATTCATTATCCTGACGGGTATCAGTGTGGTTTACGGTGCTTATTCGGCTATCGTCCAAACCGACCTGAAATACATCAATGCGTATTCTTCGGTCAGCCATTGCGGTCTGGTATTATTCGCAATCCTGATGCTTAATCAAACGGCCGTGACAGGAGCCATTATGCAGATGCTGAGCCATGGACTGATGACAGCATTGTTCTTCGCATTGATCGGTATGATTTACGGACGGACCCATACCCGGGATATCCGGGAAATGGGAGGCCTGATGAAAATCATCCCCTTCCTGGGGACCTGCTACGTGATCGCCGGTTTGGCTTCATTAGGACTTCCCGGTCTAAGCGGTTTTGTAGCCGAGATGACTATTTTTGTCGGTTCCTTTCAGCATGCCGATGTATTCCACCGGGTGATGACTATCCTGGCCTGCACTTCGATTGTGATCACTGCCGTCTATATCCTGCGGGTTGTCGGTAAACTACTCTATGGCAAAGTAGTCGACGAACACCACCTGCAACTGACCGATGCCGTATGGTACGAACGTTTTTCGGCCATCGTCCTGATCCTCGCCATTGCAGGGATAGGGCTGGCTCCGTTGTGGATATCGGATATGATCCGGGAAAGTTTAAACGGATTGTGGCCGTTTTAAGATATCGTAAATCGTAAAATTATTAAATATGGGATATTCTAATTTTCTGTTCCTAAAAAGAAGAGCTTTCACTGATCGCCGTCATGTTGATCCCTGCTGGTATACGACTTGTTCGGCTCTCAGAAAAGCCTGAAATATTTTCATCCGGTAGCCTGTGTATTGTTTCTGGCCCATACACTGCTGAATCTTTTTTCCTGCCGGGACGGCAGAGGCTTTCGGAGGGATGTATGTGTGCACCCCCATCGGTTCGATCGTAAAACTATCCTGAACACAGGTACGCTTATTGTCCTGCTCCAGGCTTACAATTGGGTAAACAGCGAGTCGGTACTGATCCGCCGGGGAGAATTTTACCTGATTCTGTTCTCCTCCTTGCTGGGTATGTATTTCATGATTTCTGCGGGCAATTTTCTGTTATTCTTCATCGGTCTGGAGACAGCCTCTATACCGATGGCCGTGTTGTCTGCATTCGACAAATACAAACACCAGTCGGCAGAGGCCGGGGGCTAAATATATTCTCTCGGCTACTTTCGCTTCAGGATTGTCGCTTTACGGTATTTCCCTGATCTACGGGACGGTCGGCACACTTTATTTTGCCGACATACCGGCAGGCATTTCAGGGAATCCGCTCCAATATATGGCCTTCGGATTTTTTATCGTGGGATTGTTTTTTAAGATTTCACTGGTGCCTTTCCACCAATGGACACCCGACGTTTATGAAGGTGCACCGACTACGGTGACTTCTTATTTTCGGTAATTTCCAAAGGGTCGGCAGCTTTCGTACTGATGACTCTATTATTTAAAGTATTCGGTAATCTGGTGACAGAATGGCAGGCAATCCTGTATGTAATCATTATCGCCACCATCACCGTAGCCAACCTGTTTGCCATCCGCCAGCAGAATTTGAAGCGTTTTCTGGCTTATTCTTCGGTTTCACAAGCCGGATATATTATGCTGGGAGTGATCAGCGGGAGCGCTATCGGGATGACGTCACTGGTATATTATATCCTGGTGTATATGATCTCCAACCTGGCTGCTTTCGGGGTGATCGCCATCATCGAAAACCGGACAGGCAAGATCACGATCGACGACTACAACGGTCTGTATTCCACGAATCCGAAGTTAAGTATCGTCATGATGCTGGCTTTATTCTCTTTAGCAGGGATTCCTCCGTTTGCCGGTTTTTCAGTAAATTTTTCATCTTTGCCGCCGCAGCCGAACAGGGATTTTATGTATTGGTATTCATCGCCCTGCTGAATACGATCATTTCCCTCTATTACTATCTGCTGGTTGTCAAAGCCATGTTTATCAACAAAACCGAAGAAGCTATCGCCCCTGTCCGTTCCGATATCTATACCCGTCTCAGCCTGATTGTCTGCACGGCAGGTATTCTGATATTAGGCCTGCTCAGCACAGTTTACGAACACATCGGTATGTTCAGCTTCGGCATAACGTTTTAGCTTATAAAGTCTTCGATCCTGCGGGCGCCTTGTCCGCGGGACTTACACAGTCCCCGGCGGCCAACATAGAGCCATAAACAAAGCACCCTCAGGATCGTTTATCGTAGAATCATTCTGTCACTTATTCGTTACAATTATTTAATTCCCCTCATTTTTGATCTTTCTGACAAAAAACATACTTTTGAAGTCGAATCGGAAAGAAAGTAGTATGGAGATTAAAATTGCATTTTCAGGAATCGGCGGTGTCGGGGGGTACTATGGGGGCAGACTGGCTCATTTTTACCGGCAATCAGAAAACATTAAAATTTACTTTATTTCGAGGGGGGAAAATCTGGAAGTCATTTCACGCGAAGGACTGAAAATTCAGACTCTGCACGAAGAAATCATCGTCCATCCGACCCTGGCGACTCATTCTCCGAAGGACATCGGCCCGGTCGACTATCTGTTCTGTACCACCAAAAGCTATGATTTAGCCGGAAATCTTGAAGAAGTACGTCCCCTTTATCGGGCCGTCGACCGTTATTATTCCTTTATTAAACGGAGCGAATATTACGGAAGAAATCCGGCGGCTAGTCCCGGGACACCAGGTTTGGTACGGTTGTGTGTATATCGGAGCCCGGCTTTCGGCTCCGGGAACAGTCAGTAAATTTACAGAACAGGACCGGCTTTGGTTCGGTGATCCGGAAGGCAACCGTCTGCGTCAGGCCGAATTGCTGCAATTGATGAGCCGGGCAGGTATCTCAGCTTTAAATCCCGCAGACATACACAACCGGATCTGGAGAAAATTCTTTCTGATCTCTCTGAGTGCCACCCTCACTTCATACTACGATCAAAGCATAGGAGAAGTACTCGAATTTCATCGTTCCGGTTATGAAAAGCTGGGCGAAGAACTTTATGCAGTAGCACAGGCCCAGGGGATACATCTACCTCAAGATATGATCCGGCAAGTCATTGCCGACCAGGAGAAAAATGCCTTATGACGCCACCACTTCGATGCATACGGATTTCAGGGAAGCACAAACCGACAGAATTAGAAACGCTGACCGGTTATGTGGTTGAAAGCGGTAAAGCCCTCCACCTTCCTGTACCTACTTATGAAATGATGTATAAAGAATTGAAAACAAGATGAATAAAAAAAACTGGTTATATTCGATTTAGACGGGACGCTACTGAATACCATCGACGATCTTGCTGTAAGTGCCAACTATGCTCTCCGGCAACATGGCTATCCGGAACATGAATTGCCGGCTTACCGCTATTTTGTCGGAAACGGTATTACAAAATTGATCGAACGGGCTTTACCCGAAGCGGAACGCTGTGAACCGGCTATCCTGCAGTTACGGGAAGAATTTGTAGGCTATTATCAGCGACACAAGACAGACCTGACCCGCCCTTATCCGGGTATCCCGGAATTATTGTCACACTTATCGGCCAAAGGTATACAGCTTGCTGTTGCTTCCAATAAATATCATCAGGGGACCGTCGAGCTGATCCGGCATTATTTCGGCACGGATCTTTTCAAGGTTGTACTGGGACAACGCGGGCACATACCTGCAAAACCCGATCCGGCAATTGTCTACGAGATCTTACACCTAACCGGAATAACTCCTGCGGACACATTGTATATCGGAGATTCGGGGGGGTAGATATGCAAACAGCCCGGCGCAGTGGCATCACTTCCATCGGCGTCAGCTGGGGCTTCCGTCCCCGTCAGGAACTGACAGAAAACGGAGCCTGTCATATTGTAGACCGTCCGGAAGAAATAATCCGTTATCTCTGATCTATCCGGTGATGATCTCCGCCCCGGTATCGGTGATCAGCACCGTATACTCCCATTGTGCAGAAGGCATGCCGTCGTCTGTCAATACCGTCCAGTCGTTATCGGCATCGATAAAAATTTTGCGGGATCCCATATTGATCATCGGTTCGATAGTAAATACCATTCCCGGTACCAGCAAAACACCGGTACCGCGGCGTCCGACATGGCTGACAAAAGGATCTTCATGAAATTTGAGTCCCACCCCATGCCCGCCGAATTCCCGTACGACAGAATACCCGTTGCCTTCGGCATGTTCTTGAACGGCAGCTCCGATATCCCCCAGGAAGCCCCAGGGACGGGCGGCTTGCAAACCGGCTTCCAGAGGCATTCTCGGGCTACCTG
>VOFJ01000321.1_pt1 | contig 12001 bp, 19 predicted proteins | sample 5384081 | NCBI WGS metagenome assembly VOFJ01 (sample SAMN12384729, study PRJNA508395) | human gut metagenome | isolation source: healthy gut I | host: Homo sapiens | reverse complement strand
AAAAATAATGATATCAGCATCAAAGATGGCACCGATGTTAATGGCATCATGCGTGACGTGATGTCTGTCCTTTTGGAAGGTGCTTTGGATGAAGAACTGGATGAGGAATTAGGGTATTCCAAGTATGACTATCGAAACAAAGAAACAGACAATAGTAGAAATGGACATTCCAGCAAAACCATGCACACCAGTTATGGAGATATGGATGGGCGATTCCAAAGGGATCGTAATGGTGATTATGAACCACAGCTGATTAAAAAATATCAGGATACCGTAACTCAGGACATGGAAGAAAAAATACTTTCCATGTATGCCAAGGGAATGACAACTGGAGACATTGAATCCCACATGCGTGAATTATACGATATTGATATTTCTGACAGCACAATCAGCCGGATCACAGACAAAATCCTGCCGATTGTAAAAAAGAATGGCAGGAACGTCCTCTGGAAGAAGTGTATGCCGTTGTATTTATGGATGCCATCCACTATCATGTCCGCGACGAAGGACGTATTGTAAAACGTGCGGTTTACATTGCTCTTGGTATCGACATGAATGGAAAAAAAAAAGATGTCCTTGAATGTATGTTGGAGAAAACGAAAGTGCAAAGTTCTGGCTTTCTATCATGAATGGATTAAAAAACAGAGGTGTTGAGGATATCCTAATAGCATGCGTTGATGGTTTAAATGGATTCCCACAGGCAATCGAGGCTGTTTATCCCAAAACAGAGATTCAGCAATGCATCATCCATCAGATCCGTAATTCAACAAAGTTTGTTTCATACAAAGACATCAAAAAAAAACTGATGGCTGATCTGAAGCTTGTATATGCAGCTCCGACGGAAGAAAACGCTTTAAATGAGTTAGAATTGTTCAAGGATAAATGGGATTCCAAGTACCCGAAAATCTATAAATCCTGGCAAGATAACTGGGCAACTTTGTCCACATATTTCAAATATCCGGAGGCAGTAAGACGGCTGATTTATACCACAAATGCCATTGAAGGATTCAACCGCCAGCTTCGGAAAGTGACCAAAAGCAAGACGGTTTTTCCGTCGGATGACAGCCTTTGAAAATGCTGTATCTGGCAACCATGGATATCACGAAAAAATGGACTGGCCATCGGCAGGACTGGGGACAGATTCATTCCCAGCTTGAAATTTACTTTGAAGAACGTCTGGCAGGACGGAACCTGTAAAAGCAGTCAATTTTAGGCAGGTTTTATTGACATGCCTAAAAACTACTGTATAATGCAGATATGGGCAGAATTCGGAAAATCGGCTCTGCCCATTTGTAACTATTCACAAATCTTATATCAGTTTTTAACGTTTACACAAAACTTGAAACGGTCTCGAAAATTCTCGGTTTACTTGTTTCCGAGTCCACCAACACCGCAGGACAGAAAAAAAAGAGCCACCCTTGCGGATGGCTCTGAAATCAATCATTTACTTTCGCAGGCATAATGCAAGCTCGACAGAATCCTTTTCAAATCCCATCTGAATTAACTCGTCTCCAGTTTTTCCATCTCTCAATAACTCAGAAATTTTAAGGAGATCATTACGTTCCTTTTGCTTTCCTTCAATAATGCCTTGCGCAATACCTTTTTGATACCTTTTCAATACCTTTTTCAATTCCTTTTTTCCTCTATTCCCACACTCAGGTTACACATGCTACGCACTTCCTCTCTAAATTCATTATTGATTGGAATATTATATTCTCTTTCCAAAATATCTAATTTTTTATTTTCGCTTAGATCACTTGATAATAGAGTCCCCAGTAAACGGTGTAATTCAAAACTTTCTTTTTGTTCCGAATCTTACTCGATAGTCCTATTAAGACAATATTTATAAGATCCATATTGCCTTCCCATTCACAAGATCCCAATAATTCATCTTTTGCAAGATGCAGATGACTCAGACTGTTGGATTCTTTATTCATACAGATCCAAATGCTGTAAACAGGTTTTTATACTGTCGTAATCCGTTTTAACAAAATCTCTTTCCTTTTGTGAAGATACAAGTCTTGCACACATAAAAAAGATTGCCCTGTTTATTATCTGATATTCAGTTGGTTCATTTTTTTGATTTTTGCTTCAACATTCACAATAATCTGAGAAAGCCCATTTTTCATGCGGACATAAAAAATAATATCAAACCTTATTAATCCCTCATTGATCTCCGGATTTTCTGTATTAAGTCCAACAATTTTCTCACAAGTATTTGATTTATTTGTGCTATTATTGGTCAATCCCGGCTCAACCGGTACAAGTCCAACTTTTGGTTCACCCTCAATGTATGGCACGACATCTTCCGGCTTCATCCATTTAAATTCTTCGACCGTTTCAACCAAGATGTGAGCCAATATTATTTTTTCTGCCAATAATCGTTTTGCATAGGTATCATACTGTGCTTTATCGCCAGCAGCCACCACAGCATTTGTTATTTCTGTGTTCATTCGGCATCGCTCCTTTTGTATTTATGATTGTGATTCTGCAAAAGGCTCTGTGCCTTAATACTATTATAAGCCGGAGTTTTTGCAGAATCAACTTTAATTTTACCGGATGATCGGTATAATCTTCTTCTGGGTGTTGATCTTTCCCGGAATCAGTCCCATTTCCGTCAGATACGGAGATGGCAGTACATCCTTTCCATCTTTTTTTTGACAGGTAAAAATATCCACGCTCTTTCTCGCCCTTGTTACTGCCACATAGTAAAGCCTTCTTTCTTCCTCAAAATCAGCCTCAGTAGTCGCCTTGATAAAAGGGCTTTTACCGTCATTTGAATTGATCAGGATCACATGATCCCACTCCAGTCCTTTGATGAATGAAATGTCGAAAGACATACTCCATTCTTGTTAGGATCTCTCCTCTGCATCTGCGGCTTTACTGCAAATTCTTTTTGCGTAGTCCTCCCATTCATCCATTGTCTCAAATCCCCTGCACTCCTCAATGAGTGTATCAAGTATGGACATGGCAGATTCAACATCACGCTTTATAAAATTACAATAACTCGTGATGAATGAACGGCTATCCCATGTTCCGAATCAGGTAGGTTACAAGCTCTAACGGCTTTAATTTTTCCATTGCCTTGACCTCCCGGTACATTTTCATCACTTCAAGCGTTGCTCGTTCTGCATTCTGCATGTTAAGACAGCACTTTTTCATGCTCTCAATATCAAACCTGCAGTTTTTAAAAGCTTCTGTTTTAAGGTATCTGGTCGGATGATTAAGCACCCTCTGCAGATCCCCTTTTTCTTCCTGTCCAGTGGCAAGTCTCCAGTATGTCATGATATCTCTGAAAATGAAGTCCTGATGATAGTCCTTTACATTTTCAGTGGTATAAAAAGGGATTTTATATTTCACGAGTTTTGTTATGAGCATCTGATTTTCCGCATTGGTACGGTATAATACTGCCGTCTCTGTTAACGGAGATCCTTTCATAGCATATTCATTTATCTTCTTTATGACTCCTATCGTCTGGGCTTCCTGCGTATCTGCACATGTAACTGCAAATCTGCCTGCATCCTCACGGCTTCCAAGAAAATCCTTTTAAATCTCTTGGTATTATTGCTGATCAGCATTCCGGCACGTTTTATGATCTCCTTGTCTGATCTGTAATTCGTTGACATATAAATCGTTTTACAGTTCGGATATTTTTGTGGAAATCCCATCATGATCGATGAATCCGCTGCACGGAAGCGGTAAATGCTCTGGTCATCATCCCCGACAACACATATATTTTTCCATCTGCCCCTGCAAGCTTAAAAAGATTTCCGCCTGAATTTCATTGGTGTCCTGAAATTCGTCGATCATGATATAGCTAAATCGTTTTTTCCAATAGGAAAGCATCCGCTCATCCTTTAACGCATCCCTGCATTTAAGAAGCATATCGTCAAAATCGATCTTTCCCATCCTGTTTTTAAATGTTTCATATTCTCGTAGGGTTTCAATGAACAGCCCTTTCTCACATTCTCCATAATTGAATGTTTCGATTGTCTTACCGCTGTTTTTATATGCACTTATTGCAGTCATGTAGATTTTCACAAATTCCTCCACATTATCGGTGTCGGATTTTCCCGGAGAAATTTCCCGAAAAACTCCCACTGCTCTGTTGCAAGCAGGATATCATTTTTTTCATATCCATATGCCATCTTTATTACCTGAAAACATATGGAATGTATTGTTCCGAACATGACATTCGACTTACCATATAATTTCTCATAACGGGCTTTCATCTGTGTAGCAGCTTCCTTCGTGAACGTGATCACAAGAATCTTTTTCAGAAGGTACACCACTGTCAATGATCTTTTTGTGCGGTTTACGATAACAGTGGTCTTTCCGCGCCCGGGCAGGAGACAACAAGCACCTGCCCCTTTAATGTATTCACCGCTTCCATTTGTTTTTCATTTAACATTCCTCAGGCTCCCTTCTGTCAATATCAAGCGGTATCCGGTAACGGCATGCGATTTCATTCGCAATTTCCAAAGCTTTCTTCCACTCGCTTTTTTATTTTTCCATTTACTGCTTCTCTTTCAAAACAAACAACGGCTTCCCCATATCCTGCCACCGGCGAATATGTGTAATGCAGCCTTACTTTTACGCCTTTGCTGTTTCTTTTTCAAGTACGACTCTTGCGGGTGTGCTATTTTATTGTGATTGACTTCCATTTATTCATTCCTCCTTTTTCGCTGACATTCTGGTTCTGTAATTTTTTATCTGTTCAATCGTTATCCATTCAGGTTTTTTATCTTCGCCAAATGAGTTCCAGAGTTTTTCCATCTCGTCACACTGACGGTCTACGGAACCATAATATAAATGTCCTTCATAGCCTCGTCCGTTTCCGAGGAAATATTCGCAGTCGCTCTGCAGTCTTGACAAAAACGCATATTTTTTTTTTTTCGTTATCCATTTTTTACTTTCCTTTCTTTTTTTTTTTTTTATCTGATCATCTTTTCCACAAGATGTTGTTTAGATTGAAAATTTATATAAAGCCCCTTTCAGGGCATAAAAAAAAAGAACGCATTCTACGTTCTCATCCAAAATATCCGCAGATAAAAAATTATCTGCGGACTAAGTATTTTTTTTATTAAATTTTATTTATGTATCAATTCTACCATGTGCCGCTCTGAAAGTCAAAAAAAATCACTATTTCCAGTTCCGCTCTCAGGAATGAAATTTCTTTCACATTCTACCTCAACAACTGGACTTATTCCTTTCTGTCATGTCTTTTGGCTGAATTTTTTATCAAATTCCAGATACGTCATGGTTGCCGTGTCCATGTATCTGCACAATCTGCTGTTCTCTCGCAGCCTTGCGCTGGAATCCCCGTCAGGATATTTTTACAACATAACCATTTGCCGATTCAGGAAGCAGGATCATATAACAGTCCTGTGTCATAAGATATTCCAGTACCTTCGGATTTTTCCGTTCCAGTTCGCTTTTAAATATTCCGATGTAAGGTGCTGTCACAGCAGTAAAATCATATACATTTCTTCCCGGTTCTGTTTTAGAAACCCTGTCAGCACGCACAACGTTTACCATCTGCATTTTTACTGGCTTCCCATTATCATCCCTGCATTCGACCGTCCACAGAAATGATATGGTTACATTTGAATAATCCTGATTTGTCAGGTGCATGACCATCTTATTTTTAAACTGTCCTTCATGCCCGATATTCTTGACACAGAAAAAATCTCCTTCTTTTTATCACTTCTGTTTTAAGTTTAACCGGCTTATCTTCGCGTTCTTTATCCGTGGAAAGATACGCTTTACAAGATACGTCTTCCTGCTGAAACGGCCAGTAAAGCGCATATGTTCCAGTGATCACAATGGACTGCTCAAAAAAGAAGTCTGCGGAAATACCTTTTTCAAAATATTTTTTCAGGTTATCTCGTGTTCCTTCCCGGTCAATATCATTTCTCTTAAATATATCACGCTTCAAATACGTTTCTATTTGTCCCTGATTGCCAGAAAGCTGCTTTGGAAGTGCCTGCTCCAAACTCTTTTTACACAGCATAAGATTAGCATATGCCATTTTGTTCTCCATTTTTTTTTTTTGAGGTTTATGGAAAGTATTTCCTCGTAATGAATAAAAATATTTTTTTTCCTTTCAGATGATTCCTTTCCTTACTGCCGTTCCTACTACAATCCCAGAGAAAAATATCCGAAGGATGATTCCCTCTGTTTTTTTTTCTTCTTTGCGTGAATCAATATAGTTCACAGCTACCTCATCATACAAGGTAAAATGGTCTAAAAAATATGGTTTCTCATTTCATGTCCATAGAATGGCTCCCCCCATATTCTGCTTCCTCTTTTCCGTCAAAATGTCCACTGTTATCAATGAATCTGCGGATCACCTCTGCTGTCTCCCTGATGAAATCTATTTTCTGCTTCCATGCGATTGTCCCTCCTTTAACATTCTTTAATATGTAACTGCTATGTTATCTTTTCCCATCATGCGGTATAATCGCTCCAGATTATCCGCATTGCATGAAACACGGTTCAGTTTCAACTGCTTTTTTCTTCTCGCTTGTGATGTAAAAGATCACACTGTCCTTTCCCGGCATTTCATCCAGTGTGGCTTCAATCTGTGCATGAAGCTTTTCATATTCTTCCATATCTGCAAACCGGATCCATACATTTTGTGGGATATCGTTAAATGACGTGATCTTTTCAGCCATAAGTCCTGCATCTTTTCCATCTTCAACACTTACTTTTCCCTTGACAACAATTTTTTCATCTTCCGCAAGGATCTGCCTGCACGAAGCATAATTTTTTGGGAATACCACAACATTGATACTTCCTGTGAGATCTTCCACCGTAATGAACGCCATAGGCTTACTGTCTTTTTTCGTATAAGTCTGTGACACTCTTGTGATGATTCCTGCTATTGTCGCTTCACTGTCTGCCATTAAGGTGATTTCATCATTATCATCACGCATGAACTCTCCACAAGTCGTATCTGTGAGATTCCTTATCATATCTGAATATTCATTTAAAGGATGCCCGGACAGATAGATGCCGGTTACTTCCCTTTTTCATAAGCAAGGTATTCTTTTTTTTGTCAAATTCCCCTACCGGCGGCGGCACAAGTGCCTGCCCGATCGGGTTATCATTATCCCCGATATCAAATAAGCTCATCTGTCCGGACACATTTTTTCTTGTCGTTTGTAATATCGTCGATCAGCGATTCATATACGATAAGATACTGTTTTCTCGTTCCACCAAGACTATCAAACGCTCCTGCTTTTATGAGGTTTTGCTATTGCTTTTTATTGATGCCGAGTGTCAGCAAAACAGCCAGCGTGTTTTTAAAATCTTCGAATTTGCCATTATTTTCACGATATCCTTCTATCGCAATAGCAGCATTTTTCCCGACTCCATTGATTCCACTTAATGCAAAAAAGGACATTTCCCTCGTATGGCACAAAGTCTGCTCCGCTTTTATTAATATCCGGGTTCATTACATTGATGGCGTCTGCTTTTGCTGCTAAAGCATATAAGATGTGAGGTTTTGGTGCGTTCCCTATCACGGATGTGAGGATCGCTGCCCAGTACTCAACCGGATAGTAATGCATGAGCCACGCTGTCTGGAACGCCACGACCGCATATGCGGCGGCATGGGATTTGTTAAATGCGTATTTTGCAAAATCTACCATGGAATCATAAATGCCGTTTGCGACTGCTTCATCGATCCCGTTCGCAACGCATCCCTTTATGTTACGCTCTTTATTGCCGTACACAAAGTACTCTCTTTTTCTTCGTCAATGACATACTGCTTTTTTTCTTGCTCATGGCACGGCGTATATTATCCGCCTGTCCCATTGTGTATCCGGCAAGTTTCTGTACGATCTGCATTACCTGTTCCTGATAGACGATACACCCATATGTCGGTTCCAATATGGATTCCAGCTCACTGCAGGCGTAAGAGATGCTTTCCGGCTCATTCTTTCCCTTAATGTACTTCGGGATAAATTCCATCGGACCTGGGCGGTACAAAGAAATCCCTGCTCGATCACATCTTCAAGGCTCTTGGGACGGAGCTGTTTCATAAAAGCTCTGCATTCCTGCGCTCTCAAGCTGGAAGATCCCATTTGTATTCCCGGTCGAGATATGGTCAAGTGTTTTTGGAGCGTTATAATCGATCTCGTCAATATTGATCTTTATCCCTTTTTGTTCTCTCAATATGCTTTGCCGCATCATTGATAACTGTAAGAGTACGCAGCCCAAGGAAATCCATTTTTTTAAAAGTCCTAATTCCTCAACCAGTGTCATATTATACTGCGAGACAAGTCCATCCCCGTCTGCCGAACGTGCCAGCGGAACATACTCACTTGCTTTGCGTTCCTGCAGATCACTACTCCGGCTGCATGTGTTCCTGTCTGTCTTGGAAGTCCTTCTAATTTCATGGACGTGTCTATTAGTCTTTTTTTTACGGTATCATCCGAATCATACAGGTCTTTTAATTCCGGATTGATATTAAGTGCTTTGCTGATCGTGATGCCTACATCTTTCGGGGATCATGGCGACCAGACTGTTGCAGTAAGCATACGGCAGCTCCATTGCCTTGCCAACGTCTTTTTATCGCCTGTTTTCTTTGCAAGGGTTCCAAAGGTGACGATCTGAACTACACAGTCCTTTCCGTATTTCTTCTTCACATATTCGATAACTTCAGGACGACGGGCGTAACAAAAATCCACATCAATATCTGCCATGGAAACACGCTCCGGATTTAAGAATCGTTCAAACAACAGCTTATACTTTGTCGGATCAATGTTTGTGATCCCTGTTGTATAAGACACCAGCGAGCCTGCCGCACTTCCTCGTCCCGTCCTACCGGTATGCCATGCTCTCTTGCATAGTTGATGAAATCCCACACGATAAGGAAATACTCAACATATCCCATTTTTTCAATGACACCAAGTTCATATTCGAGCTGGTCTGAAAGAGATTCCCAGTTATCCGGATATCTTCTTTTCAGTCCGTCTTGGCACAGTTTCCTCAAATATGTGGATGCTGTATATCCTTCCGGCACATCATAGGACGGCATTTTTGTAACATGAAATTCGATTTCTACATGACATCTGTCAGCGATCATCTGTGTATTATCTACCGCCTCCTGCGCATATGAAAAAAAAGTTCTCTCATTTCTGCTTCGATTTCACGTAATACTGACCACCTTCATACCGCATTCTGTCCGGATCATCTATCGTCTTTCCAGTCTGTATGCACAGCAGCACATCATGTGGCTCTGCATCCTCTGCTCTTGTGTAATGGCAGTCATTTGTCGCAACGATCCTTGTATCTGTCTCCCGGCTTAAAGACAGCATTTCCGTGATCACAGTACGTTCCTCCGGGATCCCATGATCCTGTATCTCTAAAAAGAAGTTATCTTCTCCGAAAATATCCTTATAGCGTTCAATAAAACCCACTGCATCCTCATGGCGGCCGGCAAGTATCAGCCTTGGCAATGCTCCGGCAAGACATGCAGAAAGACAGATGATCCCTTTGCTGTACTTGTCTCAATATTTCTTCATCCACCCTTGGTTTATAATAAAAGCCGTCAATGAAACCCTGACTGCATATCTTCTGGAGATTGTAATATCCATCTGTCGTTTCAGCCAAAAAGGATAAGATGGTTATATTTTTTTTGCTTCGCCTGTGCCTCCCCTTATCGTGTCTGCTTCCGGGGGCGACATATACTTCGCATCAATGATAGGATTGATACCTTCTGTTTTTGCTTCCTTATAGAAATCAATCACGCCATACATGACTCCGTGATCCGTGATCGCAGCAGCATTCATTCCGAGTTCTTTTTTACTCTCCGGATGTAATCTTTGATTTTATTCGCCCCATCCAATATCGAATATTCTGTATGAGTATGCAGATGAACAAAGCTCATATTTCCAAACCTCCTTGTCATGTATATTATAGCATATATCAACATATAATATTGCATATTATAACACATTTAAACGCATGAGTAAACAAAAAGCAGGATGTTTTAACATCCTGCTTTTTGTGGAAAATTATGAAAAAAGTGATCTGCTCCAGCTTATGGAAGCCGGTGGATTTCTTGTTGACGGCGTGTCAAAAAGAAGTTACTTTACAATCTTCTTTAACGATGCCCCGGCCGTGAATTTCGGGACATTTTTTCTGGCACATGCAGTGCCTCCTTTGTCTGTGGATTGATTCCGTTTCGGGGCCGCTCTTTTTACCGTCTCAAAAGTGCCAAATCCAATTAATTGAACCTTGTTTCCACTTTTTAATGTTTCTTCTGTTATTGCTATAAATGCATTCAATGCTTTTTCTGCATCTTTTTTGTAATTCCAGCTTTATCAGCCATTACGTCGATTAATTCCATCTTGTTCATATTTTATTTGTTCCTTCCTCTTGTGTTTTTCTATTGAAATATATTATATCAGTAATAAACTTTTTTTTTGCAATAAATCCGACTTTCTGACTGCTCTCACACGCTTGCGTGTGGGTTTTCGCCAAAATTTATAACAGTTATTGTAAGCTTTATCATTTTTATACAAGTCTGCAGCAGACAGGCATTTATTGTTCCTTATAACTTGCTCCAATCTATATCAATTGGTCTTCTTGTCGCCTGCAACAGCAGGTATTTATTTGGTTCTTATAACAATCTATTTTCACATTCTGCCCATGAATTCGCCTGCAACAGCAGGCATTTATTTGCTCCTTATAACTCAATTTGAATATTCAAAATCTCTATAACAGCCTGCAACAGCAGGCATTTATTTGTTCTTTATAACTCTAAATAAAATATTATGCATATACCTACCGCCTGCAACAGCAGGCATTTATTTGTTCCTTTATAACATGTATGTGGTAAATAAACCACTCACAATTGCCTGCAACAGCAGGCATTTATTTGTTCCTTATAACCCAATCATTATTTCAAAAGGATTCGCGTCGACCTGCAACAGCAGGCATTTATTTGTTCCTTATAACATTTTAGTTTGCACACTCTTTGTGTAAGGGAACCTGCAACAGCAGGGTGGCATTTATTTGTTCCTTATAACTAGGTTTGCAGAAAAATCTTTTACTATATTTATTCACCCATATCATATTACTTTTGAACATTTTTGATTTTTTAAATAATATTTTTTCAATTTTCATCATGTATTGTTTATCTTTTTTTATAGGATCTCTCCATACTCAAGTTGAGAGATCCTATCTGTTCTTTCTTTACCAGTCTGCTTTCAGTACATGATTTAGCCATTCTACACGGCTTACATTCATGTCTTTCAATCCTTTCCAGATTTCACTTTTTCCAATCATAAGGGATGATTTTTTTGCAAGCTGTAATGCCGTCATTTCATCATACCGGATTGTTCCAAAATTGTTCCAGTCACACGCAGGGGGACATGTATCCGCTCTCAGCATCATCCATTCTAGGAATATATCCATTTGTGTATAATGTAAAGATTTCAAATACTTTTTTAACTTCTTCAGACGTGAGCCTGTCAACATCAATCTTTCCACCGATCATATCTGGATTGGTTCTTTCTGATAAGTTCTTTTAATACTTCCGTTCCGTCAATCTCTACATATTTATTCTTTTTTCTGCATTACGCATGTATCTTGTAAAGTGAGTACGTACCTTCCAGATCTTATCCATTCCATTATACAAAAGACAGTTCCTCGTCTTTTAATATACATCCAATATTTCGCCATGTAAATTCAAATACGAACTCATTAATATCGTTATCATAATAAATGCCAGAAAGTTTCTTTAAAAAATGCTACCTTGCTTGCAACTGTTTTAATTTCAAACGTATTGAGCAGATTGACAAACCCAGTTCTCATACAGATATTTTTCGTGAAAGTATCAAATTGATAAAAGATAATGCCGTTTTGAAATCCATTATCTTCTTTTTACTGTAAGCTGCAGTGGGTTTTTTACGCTACCCGGCTCATCTCCCCTGATTCCTATGTCATAATAGTCTGTCAGACTATTTACCAAGGCATTTTCAAATTT
>VOFJ01000207.1_pt1 | contig 12001 bp, 22 predicted proteins | sample 5384081 | NCBI WGS metagenome assembly VOFJ01 (sample SAMN12384729, study PRJNA508395) | human gut metagenome | isolation source: healthy gut I | host: Homo sapiens | reverse complement strand
TGAAGCTATTAAGCCGTTTTTTCCCAGTCCTGCATCGTGAGTGGAATATGTCTTAATGTCATGTTCTCAGCAAAATCCAAGTATGCAGTAACCATACGATTCAGCTGTTTCATTTCATCCTGACTCAGATAATTTTTCGCAATCGTGACATCGCTTTTCTTAATCTTTCCGTCAGGAGCATCTGCCCAGGTGGTTAATCCCATGTGCTCCTTTTGTGTGATCCGCTCTTTCCACGATCATCTCCGCCGCCGTATGTCCATGAACGGCATAATGCATTTTATTCTGAACAGTCGCATAGAATCTTCTCGTCGTTGCAGAATTTTTATCATAATCAATGGCTGTCGCATACAGATCAGTGATCTTCTGATAGAATTTTCTTTCGCTGGCACGGATCTCTCGGATGCGCTCTAGCTGCTCATCGAAATACTTTTCTGTCAGATACGTTCCGCGCTTCAGCCGCTCATCATCCATCACCCAGCCTTTGATGGTGTAGTCTTTAGCGATCTGGTTTTTCTTACCCATTTACGGAACTGTACCGCTCGCTCAGAATTGACCTTGAAGCCTACGGCAATGATCATTTGAAGGCTATAGTGCTTGGTATCGCGTGTGACCTGGCGAGAACCTTCGGTTTGAACTATTCGGAAATTCCGAATAGTTGCGGCCTCTTCCAATTCACTATCCGCATATATTTTTTTAATATGTTCATTTATCGTTGGTGAACCAACATCATACAATGTGGCCATCATCTTCTGTGTCAGCCATATATTCTCATCCTCATAGCGCATCTCTATGCTGTCCTGTTGATCACCTACAGAGGCAACATAGGTCAGGTACTCTGCTGCGCTGGAACGGATGGTTATTTCATCTTTTTTCTTTGCCAAATGAAGTGCCTCCCTTTTTTTTCTTATCACTAGATCCAGCCATTCTTCTTAAATTTCTCAATCTGAGCCAATTCTTCCTCAGAAGGTTCTTCTGCCTTACCCTCACTAGCCGGGACGTCCAAATATTCGTTATTCCATCTCTTCATAATTTCGATCACCTCATCAGATACGCGAATATCGCGTTTCGTGATGGATTCCAGATTCCAATCCATTACATCAGAGGTTCCCATTGCCTTGGTAATTACAATCTTGGAAGAGGTGTACTCTTTTTTTCTTCTTGCCAAAATATCCATTACCAGCGACAATGTTCAGCTTCTTTTCAAATGGGAGCTTGTTTCCTATATGCTCAATTCTCTCTTTGATGGTTGCGTCTGGCTCATCCGGGAAATAATTCGTCTGCCACTTCTGCGGAAAGATATGTTCTATCTCCCACTTAGCCGGAAGCAGATCATCCTGATGTTCATACGCAAGCGTCTTCAGAAGCATACGCACTGCATTACGATTCGGATTCTGGATATACGGCTCCAGCTGTGTCATATCGACAGTCTTAAACTCAAACGTAGGTATATCCGATGCTACAATTGCAGAATTCAGCTTCAGGATATCCGGCTTTACAGCATTGATTGTCGGTATCATCAAGTATTTTGTCATCAGCTCCATGAGCAGCTTATTCAAGAACCGAGCAAATCGTGTTTCAAAATTTTCTTCATTCCTATAGCAAACATAGTAAATAACAACCGGGTATTTCCAGTACTCGTTCGGATATGAAGTCAGAATATCCAGTGTCTGCCTTATTTTTAATATTCTTGGACCAGGCTTCATCTTCAAGTTCCTCTCCTTTGTTTACAACCTTCCACAGATTCAGGATAACAAAAAAAGTGTCCAACAATTCAGGCTTATACAAGCGCTCAAACTTATTAGCCGCATAATACTTCCTGACGCCAGGAGTAGTCGTCTTCGTATCCTTATCCAGTGCGCGATAATAAAACATATTATAGTAGAACAGCTGTTGAATACTCTCATTCGCATCAGTAGACTGCTCATCTAAATCTTTCCAGCGGTCGATAAATGCCTTCTTATCATCCGGCGCAAGTTGGTTGTAAATCTTTGCCTTAAAAATATATCTGCGTCCGACAGAGGAAAGACCTCTGTCATTCAACGTTGAGAAAATAGTCAACGCAGTATCCTGGGTATCTGCTGTGATAGGCAGCAGAATAGCCTGGTTCAGGAGCGCATAAATAAACTGATATACCATCAATGGATTCTCAGTGGAATGCTTATCAAACAGCTCTTGAAAATGGCGATAGTTTTTCGAATAGTTGTCTTTCGCATCCTCATCCGCTTTTCCGGTTTCCAAGATTGATCGCAAAATTTCATTTCCTTCGTTATTCACAACTCGTGATGTCAAAAGGATATTTTTGAAATCCACCATTCCGGTAAGTTTATTGGTTCTCCAGATGGTAGGCTCAATCTTTCCAATAAAGTTATTGGCCTCTGCCGTTCTCTCTGATGCAGGCGTAGCAACAAGCTTCGTATAAATCGCACGCAGCAGCAGAAACAAAGACGTAATACGTTGCTGTCCATCGATTATTTCCTGCTCACCATCTTCATTTTCGTAGGAAACCACACTTCCGAGGAAATAGGAACTCTCTCTTTCTGTACCGCCACTTGTAGCAGTAAAATCCCATAAATCCTCAAAGAGTGTTTCTACCTGTGGTGGTAGTATATAAATAGTACAAAGTAAAGATGACTTCTTCCAATAGATGATATAAAATTAATATATGGAGGAAGAACATTATGGCAAAAGGTACAGAATATTCAAAACAATTCAAAGAGGATGCTGTCCGTTACAGAAAAGATCATCCTGAACTGACCGTTCAAAAAGCTGCTGAGAACCTTGGGATCAGCGAGTCTGCATTAAAAAAAAACTGGATGAAGGCAGCCAGAGAAAATGAAGGTTCTGTCCCCACACGCGGAACAGGTAATTATTCCAGTGATGAAGCCAAAGAAATTGCCCGTCTTAAAAGAGAACTGCGAGATACTAAGGATGCCCTTGAAATATTAAAAAAAGCAATCGGTATCCTGGGAAAATAACAGAAGCTATTTATACTGCCACTTCAGAATACACCACAGAGGTGGCAGAACTGCCACAGAAACACCGGGTTTCTGTTAGCGGGGTACTGAAAATATTAGGTGTTTCACGCTCTGGATACCGTGCATGGAAGCAACGTGTCCCATCGGTTTCTGAAAAGCATCGTGATCATATCAAGGATGCTATCAAACAGATCTATGATGGATCGCATCAGAACTATGGTGCACCCAAGATCACAGAAATGCTGCACAGGCAGGGGGAATCTATTGCTGAAAAAACGGTAGGTAATTATATGCGCCAAATGGGGATCAAAGCGCAATGGGTAAAACCATATACAGTAACAACAATCGATTCTGATTTCAACAGTGAACTGCAAAATATCCTTGATGAGCAGTTTAATCCTTCAAGGCCGGACGCTGTATGGGTATCTGATATCACGTATATATGGACATACAATGGATTTGTGTATCTGACAAGCATAATGGATCTATACTCAAGGAAAATCATAGCATGGGTACTCAGTCAGAGTCTTGAAGCAATCCCATGTAGTAGAATGTGTAAACAAAGCGAAGCAGATGCGAAATGTCACCTCGCCGCTTGTGTTTCATAGTGACAGAGGTATACAATTCGTATCCCAGGCATTCCAGAAAGTAACAGAAGGAATGATAAACAGTTACTCAAAGAAAGCATACCCATGGGATAATGCATGCATAGAATCCTTTCATTCACTATTAAAACGAGAATGGCTGAACCGCTTTAAAATATTTGATTATAAACATGCATACCGCCTTGTTTTTGAGTACATAGAGACATTTTATAATACAGTAAGGATTCATAGTCATTGTGGATATCTTTCGCCTGATGAGTATGAAAAACAATACAGGAATAAACTATTAGAGCTGGAGCAAAAAACTTGCCGGCTAAGTATGCTGGCAAGATGGAAAAAAAAAGTCATTCTTAATTTGTACTTTTTTCTTGACATAGGATCACTTGTAGCATCACTTGTTGTGTTCCCAATACCTTTTAGCGCTATTTTGGCGTTTATAATCAGCCTTGCTATCAAAGGGCGGATCAATGTAAACAAGATCAATCTTCCCACGATATTCCTTAAGCAAATGGCTCATCACCTGAAGGTTATCGCCCCAGAATATCTTGTTAATCCATCCGTCCCTTTCATCGCCATAACGCTCGCGTAACTGTGCAGGGTAATACTGTGTGGAGCGATATGGTCTCTTACCGGTCCAGCGAAGTTCAGGGAAGCCTTTTTATAGTAGGTCTCTCTGCAAATTCAAAAGTCAATTGCTCATCCATTTTTATTTTCCTCCATAGGTTGTCTTTATTTTTTTCTCAGTTATTTCTGGCAATAATGCCTGAAATCACAGTTGAACAGGTCCTGGGGTCATTCGAACAACTCCTAAAGTCTTTTTTTCAAAATCTTATGGACTGTATCATCAAACGCAGCCACCGTTCCATCTATCGCACTCTTCGTGTACGGAAAACTGATCATCGGATTTCCATTTTCCTCTCCCGATAGTACAAAGTGCATCTTACTTTACCTTCTGACCGGTTCTTTGCTCTATCAGATAGGCATAGATATGCAGCTGCCTTCTATAGTGCTCCAATCGCTCTCTCATTTTTTTCCATATCAGGCTTTTTCTCTGACTTAAAGTCAACAAGCTCGACCGTTCCGTTTTCGCCTTTAACTAAGTCTATTTTTCCCTCAATGATATAATCCGGCTGCACCAAGCTAACATCGACCTCTGCCTGCTGTATGGCACTCCAATTGCCATGTTGTCTTTCAACATATCGAAGCACCTGATTTAAAGCTGCTTTACGTTGTGCTTCCGCCAAATAACCGTGCTCAGTTTTGATAAGTGATATATAGTTGCTGTCAAACCAACTAGTAATATTATCCTTGGTTATTTTTTCGGTCTCATGTCTAAGTGCTGCACGATGTACTGTCTTCAATCGTTTCATGAACCAGGGTACCGAATAACATAGCTCCCTGACGAATAGGCATAAATTCCAATTCTTTATAAAAATTTGTACTGAAGGGCACAGGTCTCATAAACAGCAATATGTGATGTGAACGAAAAAGTATTTTTCAAATTCACGCTCTTTACTGTATGAAAAGTAAACTCAGAAAGATCAAGTGCCTCCACACTTTGAAGCTCGCCATAAACTTCTTTAATATACTTACTTGGTGTTTTCTTATCTTCATTACAGGTTAGCACCAATAAATCCTGTGCTCTGGAAAAGGCTGTATAATACAATCTCCAGAAATCAAAGAGTTTCATTTCGTCGTATGGTTCAAATGTCTCTCTATGGTAATATCTTCCTTCAATTTTATTTAGGATATCCTTATAGCTTTTTCTCGAACATTCCCTAATGAATCTACAAACACAACAGGAAACTCCATGCCTTTTGATTGATGAATTGTAAGGAACGAAACACAACCGGTAGGTGCATATTCTTCGTCATCCTCGTACTCTGCAATTCCTCCATCAAAGAGAAGTTTGATATACATGTTGAATAGTAGCTCTGTATCCTTAATGATGTATTTTCCTGTCAAAACATCTACATTGTGAAGATATTCAAACTTCCCGATTATCTGCGTTAGCTTTGCAAGGTTTCTAGCAGGCCTGATATCTACTACACCAACGCCAATATCAGTATCCAGAATGTCACTGAATGGCTTATACATAAATAGCCTATAAAGCAATCCAGAATATGTATAATCTGTTGTCCCTGATGAATTTGCAGCCAGCGTAGCATGTCCTTTCCCGTGTGCTCGGATGAATCTCTTAAGTTCAAGGTTCTCAGGCTTTGTTACAAATTCATTAGCTGCTTTTATACAATCTCTAAAATAAAAAGTAATGTGTGTTATCTAAAAATTTATACTCACCATTCTCTAGACCTTTAACGTAATTAGGGGAACATTAGCATCATACACCCAAGTGCTTGCATAACCTCTTCTCTTCTGAAAAACATATCTGATCTTGGTGAATAAACATTGATATGATTAGACTCCAGAAATCTTGCCAGCGATATAACCCGCTCATGCTTAACCGAACTGAACAAGAAAGCCAGCTGATTATAATCCTGAATCTTTCCAGAATTCTTAAGCCTGTTTATAAAGTCAAGAACTCTCTCATGCCATTCATCCTCATCGTCTTTGCTCGCTAATTTCACGACACACGGACTCTCTATTTTAGACGTTTCGTTAGCTACGATTCTCTTGTCATATCTGAATTTATCCCACTCAAATTTGAACTTTGATCCAGACGTGGTAATCATCCATTTATTATAGAACTCAACGATATCGCTATCCGATCTATAATTGATCACAAGCGGTATTATCTGACATTTTCCCACGTCGAACTTAGATGGAAATTCAAGTATATTTCGTATCGTTGCACCTCTAAATCGGTATAAACCCTGGTCATCATCACCCACTACACAAATATTCTCGTGGGTTCCTAACAAAAATATAGTCTGTTCCTGAATATAATTTGTATCCTGGTATTCATCGACCATTTATGTATTTAATCGAATTTCTCAAGTCTTCAAGAATATCTTTGTTCTCTTTCAGCAATCGATAACACTCTGTTTGAATAGCAGAAAAATCCATTAAATTTTCCTCATCAAGCATCGCTTGGTATGTGTTTAAACTTTAGCAATCACTGATATTTCCATATCGTGATCACTAAGCATTGCGTCAATATCTACAACCTCTTCTGTCAAATTATTTGAAAATTCACAGATTGCCTGTGCCCATTTCCAAGCGCCACCCTTTGGCATAACATTTTTCAATTCCAGAAATCGTTCTGAATTTGTAGATATTCCTAAAAACCAAATACTGCTGATCAAACGTATCCAAAAGTCTGTAGTTTTTTTTCAGTCTTGTATACTCTAAGTGATCTTTAATAATGCGAAGACATAGCGAATGAAATGTTCCCACGTACATTTCGTTGACATTCACTGTAATATTTCTACTCGCCAATTCGTTTGTGATACGTGTGATTAACTCCTTCGCTGCTTTTTTCCGTAAATGTAGCAATAAAAAATATCTTCTGGTTTAACGCCTCGTTCTTCAATTAAATAAATAGCTCTTTGCACCAAAGTATAGGTTTTTCCGGTACCTGGACCCGCCGTAATAAGAACAGGACCTTCTGTAGTAGAAATAGCTTGTCTTTTGGCCATCATTCGCATTACCAAAATCAAACATTTATTTTCCCCTTTTATTTTTCTCAGAGCTCTTCGTTCTTTTCCGTTTCTTCATCTGGCAGGGTTTCTAAAATATCACTAATCTGGCAATTCAACGCCGTGCAAATTCTAAGTAATACATCTGTAGTAATGTTCTCTCCCTTACCCAATTTCGCCATAGAAGCTGTGCTGATTCCGCTAAGTTCTCTTAATTCTTTTTTTATTCATACCTTTATCAATAAGCATTTTCCATAACGGGTTATAACTGATACGCATCCAATACCTCCATCTATAATGATTATTCAGTCACCTTAGTTTCAATAGCAACCTTGTTTCTCTTCTGTCGCTTTCTTTGCCCATGACCAGCCGAACAGCTCTCCACCATTTTCATAAAGTTCAATCGCCGTAATGAATAAGCAATCCCATTTTTTCCATGATTTTGTTTTTTTAGAGCATTTACGCTTTTAACATCTAGTCCCATATCCTGCAGTTTTTTACAATTTCTCTTTTGTACAAATCACCCTTGTAATTATAAGGCATAGTTTGACCACCTCAGCACATTATCGAATAATCAAGTTTAATCGTTATCGTTCTGAGCAGATGAAGTTAACTCCATCATCTTTTGTGCGTATGTAGCTCCATCAATTTCTTCATCAGCATACTGTCGCATAAGCTCATCAATCTGTTCTTTTAATTCTTCTCTAGTCATCTTTTCGCTCCCTTTAAATTATTTGTTATAGTTTCTAAAGTCTTCTTCTGATTCATAAATATCATCAGCGGAAATACTATTCTTATGACCACATTCGGTACACTTCCACACATAATGATGGTCATCAAATCCCGGTTGGTCATTCAAATAGACATTACAACGGTCACAGTACCAATCAATTCCCGGAAATCTTTCACTCATCTTCGCTACCTCCTTCTTCATCTGGATGTGCAGCATCATATTCTTTAATACCATTTATGATTTCTGCTTTTGCTTTTTCTATTTCGGTTTCGTTGTTCTTCTTTCTCGATTTGAAATAGTCAACAACTTTAATAGTTGCCGCAGCCAATAATGAAGCACCAACTGCCGCTACTCCAAGCCAAGGCAGCATCTCCATTTTACCTGCCTCTTTGCTTGCAAGCTCCAGCATTTCAACATACTTTTCTGGGCCTCCTGCTACTTTTTTGCATCTTTTGATAATTCTGCATAATCCCAATTCTGAGCCATACTATTCCTCCTCTTGACTTTTAGTCTTTTCATCGAGCTCTTTTATATGTCTTTCTGCTTCATTAATACGCTGTTGTTCTTCGTCAATCTCTTCCTGAAGATGCTTGATACTCTTTTTTCTTTCTAGCAATAATTTCTTTGGAAGATTGGATATTGCCTAACAACAACTTACGTATTTCTGAAGTATTAACGTGAGCATTTTTTATCTCATCATTCTTTATAAGCTGTTGAGCAAGAATGCCTCCAACAATCGCAGCTGTAGCTGTTGTTAAGCCGACTGGCGAAGCCAATAACCCTGTAGCAATACCGGCGTACTTTGGAGAGGTTTTAAGAAAAGCATCAAGCATTGATTTTGTTACTACATTTCCGCCTTTTCTCGATTCTTGAATTGCTTCTAGCTTACCTGAACGAATCCATCTTCTTACGGTTTCTGGATTTGTATTTAGCATATCTGCTATTTCCTTAACACTATAAGTATCCATCAAGCTCCCTCCTTGTAGTAATAATGTATCACAACAAATGTAGTATTACAAGAATAAATGTAGTATTAAATTGTGAAGTTTATATTAACATCATACACGCACGAAACCCTCCCAGCCATGATGGTTGAGAGGGTTTTAATTTATAATTCTGGAATACCAGTCTTTATTTCGTTTTCATTATAATCCAATTTCAATTCTTTTTCTTAACAGATTATAGTCCTGCACAATTGCAACGACTATATCTTTTATCATTCTGAATTCTTCTTCATCAGCAATATCTTTAACATCAATACTTCCACCTGAACCATTTCCCGAATAATGGTCTGCGGCAAATCTATATGCAACCGCAAGCTTTAACAGTTTTTGTGAAGCCAAACTGCCATTGCTTATTATGTAATCACACAACTCTTTCTTGTTAAACTGCGATATCGGTGTTTCAATCTCTTCTGTTTTTTCTTGTAACAGATGAACCATTTGCTTTGCTTATATTGAAAGTAGTAGTTTCCTTGTGTGTTGGCGTAATTTCTAAAAAAGGAGCCTCTTCAAAAGGTATATTTCTTTTTATCTGTCAGTTCTATAAAATGCCTAACATACTCAGACTGAATAATAATCGCATACAATTTGCAGTATAACTCAGAGTACTGTTTATAAAAAGAAATCATATTTGAACTTTACATCATTTGAAAAAAGTTCAAATCCTTCACGGAACTCTTGCTGGACTTCCTCGGTCTTTCTTGTAATTTCTTCTATGTCTTCTTTAGTTGCTAAATTCTTACCTTTTTCATCCATGTATGAAGGAAGATAATTTTTGACAAACAAACCAATTAAAAACACTGCAACTGTCAATAAAATTTCAAATATCAATATAGCCCAATCCATATTAATTCCTCCTTGTATTTACTGATTCATGCTTAACGCTTTTTCATAACATCTAATCCACAGCCTAAACCCTTTGACCGTTTTTTTTCAGTAGATATGTTTCAATATAAAAATACGGACTTTCATGAGCTATTGCCTAATCTCAAAAAAAGCCCGTAAATACGCTTTACTTTTCGCTATTTATTTCTCTTTCTTTGACATCAAGACTACCGTCTCCACATGCTCCGACCATGCGAACATATCATACCCCTGCATGCCTCTTCTGCCTTATATCCGTGTTTCGTCAGATACCGCAGGTCTCTCGCCAATGTCTCCGGATTGCAGGAGACGTAGACCACTTTTTTCGGTGAAAGGGTTACGACAGAGGACAGAAAGGCTTCATCACTGCCGGCTCTTGGCGGGTCCATGAAGACGATGTCGGCTTTTTCGCCTTTTTTCGGCCATGGAGACCATGAAGGCGCCGGCGTCGTTCTGGTAGAAGGAGACGTTTTTGATTTGGTTTCGTTTGGCGTTTGTTACGGCATCGCGGACGGCGTCCGGGTTCAGTTCGACGCTGATGACTTCTCTGGCATCGCGGGATGCGATGAGGCCGATGGTTCCGATTCCGCAGTAGGCGTCCATGACGCGTTCGTTTCCGGTGAGACCGGCCAGGGGAGATGGCTTTTTTTCGTACAGGTTTTTCGTCTGAACCGGGTTGACCTGGTAGAAGGACTGCGGGGAGATGCGGAAGGTGCAGCCGCAGAGTTCATCCCCTCGATGTAACCGCGTCCGAAGAGGACAATGTCGCGTTTTCCGAGTACCATGCTGTCGGTGCGGTCGTTGACGTTCAGTACGATCGTGGTGATCTCCGGGTGGAGTTTGCGCAGGGCCTTTACGAAGTTGTTTTTTGACGGGAAAGACTGGTGATACGCAGACGAGGACGACCATGATCTCGCCGGAAGCAAAGCCGGTGCGCACCATGACGTGGCGCAGGAGGCCGTAGCCGCTGTCCTCGTTGTAGATCATGATTTTGAAGCTCTTCAGCAGACTGCGGATATCGCGGATGATGGCATCGGCACGCTGATCCTCGAGCAGGCACTCATCGACCGGAACCACTTTGTGTGTGCCCTTTTCATAAATGCCGGATATGATCGTTCCGTCTTTTTTTGCGTGCAAAGGCGGAATTGACTTTATTCCGGTAATGATAAGGATTTTCCATGCCAACCATGCCTTTGACCGGGACGATGCCCTTCAGAGTCTTCTTCAGGAACTGCTCTCTTTTTCGCGAGCTGCTCTTCGTAGGAGAGGTTCAGATATGTGCATCCGCCGCATTTTTTCTGATAAGGACATTTCGACGATGATGAACTCTTTTTCTGCTTTCCTTTTTTCCGGTGCCACGCTCTTTGTTTTCTCGGTACGAGCGGCTTTCTTTTATTTTCCCTGTCGAAATACGTCTTTTTTTTTTCCGTCAGCTCTTTTATTCTTCTCTCTCGTGTTTTCCACTTTCTCTTACCTTCTTCCTCTATTTCACAAACCCGCGCAGCAGCGCGATCTCTTTGCATATCCGTCCAGCTCATTGGGCGTTTCCAGATAGAACGGCAGTCCCGCCAGCGCCGGATGTGTCACAATCCGCTCAAATGCCGCAAGCCCCAGCGATCCTCGCCGATCTTCTCATGGCGGTCCTTATGGCTCTCAAACGGATTCTTGCTGTCGTTCAGATGAACCGCTTTCAGCTTCGAAAGTCCTACCACGCGGTCGAACCCCTCAAGCACACATCATCGAGGTGATCCACAATATCGTATCCCGCATCGTACACATGGCACGTATCCAGGCAGACACCCATGTGGTCTTTTAATTCCACGCGCTCCAGAATCGCCGCCAGCTCCTCAAACGAGCGGCCGACTTCGGTTCCTTTTCCTGCCATCGTCTCAAGCAGCACCGTGGTCGTCTGCTCCGGTTTTAAAATTTCATTCAGCATCTCCGAAATCAGACGGATTCCCTCTTCCGCCCCCTGTCCGGTATGACTGCCCGGGTGGAAATTGTAGCAGTTTCCCGGCGTATACTCCATCCGTTTCAGATCATCCTCCATCGTCATCCAGGCAAACTCTCGTGTGCGCATCCTTCGAGCACGGATTCAGCGTGTACGGCGCATGTGCCAAAATGCGCTCGATTCCATGCTCCTTACTGTAAGAAAGAAACGCTGCGACATCCGCCTCGTCGATGGCTTTCGCCTTGCTTCCTCTCGGGTTTCTTGTAAAAAAACTGA
>VOFJ01000189.1_pt1 | contig 12001 bp, 20 predicted proteins | sample 5384081 | NCBI WGS metagenome assembly VOFJ01 (sample SAMN12384729, study PRJNA508395) | human gut metagenome | isolation source: healthy gut I | host: Homo sapiens | reverse complement strand
ATTGGATTGAGCGCGTACCGCACACTGTCAATGCTGTGGTTATCCTTATCGGGGTATTGCCCGGTCAGTTCGTCGTCTTTGGTGCGCTCGTACTACTCATACTCGGCAAACTCTCGCGCTGTCTCCGGGCAGCGGTTCGGGTCAACGACGATTTTCACGAGCGATTGCAGCCATTTCATGCTGTACCGCACGGAATCCGGTCCCTTTTCGGTGGGCCGGATGGATGCGCCGTAGGCTTTCAAGTCCGCAATGGATTTCGGCTCGGCACTATCTGCAATAATGAGGTCTTGCGATGTGACGCTCTTTTCTTTCTGCAAGCGCTGCCAGAAAACCTCATTCGGGGTTTTGTTGCAACGCAGTTCATCGAAAATATAGAGCGTCATTTTCGATGGGCGGTAGCACATCTTGCTCCAATGGTTGGGGTCAGGATACCAGCCCCAGTCGATGCCCTCGTAGATGTAATCGAACGATGCAATCTCGGCATCGGTGATTTCGCGCAGCTCAAGGTTGCTGAATACCTCGCCGCCCGTGCCCGTGGGGATGCCCAGATACTCATGCTCATAGGCGCGGGGGTTGGTCTGCCGCAGCAGTTCCGCGTCATCAAAGAACATCTGACCGAGCCATTCGGGCGGCACGGTCAGATAGGTGCTGGAATGTACCAGCCGATCAGGACGCTGTACGAGCGCCTCTGATTCATAAAGTTGTTCAGGGTGATGGGCGGGTTGAACGACAGAAAATTCCAGAACCGAGAGCCGCCACGGTTGGTTGACTGCAACACATTTCGGATTTCTTTCATGCCATCGAATGTGTCAGCTTCTTCAAACCATGTGATGGCGCAGTACCCTTTGGGAAATTTCAACGATTTCAGCTTCATCGGGTCGTCAAGGCCGCGAAAAAGAATCGTCTGCCCGGTGCTTTTCCGGGTGATGCTCATGGGGGAGACATGACAGACAAATTCGCTGTCAAGGCCCAGTTTATCAAGGGCAAACACCATCTGGCCGTAGACCGAATCTCGCAGGGTGTTGGCGGTCTTACGGAAAATAACGGCGTTGCAAGCCTCGTTTCCCGGCTGAACCATAATCATCGGGATAACAAAAGCCGATGAAAGAGGATTTCAGCGAACCACGCCCGCCCTTGAGGATGTACTGCGAGTGCCGATGATCGAGAACATCATCCAGCAGCTTGTCATAGTTGGGGGCGATGACATCTTCGATATAGACATCAGGCATTGGGCACCGCCTCCCCATCGGCAGGGGTGCTGGTGGGTGTAGCCGTGCCTGCCTGATCGGCACCGGCCTGCTCTGCTGTCGGGGCAGCATCCTCGGCCACGGGGGCGGGCTTCTCGCCGCGTATCAGGTGGATGCGCACCGCATTAGGGTCATCGGCAGGCGTGGGTTTGCCGGGGCCACCTGCGCCCTCCGGGAGCGGCTCAGGCGGGGTAAACTTGTCGACACCAAACTGGCCGGGGGTGCCCGGTTCCTGCCCCAGAACGCGCAGAATGGCGAACAGGGATTCAATGTTGCCGTTGATGGCAGATTGGATAAGGGGAATGAGCATCTGTACCATGAGGGTCGTATTCTCGGAGAACACATCATCATAGCTCGTCAGTTCTGCGCTGGCCTTATAGTGGGCCTTGCCGCCCTTTTTCTTGTGCTGAGGTTTCGTCAGCAGATTCAGCAGGGCGTCCTTTACCAGTTTCTCCTCCCGGCGCTTTTTGGCCGCTGCCTTACCGCCTTTGGAGCGGATGGCAAATGCCTCCTCCGGGGGGAGCTGATTCAGTGGCGGTTTCATCCCGGATGTATTGCGAGGCTTTTTCTGCTTTTTCTCGCCGGCGTCGGCGGGCTTCGCGTCTTGCGGCGCGGGGCTTGCGCTGATCTCCGGCACAGCCTCGGTATTTTCGGGCATCTGCTGCCACCTCCTATCGGTAAAAATAAAAAAAGCACTCGGCGCATTTCAGCGCTGAGTGCTAAGGGGTATTCAGTTACTTGCCCTTTTTGGCGGCGGGCTTCTTAGCCGTGGCCTTTTTCGGGGCGGTGGTTTTCTTTTTGGTCTTGGCGGTAGGCTTGTACGCGGGTTTGTTATAACCCGCGTTGAGATGATCTGCAAGGGCGTTTGCCTGCGCACGGGTCATCTTAGACAGCTTTTCATCAATGTTGGACATTATGCGTACCTCCTAAAATACCGCTTATACGCGGGTTTTCGACATAATAAGGGCGCTGCGATCAATGACCGTGTAATACGTTTCGTTGTAGCCGACTTTGGTAGTAATGACATTATAGCCCATAAGCAGCGCAAACTGACTCATACTGTCGCTTGTGCTGTGCTCTTTGGCAAACCCCAACGCGCGGCGCGTGCGAGGATGGCTTTTAACAAAAGCATCATAGGCGCTCTGCAAACTGGATTCACTGATCGCGCGGGCCTTGGCCGGATTCAAAACAGCCCGCAAGGTCTTAGGATTCTGGCCGGGGTTTCCGTAGAGCTTAGAACCGCGCTTACTGTCGGAGAAATACAGGCCATCACCGTGGACGCCACGGCCCACATAACTCAGACTACCATCTGTCATCATATCACAAATATCGTCAGATGTCATCGAAATTCCCTGAACAGCATCGTCACTGTCATTGACAGTACGATAAATGGGAACGGCGCCCTGTTTAACCATCGCATTGAGCTGCTTATCAGAAACAATCTGCGGTTTATCATTCATGCCTAAACCGTAAATCATGCGCTGCAAATGCGAATCACATAGGAACTGCGGCATATCGACGCTTTGTACGTTAATCAAGAAATCGTGCATACTCGTATCATCCATTTGCTGAACATCCGAAAGTGTAACACCCATCGGGGGAGCATTAGGCGCAAGGCTGGCCGGAGTAGGCGGCGCGGGCTGATTCTGCAGGGCCACGGGCGACTGCTGAGGCTGAACACTCGCTAGCGGTACTACTAACGGAGGCAAATTGGCACCACCGCCAGACCCGCCGAGCGATGACGCGCTCAAGCCACTGTTACTTCCTCTGCCGCCCATATTATTTACCGCCTTTCTTGGCCGAGGCCTTCTTGGCGGGCTTTTTGATGATCGTCACGCTTTTACCCGTTGCCATAAAACGGCTACCGGATTCAGTGCTCTTTTTCTGCTTGCTTGCCATTTCAAGCCTCCTTACTCGTAAATCTCGACATCCACGATTACGCGCGGCAGTGTACCACCAACGCGCGGATTTGCAAAGGTGCCATCAAAATGGGCACCTTTGACACGGTACTTAGTATCGCGGGAGAGAATAATTTCAGCCTGCTTCAAATTGCCCATAATGCAGTTGGTGCTTGCCGGGGTCGAAATGTTGATGAACACCTCACGACCACCAGACTGAGAACCGCCGATAAAGGGATTCTTTTTTTGGCATCATAGGCCGTAGAAACAAACTTTTTCTCGGTATACTCAACACCATGCACGGCGGCATTGAGCTGAGCATCGGTCATGCGCTGATAATTTTTAACACCCAGCGCCTCCAAAAAGTCCTGATGCGCAGCACGGATAAGCGTGGTATTTTTACCGAGCGGGTGCATGGCCGCATCCATCATGTTCACCATGTACTGCTCGTTTGCGTTAAGCGCCTGCCCATTTTCCAGCTTATGGTTAAGGTTCTGACCCACACCGTAGCCGGTATTGGTTTGGTCTTGACGGATGTACTGGTTAATAGCGAGCTTGGTATTGATGTCGTAACCGTTCCAGACCTTACCGAGATAGGCCTCATCTTTCTGATTCAGCGGTGTGTAGCTGATCGGGCCAACGCTCAGCAACGACCCACCACCCATTGCTTGCGGAGCCGTCGAGGGTGGAGCGTTCTGAACTGCCGCGGCGGGAGCGGGCATTGCCTGCGGTGCCGGGTTAATCTGAGGTTGCGGGGTCATCGAACCGCTGGATGCCAAACCGCTGTTACTTCCTCTACCGCCCATCGGTATCGTCCTTTCCGGCGCGGATTCGCGCCTTGAGTTTTTCTTGAAACGCTGTAACGTGAAAAATATTTCCCTCGCACCCGGCGGGCACCTTGCCGTAGAAGATGATCTGCGCGGGCTGTAAGCGCCGCAGCATCTCATTGTACCCAGCCATGAACAGGTCTGCCGATTCGGGGTTTGCCTGTGTGCCGACGCTCGACACGGCAACCGCGCCGCCTATCGGCTCACCATCAAAGCACCATGCAAAGCTGTCCGGTGTACTCCATGAGATGGTCGGAATAACCTTGATGCCGTGGGCCTGCCAATAGGCACCCAGCCAGTGTTTGCGGTAGTGGTTGTAAATCTGGATGATGCGGGGAAAGTCTGTATATGTGCTGAAATCGGGGGTGCATACGGTATCGAACCGCGCCATCATGCCGAGGTAGTTGTCGGGATGTGCCCAGATGCGGTTGAACTGGTAATCATCCACGAAAAAGTGAACGCCATGCTCTGATGGATCCTCGCACCCTTTGGCGTAGTTGAAACTTATCCAGTTTTCAGCCGTAGTCAATTCGGGCCGCAGGATGGGGATGTCGAACCGCCCAGCGCCGGGGAAAATGCCCTTATTGAGATTTTCATAATTGCGCTCTGTGCGGTACACCATAGACCTCCGGGAAAGCAATAAAAATGCGCCGCAGTTGTGACACTGTGGCGCGTAATACAGAGACAGGTCAACGACGGCAGTACAGTCATCGGACCTCGCGGCGAACCGCGATAATAGCCAAAATCAGGCGCGTCATACGGGGAAGGAGTAAAAAGCCCGTTTGCCGTGGACGCGCCGCGAGGATGAAATGCCCTCAAGCCTCGCATGGTTGCACAGGCTGGAATCGAACCAGCTGCCTGCAGGCTCATAGGCCTGCCGGGCTGCCAATGCCCTACTGTGCGATATTATAGGCCACTGATCGAGATCGCCAGCGGTGGAACTGCGTGAATGAGGTCACAAGCCGCAATTTACCATCACTGGGAAGGTGCAGATCACTTGTGCCGCCGTAATGGCCGGACGGCGGCAATGGCCTAATGGGGCCGCATAAGGGTCTTGCACCCTTGCCGTGCTATAGGGAGATAACACAGCGCCCTTTTCGCTCTAATTGCCGATTGAGCAGCTATGCGGTAAAATGCCCCGGCCCCGTAGGTTACCGGGGTAAAATTTAGTGCAGGGGTCAAGGACCTGCACAGCGCCGGGCGTGAGAGGCGCACCCAGCGTATAGGACTTTTGCCACCTCGGCACAAACATGAACGCCGCCGCGCTTATTCACGTGGCGGCGCATGGAGGTGACAGCGGGGAAAACACGAGCGAGGGAGTACCCAGAACTCCCTCGCCCTAAACCCGCAATGTAATATTATAATAATAGCGATTAGAATACAACCGACACAGCGGACAAAAACGGACAGTTTCTCAAAAAATCCGCTTTTGTCCGCTGTTTTCGTGATTTTAGGCCGCGCTCTCGTCAATATAGCGCTTGCAAGCCTTGCGCGCACCGTCGCCCGTGTACCCCATACTCGCGCCCACCTGCGCCCACGGCAGACCGTCCACGAAACGCAAGTACATAATCTCACGCATACGGCTGTCGGGCACCGCATCAATATAGCCAATGAGCCGCGCCCGTTCTGTGGCACAGCGGATGATCTTTGCCTCGATACTGGCCTTTAATTCGACGATTTCAAGGGCCGCGCTTTCAACGCTCGACCCCGCACCACCGCCACCGGGCATCCCGGACATATTCGGCCCACCGGGGGATGCGGCGCGGGCCTCAAGCTCTGCCAGTCGCTGTTTATCACGGTCAATCTCCACATTCAGCCAGTGGAGTTGCGATAATTCTTTCATCGTCATAGTCAGACAGCCTCCTTTGCTGTGATGATTTTTGCTTTTAGGGATTCCAGCAGATGATTTTGTTCGGTGACACGGCCCATGACCGTTGCGATGGCATCTTCATCCTGCCCGCCCTGCACGACCAGCGAATGGATGATGACAGGATGCGTCTGTCCCTGTCGGTGTAGCCGCTTGTTTGCCTGCAAGTAAACCTCCGCCGAATATGTCAGCCCAAACCAGATGATGTGATGCCCACCGTGTTGCAGATTCAGGCCGTAGCAGCAGGACACGGGGGATGCGCCAGCAGAATGTCCACCTCGCCCGCGTTCCAGGCCCGTTCGTCGTCCGGGCCACTGTACACGCGCACCCGCAAGCCCAGCGGATCAAGGGCGGCGAGGATGCGGGCGAGGTCGTGTTGAAACCAGTAGAACAGCAAAGCGTGCTGACCGTGCAGACCCTCGATCAGCTCCACCAGCGCGGCCAGCTTGCAGTCATGGACGGGGATAACCTTGCCCTCCTCATCGTACACAGCCCCATTGCAGAGCTGTAACAGCTTGCCCGCCAGCACTCCCGCCGTGCCTGCCGTGATGGTCGATTCGTCCACTTGCAGCAGGGCATCCCGCTCCAATCGCTTATACGCGGCGGCGGCAGGGGCCGTCCAGCTTGACGGGAATCTCGTCATAGATGCGGTCAGGGAGGGTCAGATAGTCGTCACTGGACAGGCTGATGCAAATATCGCTGATAGCGGCGTAGATGGCATCTGCCGCGCCCCGGCGGGCCTTGTAAGTAAATATCTGCGACCTGCTGCGCTTGTCCGGCTCAAAGTACATATCGCGGTAAACGGAGATCGTGCGGCCCAGCCGCTGCCCACCGTCCAGCAAGTAGACCTGCGCCCACAAGTCCATGAGGCCGTGCGGCGAGGGAGTGCCGGTCAATTCTACAATGCGCTTGATTTTGGGTCGCATCGCCCGGAGCGCCTTAAACCGTTTGGCCTGATGGTTTTTGAAGCTCGACGATTCATCCAGCACGACCATATCAAACGGCCACGCCTTGCCGTACTCTTTGACGAGCCATTGCACGTTGTCCCGATTCGTCACGTAGACATCGGCATCAACAGCCATCGCGGCGCGGCGTTTGTGTAGCTGTTCCCAGCACCTCGGGCAGCGCAGATGCCGCAAATGCTGCCACCCTGAAATTTCGGTGCGCCATGTTGCCTCGGCAACTTTCTTCGGCGCAATGACGAGACAGCGTTGAATTTGCCACGCATAATACTTGAGATAGTTAAATGCGGTCAGCGTCATCACGGTTTTTCCCATGCCCATGTCCACAAAAAGCCCAGCGGCGGGATGGTCGATGATGTGCTGGATGCAAAACTGCTGATAGGGGTAGGGGTGGAACTCTTTACACTCCATCGCCATGCCGCATGACCTCCTCGCAATGGCTGAGAATCGTCTGCACCTGCTCCGGGGTCGATACCGTGCTGAACACGGTAAAGCCCAGCCGCCGCATCTGGCTCTGTACATACGTCTGCCGCATCCGCTCCTGCTTGCCCACCTGTTTCAGCTCAACGAACACAACGCGGCCACCCGGCAGCAGGATCATTCTGTCGGGCACCCCGGACGTGCCGGGGCTTTCAAATTTCAGGCATTGCGCCCCGTCGCCCAATTTCTTCACACCGTCGCGCAGCTTGCGCTCGATGACCTTTTCCAATTCCGGCATCCTAACATCCTCCCATCGTTTTCGCGGCATCGCCGCCGCGCTTGTCGAACTGACTGACACACGCGCACGCGCGTATAGACCCGTAAATACGGGGGTATATGCGCTCTCACGCGCGTTATTTTACTTATTTTTATTTTTATTTATTTTAAGTGTCAGAAGTGTCAGTTATAGATATATTGCAACGATATATCGTTAAAAATTTGACTGACACTTTAACTGACACTTATATTTTGCGCGTCAGTTGTGTCAGTACGCTTGTTCATAATTTTTTCATATTTAACTGACACTTCTGACAGTTCTGACACTTGGCATATAGAGAAGTGTCAGCTTTTTGGCCCAAAGTGTCAGTTGATTTTTTGCACACATTAAGTCTGTCTGTTGAATCTGCGATAACCGCGCTGCTGCTTGTACGGCCCAAACTTCATGCCCCGGTTGGCCTCCCAGCCGGGGGTGCTTGCCAGTACGGCGTTGATTTCGCGGGTGTCGGTCTGCTTGATGTCACGGGGGGCACCGTTGAAAAGTTCGCACCAAACCTCGGCGGCGCAGATGCGGTCACGGGGCATTGTCGGAATGTCCTGCCCCTTGCAGGCTCCGGCCCAGTAGTCGCGGCGCTTGTCCAGCGACCACTCAAGCCAGTTCGTGGGAACATCGCGCTCCACAAAATCACGGATAAGACCCTCACGGACGGATGCCTCGCGGTGATCTTCCTGCCGTGCGCGGGCCGCGTCTGCCAGGTCGCCGGTCAGGAACAGCGGCTCTCCCATCATCCAGCGCATCTTTGCCTCAGCCCAAATCTGATTGATTTCGTCATCGGTCAAATCCCATGCGCGGTGCGCAAGCTCACATTGGCCCACATCCACGGGCCAGAAACGGCGGTTGCCCGTGGTATCTTGCAGAAAATCGCTGACGTTGCAGGTGCCGAAAAAGACACAGCAGCGGGGCAGTTCTTTCACGTTGCGGCCATAGGCGGCGCGATAGCGGTCATAACGCAGGCTCAAAAACTGCTTGATGCGGGAAACATCAGTTCTGCGGAAAGCGTCAAGTTCGGCCACCTCGACCAGCCAAACGCCCTGCAAAAGCTCGGATGCCTCCTTGCCCTCAAACGTGCGGATGCTGTCGTTGTACCATCCCTTGCTCATCCTGTCCAGCAGCGTGGATTTGCCGAGGCCCTGCGGGCCGCACAGAATCAGCATATTATCGAACTTGCATCCCGGTTCCATCGCGCGGGCCACAGCACCGACAAACGCCTTGCGGGTGACAGCGCGGGTATAGGGGAATCATCCGCGCCGAGGTAGTCGATGAACAGGGTGTCCAGCCGGGGAACTCCATCCCACGCCAGCCCCTTGAGGAAATCCTGCACCTCGTTAAATGTATGTGTAGCCGCATGGATGTCCAGTCCCGCGTCGATGGCGTTGCGCTTAGTGATCTTGTATCCCTTTTCCATGTACCAATACATAGCCGAAATGTCAGAATCAGCCCACGCCCGCCGTTTGAATTTATCGGGGTTTTTGTCCCACGGCAGGGGATACAGCACCTCGCCGCGCCCGCTGAACTCATTCAACTTGAACCGTCCGCATAGGCGGAGATCATTATTGAGAATCAGCAGTACATTCTCAATAGTCTGTTTGGTCTTGCCGTTCTCGTCACGCTGAATCTGGCCCATCCATGCGCTGGGGTCGGCCTGCGGGCCGTCCTCGCCGATGACCTCACCCTGTACAGGCTCGGCACCGTCACTGTCGCCGAGGGGTCTGCTGATGCCCGTTGCCGGGGATGGGGATGATGGCCCCAAAGTCGGCTTGCAGTTGGTCGAATTGTTCTTTGTTGTAGATAGTCTGCACCGCGCTATCCTGCATCGCCGTTTCACACATGGCCTTATAGGACGGCAGTTTGTTGGTAGGGGTGTTGCCGGGGGGCATTGTCGTCCTTATCGCCGTACAGGTGCAGGCGAACAAGGTCAAAGGCGTTCACAAGCTGCATGGAGCAGGGGTCGGTGGCGTGATGGCTGTACAGGAATTTGCCATTGTCGTAGATGATAGCGCCGCCCGCTGTGCTGCCGCCCGTATAGGTGTACCGCTCCTCACTGCCCATGATGCACGGGGTATAGATTCCAGGCAGAAACTTGTCCATCGCCGTGCGGATGTCATAGGCGCGGCAGAACGCGCCCACGATGCCAGCCTTGGCCGTGGGGTCGCCCTGCTTGAGTGCCATCTTCTGGTAATTCGGGGCCGCGCCGGGAACCTGCGGCCATTCAGCCATGTTGCGCCAGTCGGCGTAGGTGCCCAGCAGGAAGTCCACGGATGCCAGCGGCGCATCCTTGCAACGGAACACATAATCCGAATCCACGCAGGCGCTCGGCCAGTACATGAGGCGGCTTGCCTGAAAGGTGGTAGGGTCGGCTTTGTCGATGCCAATCAGCCACGCCAGGCGCCGCGCCAGCGGCTCGTACTCGTCGGGGGCAGCGGTGTGGTCAAGAGGGATTACGACACGCAGGCGGGGCTTATTGGGGCAGTGCTTGCGGGTGGAGTAGACCGCATAGCTGCAGCCGATGGCGTCCACACGGCTGATGATCTCATCAGTGCCCCAGCCGGGGATATTATCAAAGTCAAGCGTCACAAGGTCACGCCCGGTCACGGCATTGGCCTTGCGCCGCCCGCTGTTGAGGGAGCCGCCCACGAATCCGCCGACATCCTTTAATGCGTCCTGCTGAGGTTTCGGCAGGTGCATATATGCGTCGAGCGTTTCCGTCGAACGGACGGGATTCCGCAGGCGGTCATACAGCTCTGCCACGGTCATCAACTGAGGTTTCCAGTTGAGGTCGTTTCGAGATGCGCCGGTGGTAATGGTAATTTGTCTATCGAATTGCATGACCGTTTTCCTCGCTTTATCGTTATAATGGAGTCTCACTGTTGGGTTGCTCACGGGTGAACAGCTCAGACGCAACGGACGTCAGGTATCCGGCAATTTCGGAAAGCTCAGTGCCTTTGGTTTCCCATCGCATAAGGGTGTACACGGACTGCCCTGGTTTTTCTGGGTCGATGCTGCGAGCGATGCACACAAGGTTTTTAGGATCCTGTTTTGCAATGGCTGTCAGCCATGCCGTGATGCCCTTTGTGTACTCATTGCCGTTCGGGTCGAGGACGATAACGGGATAAACCTCGGCATCTTCTTTTTTTTTTGTTCGTTCGGTGTAGCCATTCCTCAAATCGCCTCCTCACTTGTAGATGTCGCCACTCTGCTTATGCCGCAGGGTGATTCGGCCCACGACCTCGAACCCCGCCAGCCCGCAAATATACTTGACCGTGTGGATAATCGCGGCGATAGCATCAAACCGCGCCCGGTATTCACTGGTTGCTGCCGCCTCAATGCCCTGATATGCGGTAGGGTCGGCATAGCCTTTATCGTTGTAGTAGGGATTATTGCGGGAGTTGAACGTAATCAAATCCTCTTGGATGTTAGTCATGGTCGGGATCCTCCATTCGTGCGCCGCAGTTCGGGCAATACATCATAGACGGGATTTCCGTTTGCGTAACCGTCATACTCGCCCCCTGCCAGTAGGACGTAGGACGTAGGACGTAGGCTGCAGGGATTCCGGATCGATGGTCGATGCGGCATCAATAGATTCGAGCACTCTTTTGCAGCCCTCAGCATAGAAAAATGATGCTATCTTTCTGGCGCGCATCCCTTTCGGGGCTATTTGAATCGGTAAGGTGCTGTCAAAAGCTTCAAAATTCTCGGCATCAATCAGTCGCATAATCGGCCTCCTCGTCTGTTGGCTCAATAAAAAGGTAATGCTGATCATCAATCGGAACGGATACACCGTCGGGGCAAGTCTCGACATCGCCGTTAGATTCCTCAGAGTAGATAACTTCCGGATCATCCTTGCTCATGGACTTTGCATCCTCGGCGGATTCGGCGGAAACTACAAAAAAGCCGCTGAATGGGACTTTATACAGACATTTCATTTTCGGTAGACCTCATTTCTTTGCTAAAAAGTCGTTGCTGAGGGCTGTATTACTCAAATCTTCAAGCCTATTGGCGGCAGTTTCAATGAGAGACTCGAAAAGGCTGTGACAGGCATACCCATGACGGTGTTACCGATGCGATAGTCATAGCATCCACTTTTCATTTCACGAAGCCTTTGAATAATAACCGTATCAGCATCAAAGCTATAATCGTGGTTGTGAGATTCTTCATGTTCTTCACACTCGGATGCAGAACTAAACTCTTTACCACAAAACTCGCAGGCGTACATCGTGTATTTGTTCATTTCTTGTCAGCCTCCCCACTTTGTTTCTGTGTAGCTGTTGCCAGCGCGTCCTGCAGGCGAGGATGTTTGCCGCAGGATTTGCCCTCGGTGCAAAACTGGTATTGCGGGTTGGTTTCACATTGCGGAACCATCATGTTTGCAATATCGGGGGCGATGGGGGCAACGCAGCACTGCATCGCCATAAACAGTGAGCGGATTTCAAACTGTGCCCTACG
>VOFJ01000172.1_pt1 | contig 12001 bp, 24 predicted proteins | sample 5384081 | NCBI WGS metagenome assembly VOFJ01 (sample SAMN12384729, study PRJNA508395) | human gut metagenome | isolation source: healthy gut I | host: Homo sapiens | reverse complement strand
CCTTCACCTCAGCATAAGTATCCAACTCGTTGAAGTAACTAACGCGAAGTGCTAGATAAGTATTAGCAAACAATTTAACAGCCTCTGCCTCTGTCATACCCATCAACAAGGTATCGATATCCTCCCTTTATAGCACCTTCCTGCAGTAGTTGCGCGAAAGTCTTCGCATATTCCTCTGCCACAGAATTACTGATTGCCTCAATAGCAGCATTTTCTTCATCCCACTTCTTATTACGTTCAGATGGCAATACCTTTGGATATCCAACTATAATACGAGAAGGATACAAGTTATCATACAATGCCTTACTTTCACGAAGAAACTCTGGAGAGAATAACAAATTAAACTTCTTTCCCTTCAATGCCGGATCTGTCAAGAATTTGAGCGCATACTTCACATAGAGAGAACGGCAATATGCTACAGGAATTGTTGACTTGATTACCATCACAGCATCAGGATTAACACGCAGAACTAGGTCAATTACATCCTCTATATGGTGTGTCGAAAAAAAAAGTTCTTCTGGGGGTCATAGTTAGTTGGAGCAGCAATTACATAATCAGCGTCCTTGTAGGCTGCGGCACCATCAAGGGTTGCTTTGAGGTCCAGATCTTTCTCTGAAAGATATTTCTCGATATAGTCATCCTGAATTGGAGAAATCTTTTGTTGAGTTTCTCAACCTTTTCAGGAATAACATCAACAGCAGTCACTTGGTGATGTTGAGAGAGTAATGTTGCGATAGAAAGACCAACATAACCTGTGCCGGCAACGGCGATTTTAATATTTTCGAATGATTTCATGATTAATAATTTGAATTGAAATAGTTGATAACGTTATATATTATTGATAGAATTCTTTATACCAAGTAGCAAATTTACGTAAGCCATCGCGCAGTGGAGTTGAAGGCTTGAAACCATAATCCTTTTCTAGGGGTGTAGTATCAGCGTAGGTTACAGGAACATCACCTGGCTGCATAGGGACAAGTTCTTTATGGGCTTCGAAGTTGTAACCCTCTTGCAAGACTCCTGCACGAACCAGTTCTTCCTGAAGAATAGTCACGAAGTCTAGCAAATTCTCTGGAGCATTATTACCAATATTATATACGGCATAAGGAGGTACAGGTAATCCATCCTCCCCTGTCTTTTTTTCTCTGGAGCTCCTTTCATTACACGGATTACACCCTCTACTATGTCATCAATGAATGTAAAATCTCGCATACAATTACCATAGTTGAAGATTTTGATTGTTTCTCTATTTACTAGCTTATTGGTAAAACCAAAATATGCCATATCTGGGCGACCAGCAGGTCCATAAACAGTAAAGAAACGCAACCCTGTAGAAGGGATGTTATACAATTTTGAATAGGCATGAGCCATCAACTCATTACTTTTCTTAGTGGCAGCATATAGAGAAACTGGATTATCCACCTTATCATCAGTAGAATATGGGACTTTCTTGTTGGAACCATATACAGAAGATGAAGAAGCATAAACAACAAGATGTTCCAATGCCTCCTCATTACGACATGCTTCAAGGATGTTATAGAAACCTATCATATTGCTCTTGATGTAAGCATCCGGATTTGTGATAGAATAGCGTACACCAGCCTGTGCGCCCAAATTTACCACTACATTAGGGTGATACTGAGAAAATATGCCATTGATAGTTTGTTTGTCAGAAAGATCACCCTTGATGAAAGTCCAATCACCACCAACCTCAGACAATTGCTCTAGACGGTAGTTCTTGATATTCACATCATAGTAATCATTCATATTGTCGAGACCAATAACCTTTACGCCCTCAACTTCCTTTGAGTAATCGTATACACAAGTTGCTTCCAATAAACCCTGCAGCACCTGTTATCAAAATCGATTTATCTTCTAAACTTATCTTTTTCCATCTTTACCATTTTGGGGATTAATATATCGTATTAATTTACTTACCGAATTTTTTCTACTGCCTCGTAGTAAGTGTCAAGAGATCCTATATCGAAACGACTAGCAGACATTTTCCAGGCATGTATTTCGGTATTATCAACCATATAATGAGCAAGATTACCGGGGGAGTATCTTTGCCACAAGAATTGGCAACAGAGTAGCGAACGAGTTCAAGATCTTTCTTTAAATATATATAAAATGGAGGTACTGCCCAATGAGACTTTTGGGGCTTGTGGCTTTTCTTCCATATTGAGAACATGCATATTATCATCCACTACGATCACACCTGTACGTTGAAGTTTCTCTATAGATGGCTCTTCATGGCACATAATGCAGCTAGTGGCCTTAGATTTTGCAAAGTCTACAAACTCTGAAAAGGAGAAGAACAGCAAATTATCCGCTGCAACAACTAGTATGTCATCATTTATATTAAGCTTATCCAACGCATAGAGTAAATCACATACAGCACCCAATCGAGTATCATTAGTGGAAGTTCCATCATCTATGATAGTAATCTTCTTGCTATAGTTCTGCTCCTTTTGTCCAATCTTCAAAGATTGGAGCAAACTTATGATTAGTGATAATTACATGCTCATCAATGTCATCAATTTTATCTATATCGTCAAGAATACGACCGAGAATGGTTGAATTACCAATCTTCAACAAAGGCTTTGGAAAGTTCTTTGTCAACTCCCCCAAACGAGTCGCATATTCGGCTGCAATTACAATGTTTTTCATTGTATAATATTCATTTTTTTAATTTTCAATAAATCTTGCACCATCATCAGGTTTAACCCAATATGTTTTGAAAGTCATTTCGTATTCAGGGAATTGAGCAAGATACTGCCTTGTTACCTCAGCTTCAATACTTTCTTTATATGCTGGATCTACAAGTGCAATAATAGCCCCCTTGAATCCTGCGCCACTAAATCTGCCACCATATACACCAGAAAGTTTATGCATGATGTTATATATAGCAATCAATTCTGGAGAACCACACTCATAATTATGGATACTACTCGCATGAATCAAAACTCAATTTACCGAAGAGTTACAGGATTACCTGTTTCCCATGCGGTAACACCTTGTCTGACTCTACGATATTCTGAATAAAAATGCTCAGCTCTTCTGGAAAACCGAGCAGGCATAATATCTCTTGTCTTCTCAAAAGATTCTTTTGGAATGTCACGAAGGAATGTCTTGTCGAATGTCTTTAGTGGTTGATCTGCATATGCCAAAATATTCCATGCAGCCGTTTTGCACTCATACACACGGAGATTGTAATCAGAGTTCACGAGACTACGCGTAAGGCCACTAAAAAATATACCAATCTCAAAATCAGGCATAGATAAATTTCTATTGATTATTCGATAATGATTAGAATCACAATCTTAAGAATAGCAGACTATTCTTTTTTTGACCTAAAGCAAATACATGCCTGATCCAGTAACCCGTTGTTCAAACCTATATACTCACGTTCCGCTTCAGAAGCAATAAGGACAACCTCAAAGGGCTTTAAACTTATACCATTCGCCTTAGCAAATGCCATTACGTAAGCTATTAGCACAGCTGCGGAAGAACTTATGCCACCAACAGGAAGAGAGCCTTGCAAAACACCGTTGATACCATACTTCAGATTAAATTGCTTTGACAAAGCATATTTAGCGCTGCGCACATAATCACCCCATTGTCCTTGTTTTTATCTGTGTTTTGGTCGCTATATCAAATTCGACAAATCCTTCAAAAGAGAGGGATTCTAGATGAACCTGGCTGTTTTCACTTGGGTGAACCACAAATCCACTCCCTTATTGATCGCAAATCTGTTACTATACCGTGTTGATGGTCAACATGAGCCCCCAAAGGGCAAACACGATAAGGAGAAAAAAAAATATGATATTGATAATTATCCATATGTATTTATTTTAGTGGTATCAATAGCTATACACAATATTTAATTATCTTATTAAACAACTTTTTACGCTAACCATGAGATAAATCTGCCTCTTATGGATATATAAATAATACCAATAGGAGTCCAAAAGACTTCAATAGGATAATGTTTTTTGACAACCGTAATGAATGATTAATCCATTAAAAAAAAATGTAGATATACGACTTTCATAAATAACATGATTCTCTCTAACGTCGTAATGTCCTAAATTACCAGCCTTTAAAATTTCACTAAGTAAAAAGCGGTCTTCTTTCTGATTTGGCTTGCATGGTAAAAATTCTTTGTTAAATCCGAAAGCTTCCATCAGAACCCACATAACTGCAGAGGTAAACTTAAACATTGAAAGCCGTTTTATAATTACAATTATATCAGAGTTTCTATTGTTAATCGATAAGAAATATAAATCTAAGACTTGTCTTAACCCAACTCCCTCAACAAGGAAATACCAATAAATATGATGAAGCACATGGACAACATTGAAAAGATGAGCAGGGACAATCAGATTGTTATTTTTGTTTTTACAACAAAACTTTTCTTTCCAAATTTTCGGGATAATTTTTTTGAAGTCTATAATTTCTAATGAGATTACGACTTATCCATGGCCTAAAAAATGAACTTCAACATCAGTATTTTTGAAAAAATCCACATGTGTATGCATATAGTCAAAATGGTGTAATGTAGAGTTTTTTTTATTCATTTAATAGTCTTAATAATATTTCCATCAAACCATACATCAATATCTCCATAATAGGCTCCAATACTTTGTCCCTTTAAAATACAATTATATAAGCCACATTCATTCAGTGTTTTCTGAACTTCTTCACATTGTAAATTTAATATTTTATTACGTTTTACCAAAAGTTCTGTCATACCAAACCATTTTAATATTAATAATTCATTTGGCATTTGACTTTTTGGTATTTTATTTAGGCCAACAAAAGTAATTCCAATAAGCGATTGTTGGGAAGCGATAGTAAACGCGTTATTCCACTGAATGTTATTGGGTGGAAACGATAAATGAGCTCTGTTACCAATTGCTATTTGAATAAGTTCAAAAGAACAAAACTACATCCTGCCTATCTCTTTCTCTTTTTGCTGTTTATTGGGCATGACATCAATCAATAATTTACATTGTAAGTTTCCTTCTTATTTTTCCATTGTATAACATACGAATAATAGAAGAAGGAAGGAGTCTGAAATATATCTAGCTATTGGAAATAGCGATTTATAAGAAGAAATTCCAAATAGTTTATATATTCCTTTTTCGTGAACTTTAAATTCAAGATTACTATCCTTCCTATTTGATCTACGCTTATAAACAGAATCGTTTCGCCTAAAATTAAGAAGAACTTTATCAATATTTGCCACATTATAACCTGCAGTAAGAATATCAAACCACAGGGGCTAAATCTTGAGATGTACGATAATTCTCATCGTAAAAATACCATCGTCAAACATTGACTTTCGCATCATAACTGCAGGATGTGCAAGTGGATTTGCTTTATATATGAGTTTCTTTGCTCCATCTGTATCTAACGGAAACTTTCGTACGCCTAGATTTTCACAAATATCGCTAAATTCTTGAATATAAGCACCGATTACAGCTACATCTTTATGTGTATCTAAGAATTCAGATTGAACTGCGAATCTGTCTGGTCGTGATACATCATCACTATCCATTCTTGCAATATAATCAGTATCAATAGCTGTAATACCCTTTGTTGAGCGACTTTGTTAAACCTATATTAACCTCATTTACGATGAGCGTTATGATATCTCCAAGCTTTGCAATCCATCGGTCAAGAACTTGTTAAATCAATGCCGACAGGCCCATCCTGAACAAGTATTATCTTATTGGGCTTTTGCCCTGATCATCCCAAATACTTTGGAGTGAACGCTCCAAGTATTCGGGTTTTTCAGATTTGTATACGGACATTAATACGGATATTTTTTTCTTACTCATACTAATAAATAGGAGTCAACCAATCCATTCTATTTGCCAATTTACCTCTTACACAATCGAGATAAGTCAAGTGCAAGCGCTTTGTAATCTCACCCTGTTCACCTGAATCTACTTCATACCGGTCGATAGTGTAGATAGGGGTAATCTCCATTGCAGACCCACAAAGAAATGCTTCGTCAGCTAAATAGAGTTCTGTACGGTCGATAGTACGTTCCTCAACCTTCAAGCCAAGTTCTTCCTTAGCCAAACAGATAATTGTGTCACGTGTAATTGATTCAAGTACACTATCTGTTAATCGAGGAGTAACTAGTGTATCACCCTTTACCATGAAGAAACAGCTACCAGGACCTTCTGCCACCTTACCAACTTCATTCAAGAAAATACAAGTGTCGTATCCATTGCGTAATGCTTCACGCTGTCCAACACGAGAGTTTATGTAATTGGCACCACACTTAATACGTGGGGAGAGGTTCTCATCACTGATACGTCTCCATGAAGTAACGCAACAATTCAAACCTTTCTTATTGTATTCTGCACTTGTTCTTCCACGTGGGATAGGTGCAACAAACATCTCTACAGGACCTTCTGATCCCCAAGAGCCAAAACCATCAACAAATAAAGTCTGTCGAACGCTTAAGTTCTCTCATCATATTCATTAGCCTTAACAGTATCTACCAAAGCTTTCTTGAAATCATCTTTGGTATATTTCAGATCAAACTGGATTAATTTAGCAGAACGAATCAAACGATCATAATGGTCGCTCAAACGGAAAGCATAAAGTTGATTGGTTTCTTCATTCCAATAACAAGGGATTCCCTCAAATACATTCAAACCAAACTGTGATGTAGGTGACAGTACATTCACCTTGGCATCGTTAACATCGAGAATCTCGCCCTTAAGCCAGATTCTTCTATGAGCAACATCGTACTTCATATCTAAATATCTTTTTTAAAAGTTCTTATTCTTCATCAGGAAGGTGAGCAATACGCTTTACTTCATCATCATCCAATTCTGCAGATTCCTCTGCACTCATACCTTCTCTCGCTGGTCTTCATTGATATTCGCACTTTGGAATACCTTGATAACTGACCACCAAAAGAATTTTGATATCAACCCAAACACCTTCACTCTTGAAGAGATCGACATACTGACCATCAAAAGTCACTTTCTCATCCCAAGAGTTCTCGTTACGCCCCTTACATTGAGCCAAACCTGTGATACCACCTTTCACTTGGAAGCGCTTCTTGTACTTCTTATTCAGTGTATCGTAATCACCAAGTTCGTATGTTACACAAGGACGAGGTCCAACTACTGAGATATCCCCCCAACAACACGTTGAAGAACTGAGGTATTTCATCAAAGACTAGTCTTACGAAGGAATGCTCCCACTTTGGTTACACGTGGGTCATTATCGTAAGAGAACAATCCTGTGCCTTGCTTCTCAGCTCCCACACACATTGAGCGGAACTTCAACATCTGGAATATTCGACCATCCTTTGTTCTACGACCTTGCTTAAAGAAAACAGGTCCTTTGGAATCCGTCTTGATTGCAATTGCCACTATAATCCAAACTGGTGTAAGTAGCAAAATGGCAATCGAACAAGATATAATATCAAAAGCTCTCTTGATAAAGAGATTTAAATTTATACATACTGATTGTATTAGAATGCGAATGTATGGAAGATATCATCAAATACTTCACCTTTCTTAATTACTTCTACCTTCTCGCCACAAATATCAAGTACAGGGAAGTTAGGCAGAATGAATGGTGGTTTCATTACGAGTGAATAGCTACCACAGTTGTTAATCACGATAGCATCCTCACGACCGAGTTTACCGTCATAGTTATGATAAAGTACATCACCCTCGATACATGTGAAGCCAACTAAGTCAAGCTCACTATACTCCCTGCTGTTCACCACCCATTGCAATGACCTGCATTGGAGGATTCACACCACTCATGCTGATATTCTTCTGACTACCGAGAACAGTTGCGATATACTTGCCACGAACATTCTTTATAGTCTTAACAGTACCAACAAACTTCATACAGTCGCCTACAACAGCTGAACCCGGTTCGATAATTAGCTCTGGCTTTACGCTCTTATCCTTCAAGTATTCTGCAAAATACAGTTGCTGCTGCTTCTGCATACTGCTGGTAATTGGGTATCTCACCAGAAAACTGAGCCTTCAATGAATCGTCCATCTTACCAAACAAGCCACCACCAATATCAATACGCTCTGGAATAATACCAAGGCGATCAATCAACTCAACCATACCCCTTAGCTCGTGCGGGCCAATATTCTATCTGACGCTTAGCAAAATGGCACTGGAAATTGTAGAAGTGAACATTCGTAGTATCCTGTACATAATCCAATATTTTCTTAAAATCGTCGCTATCTACATCAAAACCGAAACGACTTACAACACCATCGCCAACCTCATAGTTACAACGAATACCAAGATTAATAGTATTGCTTGGATGACGCTTAGCGATACCCTTAATAATATCAAGTTCCTCAATACAGTCAACATTGTCGATACCACCAGCTACAAGAAACTCCTCAAGCTTCTGTGAATTCTTGATAGGTCCATTCCAAATGATGCGATTGTGCTTAACGCCACAACGAAGCGCAATCTCCATCTCCATCTCTGAAACCACCTCTGCGTAGCCGCCCATTTTGTCAACCAACTTGCAAAACTTAGGGGTATAATTAGTCTTATAAGAGTAAGCAATATTAAAATTAGGATAAATACTGCGGAAAGTATCTCTCAACTCGATAAAGTTCTTCTGAAACTGCTCACTGTCCAAAAGATAGAAAGCATCACCATACTCCTCACGGAGATTTGTGATAATTTTTTGTCTATTTTCATATCTAATATTTATTCTTATTTTTGATTTTATTTACAATCATATTTACTTTCTCTTCAACCTGTTCATGGTTTACTTTGAAATAGTCAACCACTTTTTTTGAGCTTCTGCTTCGAGTGCTCGAATCTCACCTATTCCAGTATTGAAGATGTTACGAATTTCATTTAGATCGGTAATCTTCTTTGTATCACAGAAACTTCTGCCCACAATCACCTGAGTACTACCAAGACGATAATGTTCCTTCAAGACGAATGAACCTGGTAAATCGCCACCATGAAGACCTGCTATGCCACCAAATCCAAACTTGATGCCCTTACTCTTAATCTTATTAGCTAGTTTCTCTACAATACCATCGGTAAGCAATTGGAATATGAACGTCATCCCCATTGCCAAATGAAGGTCATTAAGACCAATGTGAATCATATCAATACCAGGAAGATTCATAATCTCGTCAAGTAAAATAGCAGCCTCAGGAGTTTCAAGCAGCAAACAAGACTTCGCCTGCTTATTATGTTTTTCATTTGCCTGCTTCACAAAACAAAAGGAAATCACCTACCTCCTGAACTGTGTGAAAAAAATGGTAGCATAATGATATCAGCACCTGCCTCTACAGCTTTTTACCTATTTCTTCCTCGGAATCAAAATATCCCACATGGTTTTTATGAATAGGATTGACACGAACCAATACCTGTGACTTACTTACTGCTTCGCGCACATTGCGTATATCTTGTATGGTATGATGATTCTGGACTGTATCCAAACCACCTTTGTCTATCATCCTTGCCGATAAATTCCATATCGACAAATATCCAATCAACTCCAGAATCCTCAGCAATTTTTCGCGACTTGGGGATTATTGGTTATGTATATTAAATCTAACATAGTACATTACTTTAAAAACGATTTAATAGGCTTTGCCGGTATACCAGCATACAACCATCCTTCTCTATCTAAATTTTTGTTACTACAGAACCTGCAGCAACTATAATTTTTGGCGCAATAGTAACACCTGGCATTACCATAGAACCTGCACAAAAAGCCAGACTCCTTCACCAATGTGAACAGGAGCCTGGATATGCTCTCTGTTTTTACAAATACATTTATTGGGATAATCAGATGTATCAAGTCCTGAGGTTAAAATTTTAACTCCATGACTTATTGTTACACAATTATCAATTTTTACCCCCCCACACACTGAATATAGCAATCCGAATTAAGAGACACATCATACCCTAATTCTAACCTTTTAATATTACCAATAGTAGGTATTCCATTAATTTGTAAAGATCTCCCCCATAGTATTGGGCGAAATAGTTTGTAGGATTCACGCCTTAATTTATTTAGAATTCTTAAAAACATAATTATAGTCAAGTTAGAGATTATTATATAATCAACCAAGATTTTTCTAGGAAATACTCGTTTGAATATTCACCTTTTGGAGCGACAACAATGCTTCCATTTTTGTCTTTTCGTAACCAATTACCCCACCAACTAAATGTACTTGGAGACATAATGCCATGCTCACAAAATGAAATAGAAAACAAATCAACTAACGCAGCATCAGAACCTGTATTCTCGACAAACAACGAATTGTCTAATTTATTACTAAAAGTGTCTTTACACCAAGTAATATCGTCAGAAAAACAAAAAAAGAGGATTCTTTACTTTTTCTTTAATGATTTTGATAGCACTTAAATAATAATCAACATCACCAATTACGTTACCTCCTTTAAGAGAATTTCGATTTATGTTATTGAGATAATCACCCTCGTCTAATATGAACAGCGACTGTATTTGAAGAGTCTATTGACTTTCTCCAATCAAATACTTTTTTTTTAAAATAATATCAGACGGAGAAAATATTTCTAATAATTCTTCTCGAAAAGGTTTAAAATATTTCGAAGTCTGCCAATATCCATCATAGAAATTAGTACTGTCTATAAAATAAGGTATAATACTGTAATATCTATGTAATTTTTCCATGAATAAAAAATTTTTATTTATCAAAGGAAGATTAACTCCTGTATTATATCTTATTACATGACTAATATATTTATTTTCAAATGGTTTAACCCAAATAGGCCTATTGATAATTTCCAATTTAATATTAGGAAAATCACTTACATCAATTATATGCCTTCTAGTAACATATTTAGGTTGATTTAAAAAAGAAATCAACATCAAAAAAAAAAGTTTATCACCTTTTTTCCTTAGAAAGTGCATAACCAAATGCATATTGAAACATCTGGTTACAAAGTCCACCCCATAACTTAACTATAATCATTTTTTTTATACGAAATGTAGAAATTAACAAACTATGATCAGAAAAATTTTCTTTTGAACTTCAGAATATAAACATTTAAAATGATCTGAATATAAAATATGATCTAAGCGAAATTTAAGTAAATTAAAATCACTATATGTAATTCCAAAACCAAATCCTCCGAACCACCATGAGTCACGAAGATTTTTATTTTCTAAAGTAGACAAACAATTGCTACCGCATACATCATTAAAGTCTCCACCTACTATAAATGGAACATCTGAATTTATTGCCTTGGATATTAATAACGATTGGTTTGATCTAATTACTTTAGCTTGTTGTAACTTTGAGTAATATATTTTTTGCTTGATAAAAAAAAAACTAATTTAGTCTTAGAAGCTTGTAGAAGTTGTCCAATATTATTTGACTCTAAGTGACAATTAACAATACTGATTGGTAAACTATTATAATCAATACAGTAAAAATTTATAAGTTCATTCTTGCTAATATTAGACACAGACTTAATAGGATATTTACTAAAAATAGCATTCTGTCCATAACTTCTAGTTCCCACAGTGTAATGGAAATGGGGATATAGACATAAAAGACTATCTCTTAAAATAGCACATCTGTTAGTATCATATTCTTGGAAGAGAATAACATCAGAGTCTATCTTTTTTATCACTTCAAATAAAATATGAGGATTATATCTGCTAGTATCCAAATAAGCTCCCTGAGAGTGAATATTGTAACTAAGTATTCTGAATCTGTTGCCAGAATCACTTTGAGAATGAAAATTTATAGCATAAATTTTAAAAATACCAATTAAATAGTAAAACTACTATCATTAATACAGACGCAACTTTCCATTTCTTTTTTTAAAACACAATATTACAATAACTATTATTGAGAGGCACAGCAATACTGGTAAACTCAGAAGAATAAAATATTGCATTACTAATTAACGTTTTCCATTCATAATACTCCAGCATCTAGGGAAAATCGTTCAATAAATTGGG
>VOFJ01001597.1_pt1 | contig 12009 bp, 16 predicted proteins | sample 5384081 | NCBI WGS metagenome assembly VOFJ01 (sample SAMN12384729, study PRJNA508395) | human gut metagenome | isolation source: healthy gut I | host: Homo sapiens | reverse complement strand
ATCGCAATAGCAAATCAAAAGGGCGGCGTGGCGAAGACGACCACGACGCACAACTTGGGTGCTGCACTCGCTGTTGCGGGCAAGAACGTGTTGCTGATTGATCTGGACAGTCAGGCCAGCCTGACGATCAGCGTCGGCATGGAGCCGCTGGAGGTTCCGAAGACGATTGTAGACGTTCTGAAGAAAGACGGCGCACCGATCCGCGAGTGCGTACAGAAAATCAATGACCGGATGCACATAGTGACGTCGATTATTGACCTGGCTCCGATGGAGATGGAGATGCTTTCGCGGGCGAGCCGGGAGAAGATCCTCGACCGGGCGCTGAAGCCGATCAAAGACAGCTATGATTATATTCTGATCGATTGCCCGCCGCAGCTCTCGATTCTCACAATCAATGCGCTTTCCTGTGCGGACGGCGTTCTGATCCCTGTCAAGACAGACTACCTGGCATACCGTGGCTTGACGCAGCTGCAGGACAGCATTCGGGAGATCCAGGAGCTGATTAACCCGGATCTGAAGGTTCTGGGCGTGATTGCGACACTCTACGATGCACGGGTATCGGACGATAAAGATATTCTTGCGCTGCTGAAGGAAGAGTATAATCTCGTCGGTGTCGTGAAGCGGCTGGCAGTGGCGAAGAAGGGAATTTATGATGGCCTGGCGGTCGTGGAGCAGGCACCGACCAGCGAAATTGCGAAAGAATACACGGCAATTGCGAAGATGATCATAAACGGAAATTTCGACCGGGAGGATATTGAAAATGGGTAATTTGAAAGAGCGTGAGAGCCGACGTAAAGCGTCTGTTGTTGGCAGCATCATTGAGCAGCAGCCGGCAGAGGAGATAACGCAGCGTAGTTCTGGCCGCGGCCGACCGAAGGAGGATCGGGAGCTGCGGAAGAGGGTGAGTTTGTCTGTGCTGCCGAGCCTGTATGAAGATATTCAGAAAATTGCCTATGTTGAAAGACGCAGCGTCAGTGAGCTGCTCAGTGATCTGATGGCGCAGTACCGGGATCAGCAGAAATCGGCACTTTCGGAGTATGAAAAGGTCAGGAAATGAAAGAGGCAACTCAGAGTTGCCTAGATGTAAACCACAAGTGGTTTACATCTGATGGGTTTTGAATATAGAATCAGGAGTGTAAAGCACATGACTCTTAGAGAGAAATTGATCGTATTAAGGGATAAAGCTGGAATCTCACAAATGGCGCTGGCGCATCAGCTCGGCGTGTCCAGGCAGGCGGTTACCCGATGGGAAAGCGGAGAGACAAAACCGTCCATGGATAAGTTGAAAGCGTTGGCGAAAATCTACGACGTATCGCTAGATTGGCTATGTAACGATATTGATAAAGATGAAACTACAAAGAACGAAGAGTCAAAGGAAAATGATCCAAAAGAAAATGGGAAAGTGCTTGTTGCAGAAAGAGAAAATAAGAAAAATACACATAGATTGACAATTGTTATTGTAGCAGTAGCAATTGTGATCCTGGCCGTGAGTGTCATTTATAGTATAAACAGAAATAGGAAGAATGAAAAAGTGGACACTCAGATTGAAGATATGGAGCAGGATAAGAGCGAGTCCTCGGCAGAAGGGAGCTTTGATTTTGAATGGTGAAAAGAATGAAAAAACATATGTGCGTATTGTTGGCAGTTATGTTGTTTGTTGGTTGTTTCGGGTAGATGTTAAGGCTTCAGAGGTTACTACATATGCAACAGGAAAGTTTACAGTAACGGTGCAAGCGGGGAAGGAAGAACGTGCAAAAACAAGATTCCCGTTAGAAGCTGGAGAGATTGTAACTATCAATGCAACGTATTCTCCACTTGATGCAAATGTGGATTTTGGATTGATTGATGAAAATGACACATTCTACCATCTTAAAGGGGAAAATGGAAGTTTTAGCAAGTCAATTAAGATTAGTGTGCGTGGGAATTATACATTTGCAGTGAAAAATAATTCGGACTATGTAATAGAAGCTAGTGGATATGTAAATTACTAATGACGACGCATAGGGAGACTGAATGATGGAAAGGGGGAAATTAGACAGAGAAGCAAATGAGAAAAAACGTGATTTATTATGCTGGCATTCTTGGTGTAATAGCTACATTCTTTGTTACATTCATGTCTTTTTCGAGCGAAACAATAGATTTTCAAATTCCGTTTTTATTAATTGGAGTACTTCTTTCTTTGTGCGTCATTGGAATTGGAAAGATTATAACGGTCATTACTAAAAAAGGAGATAACAATGAAAAGACATAACTCAAAATTGCGTATATGTGTGCTTGTGTGCCTTATCGTTCTTGCTATTGTTTCTACGTCTGTTCAGATCTTTGCTACCTCGCTTAATTCGCATACTGAAAGAATCCTCTTCATTACGGACGATACTGAGTGCAACCGTATGAAATCCGTTGAGGCATTTCACAGTAATGATGTAATTGCAGATGTACTAACGAGAGAGGCCGTTGACGCGGATATGCTTTCTTCCTATGGCGCTGTTATTTTGCCGTATGGAGAAGAAAATAATACTGTAGCTAGAGCGGCTTATGAAAATGGAAGCGTTGTGTACTTATATGGTGAATTGACTATTAAAGACTATAAGGATAGTGTTGGAGTAGATGAGTATGCTTTGACAATGCCTATTTATAAAGAGAGTGGTACCAGGGAGGAAATTGTACAGTTTTTTGATACGGACTATGAAGAGAATGAGATTTTCAATGTGATTAGTTATAGCCAGCATGCACTGCTATGCAAAATTTCTCAAGAACTGCCGGAGAATCTCGCTACATATGAGCAACAAAATGTAGATGAAAATAGTGATGAGAATATTTATTTGACAGCTGCAGAAAAAAACTTCTTAGCGCTGAAACGTAGAACTACGGCGAGAGCTGTTGTTGATAGCGATTTTGATATTACAAGCTATTTTGGGCCTAACAATGAGTATAGTGTACATATGGACTATACATTGTATCAGAACGATTCGGATAGAGACCCTGATTATGACTATTTTGGAATCAAAACAAAAATTTGGGTAGATAATAGTTCGGGAGATGTTTCTCGGCTGCGAACCAAGTATGTACTGCCATATCCATCTGATAATCTTTTGGAAACAGGTCCGGCGTCAAAAAGTAATGCTGGTCAAATTAGTATTTCTATTGGCTATGGGAGAACGGTCCAAGTGGTAGTATTTCGTATTCCATGGACTTATCAGATAGCAGCCCTAATATTTCCAGAGACGAAGACTATACAAATGATGTTGTCGAATGGTCTGTGACCCCCAGAAGTCTATTGCCGAAGTATTTAAATAACCAGAATTTCTCAAGTTGTGCAACGTGGGCATCGAAGGGTGGATCTCTTGCGGCAATTGATGTTTCTTATGCGGGACGAGTCAACGTTGGCCCAGATGGGGTTCATGGCCTTGACTCTGGATATAATGAGGTGCCGATTCGATTCTACTATTGATACTGTGTAATAAGGACAAAATAGATGTGGCACATATGTGCCACATCTATTTTGCTCACCAGTCAGGATAACTGAATCTTTCTACGAAAAGTGTAGTTATCTTGGTATCTAATGAAGAAGCGGCCGCAGACACATGGTGGTGTTATTCAACCCAATTTTCAACGACCAAGTCAGGAACACGCTCAAACTCTCGGACGTTGTTTGTGACCAGGATCATATCTTCAGATCTGGCGTGCGCGGCAATCAGCATATCTAATGGGCCGATCGGTGTACCTCTATCCTGTAGATAGGAGCGGATCTCGCCGTATTCCGAAGCTGCTGCAGCTCCGAAAGGGAGGATGCTCAATGGAATCAGGAAACGAAGCAGCGCCTGCTCGTTTTTTGCGGGATTGGAGCTGTGCTTCATTCCATACTCCAGCTCGGCCAGCGTGACGGATGAGATACAGACGCCACTGTTCAATTCTTTCTTCAGCCGCTGCAATACGTGTTCAGGCGTGTTTTTCATCGCGTAGATGCAAATATTTGTGTCCAGCATATAAGTCACAGATTTTCACGCTCCTGTTGGATGCCCTGATCCCGGCCATCCTCAAAAATATCGTCGGTGAAGCTGTTCAGCCCATCCATAAAAGTCTGCCACATGGACTCCATCGGCACGAGGATCACGGCATCGCCGAGCTGCTGGACGATCACTTCATCCGTATTGAACCGAAATTTCTTCGGAAGCCGCACGGCCTGACTTCTTCCATTTTCAAAAATCTTTGCAGTCTCCATAACTGTCACCTCCTAATTTAATATATATCACGATATATATTATTCGTCAATAGGCTGCTGCGTATTCGTGAAATGCGCCTTAGTTGGAAATAATAAAATTTCAGGATGGCTGTACTTTTTGCAATGAAAAGTACAGCCATCCTGTTGTACAAGGCTGCGTAGTTTTGCTGGCTGAAAAAACAGCCTTGCAGAAGCATTACTGCCAGGACAATTGGAGCTGCCGGTGGTTATCGGCACAGTCTCTCAAATAGAGGTTGATCAGGGTCTGATAGGGGATGCCTTTTGCGTCGGCCAGAGACTTGAAGTAGTCGATGGTGATCTGTTTTTTCAGCCGGTTCGCGTAGGGGTTTTTTCTTGGGTTCAGCTCACTGATGTTATATTCATCTCTCATACTATCACCTCAAATTCCATCAAGCTAGATGCGTTGCTCGGTTTTGGTTGCTTGCCGTGCCGATCAAATCTTAGTGTATCTATAATTATATTATACATACTAAATAATTATTTTCAAGAAAATCAAACGGCAGTACGAAACCTGCGCGATTGGTTGTATAGGCAGCGGTGATATCGGAATTTTCTCGATGGCACGGCGAATACTCGATGTAGCGCATTGCTCGGTGGCGACAACGGACAGCCGACAGGAAAGGCGGTTCGTTGTCGCCACCGAGCAGGGGAGGCGTCCGCAGACGCCTGGGGTTTACCCCGCCCGGTGCTGCTGCGCCGGGGAACTCTGGGCATCTTGGATGCCTAATAACGGTTTACCCGTTTGCGCAATGGCGTGAACGGGTAAACCGTTATATCTGTATATACTCGGTTTATGTTGACAAAGATTTACTTTTATGCTATACTGAGAATGCGAACAAATAGGCTCGTCTGGGCGAGGGTAAATAGTAATTAGGCCCAGAGCGTCCCGGCTGCTGCCGGGGGTTTAGCAGTTTTCATTTTAGAGCCGCTAAAAAGGTATGATGCACCTTTGTGATGTGTGGGCTTGCCGTAGTAACCTTTGTGAATTGGAAAGCACATCATGGACCCTGCTGTGAGTAATCTTTGTGAAAGCACAGGTAAGCAGAACGCATCTGTTCACCATCCACCTACTGAACGTTGCCAGTGTACTGTAGAAAGCACTGGAGAGCTGATCCCTCGGAAAAGGATTCGACAGAACCTCAACTGCCGTAGACGCTAATAAATAGGCTGCACACATAAGCAAGAAAAAAGTGTAGAAGAGAAATCTTCAAAACAGTCACACATAAGACTTAAAAAAGTGTACTTTGCTGATCGTCGAGGTTTCTTCGGAAACTGACGTGAAGCGGCTTAGCTTGAACGATGATATAATGTAAATAATTGATATAATGGGAATAAAGTATATACGATATATAACTTATATAAGTTATATATCGTAGCAAAGGGGGCTACCATTTGGGGCGAAAAAACAAATCATACTCGAAGGATCTGCACCAGCAGGCGTATGAGAAATTGACATCTATGCTGGCGCTGGGCGAAAGCAAGCGCGAGGCGGTTTTGAATGGGACAACCGATGATAAGATCTTCTCGGTCAACACATACAAGACCTACTGGAAGCACATAAAGTACTTCTTGAAGTATGTCAAGGAAAAATACCCGGAATGTACGACGCTGAAGAAAGCAAAAAGGTATGTCAATGAGTGGCTGCAAGTGCGAGTTGACCAGGATCTATCTGCATGGACGATTCAGGCCGAGGCAAAAGCCTTGGGGAAGTTGTATGGCATAAAACCAGACGATGAAGACTACTTCAAGCCGCCGAAGCGGAACCGATCAGAAATCAAACGGAGTCGGGGAGATGCCAAGCGGGATCGGCACTTTTCGGAAGCTAACAACGATGAGCTGATAAAATTCTGCCGGGGAACCGGGCTGCGGCGCAGTGAGCTGGCAGATCTGAAGGGAACGGATCTGGTGACACGGGAACAAATCGAAGCGCAGATCATGGCGCTGGAACAGATCCCAGAGCAGCAGCGGACGTCGGGTGACACGAAGCGGCTTCAGATGCTGCAAGACACGCGAATGTTTGAAGGTGAGTATTTTATCCATGTGCGGAACGGAAAAGGCGGTAGGGAGCGCGTAAGCCCCATTATAGGGAAAAACCAGACGCAGATCATCGACCGGATGAAGAACACGCCGCCCGATGAAAAGGTCTGGCAGTTCATTCACCAATGCGCGGACATTCACAGCTACCGCTCAGATTACGCAGTTGCCATCTACAAAGCTCGTGCGAGAAAGATCAGCGAAATTCCGTTTGACCGGGTGAATAAGGGGACCGGAAAAAGATATCAGAGCGACGTCTACACTTGCCGCAAAGATGAAGCGGGTAAGAAGCTAGACAAGGCTGCCATGCTGGTTTGCAGCAAGGCGCTGGGGCATAACAGAATTAGCGTGGTCGCGGACAACTATATCCGTGGCCTTTGATGGGAGGCGAGTGAGATATCGAGTATGTAAAAAAACAGTGGACGGGTGGGTATAAACCCGTGGACAGTCTGGCCGACCAGGAGTGCTCCCATGTGATTCAAACAAAGCATGAATATGAGACGCTTCTAAATCAGCGAAATAGAGCCAAGCGCGAAAAAGAGGAAGCAGAAAGAGCTGCTGCGCGGGAGATATCCAGAGTAAAACAGGAGGCGGCACACGAGGCCGACAGAGCCGCACAGAGGGCGCAAGCGCAGATAGACGACCTTCTACAGCAGGTGGAGCGAAAAACGGCTGAAATCGCCGACCAGCGCGCCCTCAATGCGAACCTTCTCAGGATTTCGCGGGAAAGAGCAAATGCGGATAGAGGGCTGCGACCGAAAAAGGTGCATACAGGGTATGTTGTCGTGATGTCCTCCGAAAAAGAAATACGGTACAAAACCGGCAGAAATAAGCTGCTGACGGCAAAGGTATGGGAGACGGTACTTCAGAGTCCTTACTCGGTAGATTTTACGGAGAGCCAGGCAAGGCAGCTGATCGAGGAAGATCTTCTGACTAGGGAAAATGGCTTGCTTGCCGAGGTAGGCATTACGCTGATTTGTCACGGAAACGGTTATGAGGATCTGACGGAAGCAGAAAACTGGAAAGAAATTAAGTTTTTGCACAATGCGCTGTTTTCACGGCAGCTTCGTGCAAACTATAGAGCAGGCTATTGGGAATATATCATTCAGCACACAAAACCGCTTGGAATCGTCCCCGCAGATATGCGGGCTGGAACGAAAAATGGATAGCAAAATAGCCTGTCCGCAACACTTGAAATCGCGTTTTGGACAGGCTATAATAACGCTCAAAAAATAGGGAAAAAGCTATTGATAATCTAAGCCCCCCGTATAGGGGTCTAGGGGTAGGACAGGGGTGGATTTTTATTGCAAAAAAATAAAAATTTCTCTTTTTAGGAAGCGAGCAGGGGTCAGCAGTTTGTAGCGATTTGCTGGGTGCTGGATCGGGGGGCGCAGCCCATCCGATAGCAGGGTAGGATTTGTCCACGGTCTTTTCCAAGGTCGTCCATCAGGATTCTCCACGCCTTTATGGTGTGGGGAATCCTGTGGGCGTACCGGCAGGCGTAAGCCTGTGGGAAAGGCGGTGGGCAAATCCGGATGGTTTGGAATCCCCGCCGCAGCGGACTTTTCTTTTTGCTTCTTTTTCTTTTACTGGGAGGACTTTGTGTATGACACAGAATTACACTGAAGGATATGAGTATTTGAGTTCTCAATTTCCGGAGGTCAGCGGCTATGATTTTTACAGAGAGATGTTCCCGAATAACGAGCGATCTGACGAGCGGCATATGGATTATTCTCATCCCAACGCAATTTATCTGTATCGGGAGCAAACGTCCGATGGTTTTAAGCGAATGCGCCGAAGAATCATGTTCTCCGATCAGTGGGAAAATGATTACATGGAATTTATCGAACAAAATCCGCTGACGCTGTGCAGCGGACTGTCCTATCGCGGGAAATCCAATAAGCTGGAGCACGCGCAGCGGATGAACGCACTGATCTTCGATTTGGATGGTGTTGGTCTGAAGGAGTTGCGAAATTTATTTTTGCGATTTGGCGGCGATCCGACGCGGCTTCGCCGCTTGCCGATGCCGACGTATCTCGTTCTGTCAGGGACCGGTCTGCACGTTTGCTATTTTTTCCGGGATCCGATCGATCTATACCCGAATATTAAAATCCAGTTGAAAAGCCTAAAGTATGATCTTACGTTTCGGATGTGGGAATATAAGGCGACGTCGCAAAACAAAGAGATTCAGTATCAGTCCATCAACCAGAGCTTCCGCATGGTTGGCAGCATCAACGAAAAGCATGGCAATCAGATTGTGGCGTTCCGGACCGGCGAGCCGGTGACGTTGGAATATTTGAACGCTTATGCCAGACCGGAAAATCGGGTGGATGTCAATAAGCCGTTTAGACCGTCGAAGATAACGAGAGCGGCAGCGCGGGAAGCGTATCCGGAGTGGTATGAGCGAGTTATTGTCAAGGGCGAAAAGTACCCGAAAAAATGGGACATTGCAGGAAAGGTACATGGCGACGATCCGTATGCACTTTACCATTGGTGGCTGCGGCAGATATTATCAATCCGTGGCGGACACCGTTATTTCTTTTTGATGTGTATGGCAATTTACGCCTATAAATGCGATGTTCCGAAGGCGCAGCTTCGGAAGGATATGCAGATTGCATTTGAGGATCTCCAGATGGTGCAACATGAGAATGCGTTGACTGAGGATGATATTAAGAGTGCGCTGGAGGCGTATGACCGGGAATATTACAACTTTACGATTTCCGATATAGAGGCGCTGACGGACGTTCATATAGAGCGGAACAGAAGAAACGGGCTAACGCAGGAAAAGCATCTCTATTTGGCGCGGAGGCGAAAAGAGGATATGAAAGCAATAGGGATACCAATGAAGGCTGCGGATGGTCGCCCAACGGCACAGATGAAAGTCTACGAATGGAGAAAGGCAAATCCGTCTGGTAAAAAAGCTGATTGCCATAAAGACACTGGGCTGGATCCAAAGACGATCCGAAAGTGGTGGGAAACAAAATAACGTATATACTTTGCGTAAAGTATATACGTTATATAAAATATTTACGATATATAGATTTATGACAAAGTTGCTTGGTGATTGTTTTAGCAAAGGACGCTATTTTTTCGATGTATCTGTGTCACCTGAGATGAAGCGCGAATCCGTTTTGCGGATGAGCCGATAGAAGCTGTTTTGTTGTGCTGCCGTTAATTCCGGACAGTCTACATCTGCGGTCGATGGAGCGGCCGCGAGAGCCGTTAGCATTTCTATTTGTGGCGTCTTTAGCGGTGCAGCCAAGTCAATTTCTTTGCGTGTAATCATAAATGCAGCTTCCTTTCTATTACATCTTACATCCTCATGGGGCGCGATCCTTCTTCTTTGAACGGAAATAGTATAACAAGTAATGATCTAAAAAGGAATAGCTGATTGATGTGACATAAAGTATATATATTATTTAATTTATATACTTTATATGAATTATTGATTGCTTTTGTGGGACGCCTTTCCTAGAAAACTGGAAAGGCTACTGTGCAGCGTATTCATAATAATAAGTGACACAATGAAAAGTACAAGAAACAGTGCAAGGAGTGAGACAATATGATTGACGAGACTGTGATTGACACACGGAAGAAAGATAAAAACGTGGTAATCATCAGCGAGGAACGGTACGGTGAAATGGAGAAGGCTGAAAGAAACTCCGTGTATCTGCGGAAGCTGGATCGCGGCCTTACGCAGGTTCGTGCCGGGCATGGTGTCGTGAAGTCTATGGCCGAGGTGGAGGCAATGGAACGGAAATGTTGACAATGTAAATAAAATATAATACAATGAGAACGCTAAGAGCAGAAAGGAGCTGCGATAATGGCAAGCACAAATATCAATATCCGGATGGACAGCGACTTAAAAATGCAGTTTGAGGCATTTTGCGCAGATATGGGAATGACGATGACAGCCGCATTTAATATTTTTTTGCGAAGAAGGCGGTCCGTGAGTATCGCATTCCTTTTGAAATCGGCGGAGAAATACCGAACGCTGTAACAAGGAAAGCCATCGAGGATGCAGAGAATGGGATTGGAATGAGCAGGCCTTTTTTTCCTCTGTAAAAAGACCTGATGGAGGATCTGAATGCTGACGATTAGGTATCAGACGGCCTTCAAGAAGGACTACAAGCGGATTGTTCGGAGAGGCTATGATGTGCGGCTGCTGGAGGAAGTAATCACTATTTTGGCTGAACAGAAGCCGCTGCCAGAAATCTACCGGGATCATAACCTGTCCGGGGACTATATCGGATGCCGGGAGTGCCATATAACCCCGGACTGGCTCCTGATTTATGAGATTAAGAATGATGAGCTTGTTCTATGCTTAACCAGAACAGGAACGCATAGTGATCTGTTTTGAAGAAACAACGGAAAATGTTATATAATTTATATACTGTACATATAATATATAAATTATATAATCCAATGCGGGAATACCGCCAATCGACAGGATCATCCGTTGACAAAATCAGCGGAATCTGCTAAACTACAATTGACCGAGCAAAGGCGGTTAAGAAAACTACACAAGGCGTAGCGAAGCCCTCCAGAAGTTGCAGCTTCTGGAGGGCTTCTTGTCCGTTATCGGTGGACCAGACCTTTGGGCCGGGTGCTGCGGAGTCAACTATCTCCATCCAGCCACTTGCAGATGTAGTATGAAACTACTCCTGCCAGTACGGAGATAGCAAAGGCGGTTAAGTACGACAAGGCGTTCACCTCCTTCCGCTGGAAGGAGTCGCAGCGAGAGAATTATATCAAAAATAGGCGAGAAATTAAAGGCTGAAGCGAAAATATAGAAAAAGCAACTGTCTGTTGCCTAGATGTAAAGTGGGTGTGGTTTCACTTTTTTAATTACAGATCTAAAATATAAACACAAAGGCCAAGGTACAATTTGGCTTTTTGGAAACGATTGAAGACACACAGGACGAAAAAACGAAAGGATGATAATTTTTATGAAGAAAAAAATGAACTGGGTTATGGCCGTAGCTTGTGCTGCAGTTGTTACAGTAAGTTGCATTATTCCTGCAGCGGCGGCAGTTACGCCAAATGAAGCTGCGAGTGAAGGACCTATGGCTGCAGTATCGGTCGGGTATGACGGTTTTGTATCGTGTGTCGATGCCGTAGACGAAACAAATGATTCTGAGGGAATTGTAATCGAAGGAGAAGTTGGCGACAAATTTGTTGTAGGTGATTTGATTTTTGAAATTGTTTCAGCAGAAGAAGCAGAGCGAGCAATTTCAGGACCGCAGACACGCGCAAGTACTAAGCGCTGGGACATTGAACTCGAAGGGGACACAATTAACGAGAGTTTCGAGGTAACGAAAGATTATCCATATGCAAAAGTGTGGATTAAAAATGATGGAACAAAGTCCATTCAATTCACAATTACAAAGACCTCTCCGACGGGGAGTGTTGTAGAGGGAAGCGATGTGACTATTGCTGCGGGTACTTCGACGAACGTATATAGTACGAGAAAATGGAGCGCTGCAACATACTATGCTAATTTCACAAGCGGAAAAGCTGATATGGTAGGGAGCGCAGCGTGCAGAGTAGCTTCTACGCTTAAGGAGTTGGACCTTTAATAGCAACTATATAACGGTAATATATCTTAATAATTTAGAAGCAACTTAATAAAAAAGGACGACGTCTGTCGTCCTTTTTTTTATTGACAAAGTCAATAATTTATATACTATAAATACAGTATATAACGTAAAGGAGAGACTGCAATGAAAGTT
>VOFJ01003476.1_pt1 | contig 12028 bp, 18 predicted proteins | sample 5384081 | NCBI WGS metagenome assembly VOFJ01 (sample SAMN12384729, study PRJNA508395) | human gut metagenome | isolation source: healthy gut I | host: Homo sapiens | reverse complement strand
CCCCCTGGGTGCTGGCCAAGGACATGGAGGCCAACGGTGCCCGTCTGGCCCACGTGATACAACCTGCTGAGGCCACCCGTATCTGCGGCATCCTGCTCACCCCCCTTCATGCCGGAGAGCATGGAAAAGCTCTTTGCTCAGATCGGCGCCTGGGTGCGGGCTGCCCGCACCTGGGACAGCGCCGCGGTCTGGGGCTCCCTCAGCGACACCGCCGCCACGGTCACCAAGGGCGAGAACCTCTTCCCCCGCATCGACATGGACAAGGCCCTGGCCGAGCGGAGGAGGCCCCGGAGGCCGCCCGAAAGGCCGCCCTGCCCGCCCTCGAGGTGGAGCCCCAGCTGACGGAGAAGGTGGACTTTGACACCTTCTGCAAGTCCGACTTGCGCGCCGTGAAGGTCAAGGCCTGCGAGGCGGTGAAGAAGAGCGCCAAGCTGCTGAAGTTCACCCTGGACGACGGATCCGGGACCGACCGCCAGATCCTCTCCGGTATTGCGATGTACTATAAGCCGAGGAGCTGGTGGGCAAAACGCTGGTGGCCATCGTGAACCTGCCGCCCCCGGAAGATGATGGGCCAGGAGAGCTGCGGTATGCTGATCTCCGCCGTCCACAGGAGAAGGGCGAGGAGAAGCTCCATCTTCTGATGGTGGATGACGCTATTCCTGCTGGCGCCAAGCTCTGCTGAGTTTCGCGTCCTCCGCTCCCCGCGCCCTATTTAAACCCATAAACGGGGCTGTTGCAGCATTTGCAGCAGCCCTGCTTTTTGTCATCCTGTGCGTCCGCGCTCTGTCACCCCGAGCATCGCTCTTTGTTCCCCTGAGCACCACCCCTCTGTCATCCTGAGCGCCTTCCCCCATTGTCATCCTGAGCACAGCGAAGGATCTTCTCCCATCCCCCACCGGGCCCCATGGAAGATCCTTCGTCGCTGCGCCCCTCAGGATGACAGGGAGGGGAAATGTCATCCTGGACGCCTCCCCCATTGTCATCCTGAGCGAAGCGAAGGATCTTCTTCCTCGCCAAAACAGCCCTCGGCGGAAAGATCGTCCTTCGTCGCTGGCGCTCCTCAGATGACAGGGGGGAAATGTCACCCCGGGTGCTCCCGCGCTCTGTCTTGCGGCCGTCCCCTGCTTTCGCTCCTCTCCGGCGCAGCCCGTCGGGTCAGCGCTGTGCCCCGCCGGACTCTGCCCCCCGCGCCCCAAGCCGGGGACGAACACCTCCATGGACACCCCCGCGTCCCGCACCAGCAGATTGGGCGGCATCCGCCAGCCTGGCGGTGACACATGCAGGTCCCCCGCCGCTCCGACAGGTTGATCGCCTGGATCATCCAGACCACCCAGAACCAGCCTCCGTCGGCCAGCGCGGCCAGCCGCCCCAGTAGAGGGCGGGCCGTCCGCCCGGAATACGCTCCCCAGGGGTTCCAGCCCCACTCCCAGGGCCACCACTGCCGCCAGGATAACCACCGCCAGCAGGTTGACCCTTCTTCAGGGCAGTCTTTTTGTCCTTCTGCAAATCCAGCTGCAGCACCAGTCTGCTGCCCTCCGGCAAGCAAGGTCTGACGTTTTCATATGCCTCCGCTCCTCTCCGCACTTTTTCTTTTTTCGCCCCGGATTCTGTCCCTTTCATCTTATCAGCTCCGCCCCGGGCCGTCAACGCCGCCCTTGCATACCGGCCCCCAGGGCAGTAAAATAGAGGCGCACAAGCGCCCCTACCCCCTGGCACACCCCCCACCTACGAGGAGGCAACCCTATGAGATCCCGCCCAAAACTGACCTGCCTGCTGCCTCCCTGCTCCTGCTGCCTCAGGCTGTGCCGCCGGAGACGCCGCCGGCTCCCCGGCCCGGATCACCCTGCCCGGCCAGCGGCAGGCGGCCGCGCCGCTCACCCCCGGCACAAAAGCCCAGCTGGCCGCCCCTGAACCCATCGTGCCCCTACGACTTCACACCCCTCTGCTTCGCCGGAGATGTGAGCCTGGCTGGGGGCAGCGCCCCTGCCTCCGCTCTGGCCGCCAGAGGGCTGGAGGGCTGCTTCAGCCCGAACTGCTGGAGGCAATGGCCGGGGCCGATGTGATGTGCCTGAACAGCGAATTTGCTCTTCACCGACTGGGGCGAGCTCCCCTGGCGGGCAAGACCTACACCTTCCGGCCGACCGGCGCTGGTGTCCACCTATCAGGAGATGGGGTGGACCTGGCGGTACTGGCCAACAACCATGTCTTTGACTTCGGCGAGGCGGGACTTCAGGACACCCCTGACACCTTCCGGCGCCGCCGGCCTGCCCCATGGGGAGAATCTTGACGAGGCCTCTGCCGTCTGGTACGCCGAGCTGGGAGGGCTGCACCGTGGCCTATGTGGCGGGCAGCCGGGTGGAGTGGGTCGCCCAGACCCGAGGGGCTATTGAGGAGCGCTCCGGGTGTTCCGCACCGCCGAGAAAGCAATGAACTGATCTGTCAGCGCATCGCCGAGGCCCGGCAGAACGCCGACTTCGTGGTGGTCTACGAGCACTGGGGCATGGAGGGGACGGTCGCCCTGGAGGAGTACCAGACCACCTCCGGCCGGGCCTTCATCGACGCCGGGGCCGACCTGGTTGTGGAGACCATCCCCATGTGCTCCAGGGGATCGAGTGGTATAGCGGCAAGCCCATCTTCTACTCCATGGGCAACTACTGGTTCTCCTCCTCCCCCCCCCCGCTACACCATGCTGCCCAGGCGAGCTGGCAAAGGACCAGGCTGGGGAAACTTCCACCGTCTTCCCGCCTCGTCCCCGCCTGGACAGAGGGCGGCCGGGTGACCGCCATCACCGACCCGGAGGAGCGCCGGGAGTTCTTCGACTACATGCAATCCATCTCCGATCGCCATCGCCGACGACGGCGCCGTCACCCAGGGGTTTCCTGAGGTGCCCCCCCGACCGGCCGGCCGCCCCCCCAGGCCTGCTCCCCCAGGCCCGATTGAGACAGCACAAAGGAGGTGTCGCAGCTGTGGCACACCCTTTTTTTCTTTGCCCAGAGGGGCCTCAGCCAATCCACTTGGCCATGGCCTCGTCGATCATGGTGGCGACACACTTGTCGATCTGGGGCATGTCCTCTTCCACCAGGTTGTACAGAGGCCCCGGACGCCGCCCAGGTCCAGATTTTCCCGGCGGCGGAGGACCTCCTTGATGGAGGCATACATGTTGCCCTTTGGTCGCCGCAGAGCGCATAGATGATGTTGTCCACATCGTATTGCACCTGTTTGGCCGTGGCCAGGTCGCCGGCCTTTCACCAGCTCATAGATCTTCAGATACAGCTCGGGCATGACGGCATAGGTGCCGCCGATGCCGCCGTCCGCGCCCATGACCAGGCCGGAGATCAGCTGCTCGTCGGGGCCGTTGAAGACCACGAAGGGCCGGCCGCCCCGGGTGCCCTCATCCTTCAACATCTGGATGTCCTGAACGGGCATAGAGGAGTTCTTCACGCCGATAACCCGGGGATTCTTCAGCATCTCCTTGAGCAGGGGCACGGTAAGGGCCACGCCGGCCAGCTGAGGAATGTTGTAGATAATAAAGTCGGTGTTGGGGGGGCCGCGGCGCTCATGTCGTTCCAATACTTGGCGATGGCATAGTCGGGCAGATGGAAGTAGATGGGGGAATGGGGCAATGGCGTCCACGCCCAGCTGCTCTCGGCGTGGCGGGCCAGCTCTACCGAGTCCCGGTATTGTTGCAGGCCACATGGGCAATGATGGTCAGCTTGCCCTGGGCGGCCTCCACCACATTCTCCAGTACCAGCTTGCGCTCGGCGACGGACTGGTAGATGCACTCGCCGGAGGAGCTGCCCCACATAGACGCCCTTGACGCCCTTATCCACCAGATGCCGGGTCAGGGCCTGGACCGCCTGGAGAGATCTCCCCGGCGGCGTCGTAGCAGGCGTAAAAGGCGGAATGACGCCCCGATATTTGGAAATGTCTTTCATACGTTTGTGTTCTCCTTTTTCCTGTCATATCGGCCCTATTGTGTGCCGAACGCTGCAGGTTGTCCGGCGCAGGCCGGCGGCCTCACCGTCCGGAGCCGGCGCCGGAGGACGGTTCGTTCCGGCCGGCGCTGTGCCCCGCCGGGTGCTTCAGCGGGTCACGGCGGGCGCTGCGCCGCACCCCCGTGCCGTCGCCCAGTTAAGACCGAAGTCCTTCGCCCGGCGCAGACCTGGGCCGGGGGTTCTATTCCGGCATGCCGGGGCAGAATTACAGCAGGTTCTCCTCGGACTCGGGGTCGAAGAGGTGGACCAGGTCGGCGGGGAAGGTGATGTCGATCTTGGTGCCGTACTGCAGGCCGCCCCGCTGATGGCTCTCCAGCTCGGTGGTGGGGATCCGGGCCACCACGTCCCTTGCCGTGGCAGGAGACGTGCAGGTGCATCTCGCTGCCCATCATCTCGCTGACATCCACCGTGGCCTCCATGGTGTCGCTGCCCGCCGTCTTCATAATCATGTGCTCCGGACGGCAGCCCAGGGATGACCTTGCCGGCTGTCGTACCCCTTGGCGGCCAGGGCGTCCTGGATCCGCTGGGACAGGGCCACCTGGGCCCCGTTGCACTTGATGCCGTAGCCGGAGCCGCTCTTGACCAGCTCGGCGTCATAGAAGTTCATCTGGGGCGTGCCGATAAAGCCGGCCACGAACAGGTTGGCGGGTGATCGAACACCTCCTGCGGCGTACCGATCTGCTGGATGAAGCCGTCCTTCATGATGACGATGCGGTCGCCCAGCGTCATGGCCTCGGTCTGGTCGTGGGTCACATAGACGAATGTGGTATTGATGCGCTGCCGCAGCTTGATGATCTCCGCACGCATCTGGTTGCGCAGCTTGGCGTCAAGGTTGGAAAGCGGTTCGTCCATCAGCAGGACGGCTTGGGGCTTGCGCACGATGGCCCGGCCGATGGCCACGCGCTGACGCTGGCCGCCGGAGAGCGCCTTGGGCTTGCGGTCGAGATACTGGGTGATATCCAGAATCTCCGCGGCCTCGCGGACCTTCCGGTCGATCTCGTCCTTGGGCGCCTTCTTCAGCTTCAGGGAGAAGGCCATGTTCTCGTAAACGGTCATATGGGGGTACAGGGCATAGTTCTGGAAGACCATCGCGATATCGCGGTCCTTGGGTGCCACATCGTTCATCAGCTTGCCGTCGATATACAGCTCGCCGCCGCTGATATCCTCCAGGCCGGCGATCATGCGCAGGGTGGTGGACTTACCGCAGCCGGAGGGGCCGACCAGCACGATGAACTCATTGTCCTTGATCTCCAGGTTGAAGTCATGCACCGCCACCACGCCCTCGTCCGTAATGGTCTGCTGCCTTGCCCTCCTGGGGGCTTCGTCCTTTTTTCTTCTTTTTTTCTTGTTTCATCGCCGCTGAACGGGTAAACCTTCTTGATTCCTTTTTTTCAAAGTTACACTTGCCATACATTCTGACTCCGATGCAGGGGCATCCGCGCCATGCATCTCGTGGTCGCCATGGATGGCGACACCACATGCGACAGGTCTCCACACTGCCGCACCGCCGGCTCGGCGGCGTTCTTTTTTCCTCTTTTTGTCTCCTTCCGCCGGCTATGGGAATGGAGTAGCCGGGCGGGGGGCTCAGGTGGGGTGCCGGGCTTTACCCGGCCGGCTGGGTCACACTGTGATGGTTGCCTTCTTTGGCCCACGCCGGGGATGTTAGCCCTTGACGGCGCCCATGGTGATGCCCTGGGTGAAGTACTTCTGGAAGGCCAGGAACACGATATGATGGGCACAGCGGCCAGGGCGGCGCCGGCCATCAGCAGGCCCATATCCACCGAGGAGTCGCCCTGCAGGGTGGCAATACCCAGAGGCAGGGTGAACACGTCGCTGCTGGCCAGCATGACCAACTGCATGAAGTAGTCGTTCCAGCTGTTGATGAAGGTGAAGATGGCCAGTGCGCCGATGCCCGGCTTGACCATGGGCAGCACGATGTCGATAAAGGTCTTGGCCTCGCTTGCGCCGTCGATGCGGGCCGCTTCCAGCATCTCAGTGGGGGATGCCCTCACTGAACTGCTTCATCAGGAACACACCAAAAGGGCCAGCCCACGATGGGGAAGATGACGGCCCAGATGGTGTTGTACAGATTCAAAGGCTGCTCATTTCGCGCAGCAGGGGAATCAGGATGACCTGCTTGGGCAGAGCCATTGCACACACGATGAGGGTGAAGAGCAGCTTGCGGCCGACGAAGCGCTTTTTGCCAGCGCATAGCCTGCCATTGCGGCGGTGATGCAGGTGAGGATCATGGAGACGACCGCCATGAAGACGGTGTTGACCATCCAGCGGATGGCCGCCGGGACGGTGGGGCCGACCGAGAAGTAGATGGGCTCGCCGTCGGCGCTGAACTTGGAGCCGAACGGCACGGCCAGCTGCCACAGCGGAGCGCTTTTGCCCGCAAACAGTTTCTGGTAGTTGGTGAGCACCCACTGGCTGGGCCACCATTCGGGGGGTGGTGGCATTGATGGCGGCACCGGTCTTGAAGGAACCGGTGATGATCCAGTACAGCGGGAAGGCGAACAGCACCGCAACGATGCTGATGCGAGGATCAGCGTCAGTATCATGTAAGCGCTCATCTTTCTTCAGCTTGCTGGGGTGACGCTTTAAGGGCTTCTGTTTTTTGCAGCGGCATTTGCAGTCATTGCCCGGCACCTCCTTTAATTATCCTGACTGCCCAGCTTGAACTGAACAGCCGACAGAATGGCGATGATGACTGCCAGCACAACGCCCATTGCGTTGCCGTAACCATAGCGGTAGAGCTTGAATGCAGTGTAGTAGATGTAGTACATGATGGTATCGGTGCTGTGGTTCGGGCCGCCGGAGGTCAGCAGCTGAATCAGGGCGAAGCACTGGAAAGAGTTGATGGTGGTGATGACCAGGATGTACAAGGTGGTGGGCATGATGGCGGGCCACTTGATCTTCCAGAAACACTGGAAATCGGTGGCACCATCCACTTCTGCGGCTTCCACGATGGACTGATCCACGTTGCCCAGGGCGGAGACGTAGAGGACGATGGGCTGGCCCACCGAGGTGGTAAACAGGATGAGGATGATGCAGCCCAGGGCGTATTTTTCATCGCCCAGCCAGTTGATGTTCTTATCAATGAGGCCCAGGGTTTTGCCCAGGTAGTTGAAGATGCCATTGTAGTTGTCGTACATCCACTTCCACACCACGGTGACGGCCACAGAGCCGGTGACCACGGGCAGATAGAACACGCAACGGAAAAGGCTGGTAGCCCACTCGGGCAGGTCTACGATGGCAGAGGAAACCCACAGCGAGAAGGCGCAGGTCACGGGCACGGACACCACCACGATGATGAAGGTGTTCTTTAAGGCACCCAGAAAGATGGGGTCTGTGAACAGTTCCTTATAGTTTGCAAGCCCCACAAAGATATCGGCACGGTTCATGGTGGAATCGAAGAAGCTGGTCACCACGCACAGCACCATGGGGTAAATGACGAAGCCCAGAAAGAAGATCAGGCTGGGCAGCAGGAAACAGCAATAGGAGGCAAAGGTCTCGCGCCGTACCAGCGCACTGCTGCGCTTGGGCTCTTTGATCGCCGTTTTTGCAGCCAAAAGAATCACCGTTCCTTTCCGGTAGATGTTATTTTGTTTTTTACAAATAAAGCCCCTCCCTCGTCGGGGATCTTCGAGGAAGGGGCGAAGAATCAGTAATTATCTGCCCCCGGCAGAGTGGATGGGCTTATGCCTGAGCAGCTGCGTTTGCGTTATCAACAAAGGTCTTGACGGCAGATTCAACGTCCTCACCGGAACCGACGCGCTGGAGCATGTTCCACCACTCGGTACGGGCAGTTGCCCAGCCCGGGGTGATCTGGTAGTAGTCGCCCAGGTAGTTCATGAACTTGCTATACTCGCTCATGATCTCGTTGTCGGCGTAGATATCGCCCACGCTGGTGCGGACCGGGAAGTAGGTGGAAGCCAGCACACTGTCCTTGACCTGATCGGGGTCGGCCGCGATGAAGTCGATAAAGGTCCTGGCTGCTTCGATCTTGGCGTCATCGCCGTTATCGAAGATGCCAAAGCCCCAGATACCGCCGCAGAGCTTCGGGTCGCCGCTTGCAGCCGGGAATGCCATGGGCATGATCTCGTCGCCGTCGTTGGTCAGGCCGGCGTCGTTGTTGTCGCTGTTGGCCTGCTGTGCAATGTTCCAGCAGAAAGCCATCTGCAGGGTGCCGTTGCGGAACAGGGTGATCTCTTCGCCGCCGGCGATGGAAGCGTCGAAGTTGATGCCGTCGGTGTCGTACAGGGTCTGGATGGCCTTGATGTTCTCGGCGGAGTCTGCAGTGTACTTGGTGTGGGCTGCATCGGTAAAGGTGCCGCCGTACATGTTGTTGATGATGGCGCGGGTGCCCTGGTCGCCGCCCTGACCTGCGCAGTAGATGGCTGCAACGTTCTCGTAACCGCCGTTGTACAGGGCATCAACGGTCTTCAGGAAGCCGTCGGTGCTCCAGGTGTGCTTGTCGGTATCAATGTACTGGTCAGCGCCCACTTCCTTGACCTTGGTCATGTTCACGGCCATGCAGTGTGCGGTCATGCACAGGGGATACTCGTAGTAGTTGCCGGCAGTGTCCTTGCAGGCGGATTCCACAGACTCATAGATGTCTTTCTTGGCATCGTCGGTCCACAGGTCGTTCAGCGGAGCCATAACGCCCTTTGCGCCCCAGTTTGCAACCAGACGCTCGGGACCTTCCATGATCAGATCGGGTGCGCTGCCACCCTCGATGGCGGTGTTCACCTGATCGTCGCCGTTGGTGTAGTCCAGATACTCCACAGTGACCTTGATGTCAGGATACTTTGGCGTTGAAGCTGGAAACCAGACCCTGAACGGTCTCGTCATTGCCCCAGCCGCCGATGGGGTATGTCCACAGCTTGATGCTGGTGGAGGAAGCGGCTGCGCCTGCAGCGGTAGAGCTTGCGGGTGCAGCAGAAGCAGTAGTGGTAGAGCTTGCAGAACCGCCGCAGGCGGCCAGAGCGCCGGCTGCGCCCAGAATGCCAGCGGCCTTCAGGAACGAACGGCGGGAAATGCAGTTTTTCATAGTAGTTTCTCCTTCGCATTCAAGATGCTTCACGTTGTTGGCGGCCTGCCGTGCCAGCGGCCGCTCTTGATGGCTCCATTATAGAAAAATATTTTCATTTTGTCCATTCATGGTTTTCATAAATTTTCAGAACAGCAATATGCATGATGCACAAAAATGTGGGATATATGATAAAATGCAAAGAAAACTCCCTTTACTCTCCTGAATTTATTACAAAATGGTACAAACCCATCAAAAACTGTGGTGAAAAAAAATTTCTGAACAAAAATATAAAATTGAAAAGGTTTTTCATAAAATGGCCTGTTTTTCCATCAAAACTGTGTGCTCTGCACAGAACTGCAGGCCAAAATGTGGGCAATGCGTCTCTTGCGAAGCGGGGACGATTCTTTTTTATACTTTTTATAGAAGGTGAATGAAACGGTCGGCAGCTGATCCGGGTCTGTGGGCTGCTGCGCCGGAAAAGAAAAAAAAAGGGAAAAGGAAAAAATGGCAACGAATTTTTTGGGAGCTGCTGCAGCAGCATCAGGGCGACCTGACAAAATCGGGCCGCACCGTGGCAGAGTATCTCCTGCAGCATGCGGCAGGGAAGCGCAGTATCTTGTCCATTTCCTCACTGGCAAAGGAGTGCTGTGTGGCAGAGGCAACGGTGTTCCGCTTCTGCCGGGCGCTGGGGTTTGAGGGCTACCACGAAATGCGCATTGCGCTGGCACAGGCCAATGCCACCGGTGCGCTGGTCAACCAGCGTGTGCCGGAGCCGGACGCCGACACGGCCACCCTGTGTGAGCACGCCAGCGCCCTGCTGATGACTACGATCAACGGCACACAGAATGCAATCTTTCGCCGGAGGCGGTGGACAAGAGCTTCGGAGCTGATGCACAAGGCCCGGCAGGTGTACTGCCTTGGTCAGGGCGGCAGCATGTATATTGCAAATGATATCTGCGCCCGCTTTGCCTGCATCTCCACCAAGTTCCGCACGGCAGGCGACAGCCATATGCAGCTGGTCACGGCCAGCCTGATGACGCCGGAGGATGTGGTGCTGTTCGTCTCCTATTCCGGTGCTACCCGGGATATGCTGGAGACCCTGCGCGCGGCCAAGGCGGCAGGCGCAAAGATCATCCTGCTGACCCATTACGAGGATTCGCCCGGCGCAAAGCTGGCAGATGTCGTGCTGCTGTGTGGTGCACAGGAAAGCCCGCTGGACTCCGGCAACATCCCCATCAAGGTGGCGCTGCTGTATGTGGCTGAAGTGCTGGTGCTGCGCTACACCATGGACGACCCCGAAAATGCCAACGCCGCACAGGATCGCACCAGTGAAGCACTGGCGGTCAAAATGCTGTAAAATATTGCCCGCAAGGCCCCTGCAGAGCCCGTGTTCTGTGGGGGCCTTGGCATATCCGGCAAAGGGTGCGTAAAATCTGTTTCTGATCTTTTTCAAAAAAATAGACCTCATCTTTTTCGATCAAGTCTATTTTTCTTTAGCCTCTTAACTTAACGGCATTGGGCGAATGCCGGATGGGCTTTTATGTCGGTGGTGAGGGTCTCCCGCGCACTCAGCAACAGCCCACTGGGCTGATTGCTGCCCCTGCTGCGCAGGGTCGTGCTGTTCGACCCGCTCACACGCCGCAGATAAAGAAGCCCCCCAGACAAGCTGGAGGGCTTCCTTTTTATGCCGGTGGTGGGGGTCGAACCCACACGTGTTATTAGCACAAGGGATTTTGAGTTTTGGGAGGAGGGTTTTCCATTTGGTGTCATCTGGTGCCCGACTTTAAAGCGAAAAAAAGCAACAGTACATCGAATGAATTTTTGATAAATCTACGATTTTTCGTTACGTTTTCCCTCGGCTCCGATTTCTCGATTTGGAAGGCAAAAATGGAAATTGGAGGGATGTTCAGGAGGGATGCAGAGCCTGTCATTCAGGACTGTGCACACAGGCTTTTTTTTTTTTTTTTGGAAAATATTTCAAACCCGTGCAATTCCTGGGGGCGGCTCATTTGTATCCAGAATGAAGCGACAAAACCGGGTGCACACCCCGGCAGCGACACACAATAAGAAGAGGGGATATATTATTATGAAAAAGACGGTTTCTGTTTGCATGACGGCTGTGATGGCTCTTTCCCCTGCTGGCAGGCGGCGCGGTACAGGCATACGCACTTTCGGCAGAGACGGCGGAGCCGGTTTTTGCCGTGGCTGAGGAAAACTGTATTTTCAGCAGTTGGAAGCGTGCTTCCGACCCGGCACTGACCGAGAAAGTCCGCAAAGTGTTCGACAAGGCCTTTGAAGGTCTGGAGGGCGTTTCCTATACGCCCGTGGCCCTGCTGGCAAGCCGCACCACCGGCTCCGGTATCCAGTACCGCATTCTGTGCAAGGCGACTGTCGTCGTACCGGGCGCACAGGAAGAGTATGTTGTGGTCACGCTGCAGCGCGGCTGGCTGGGCAAGGCAGAAATTCTGGACATTGGCGACCCGCTGTGCCTGACAAAATCTGGACCATGAAGAAGGCGCTGTGGGCGCTTGGCAGGAAGCGGAGTCCCCCGCCATGACGGAGGAAGCCACGGCGGCGTTCAACAAGGCCACCGAGGGCCTTGTAGGCGTGGATTATGTGCCGGTGGCTCTGTTGAGCACCCAGACCGTGGCAGGCACGAACTACCGCATCCTGTGCGAAGCAACCACGGTTTATCCGGGTGCTGAGATGCACTATGCCGTCGTGAACGTGTATGAAAGTCTGGAAGGCAATGCCAACATCATCAGCGTGACCGATGGATATGTAAGCTAAGGGAGAGTTTTTGATTCAGAAGGTCCTCCGCTGCACCTTGGGTATATTCAGCGGAAACATTTATTTTGATATTACAAACAAGCCAGACCGGCGGGTCTGGCTTGTTTGCTGTTCCACGGATTGGGCGTGGAGGAAAAGTGCTCCGCAGCATAACCTCAAAGCTGTGAGCCTTTTTATTTGACTCGTCCCTTTCTCGGTTGTCACT
>VOFJ01003623.1_pt1 | contig 12039 bp, 26 predicted proteins | sample 5384081 | NCBI WGS metagenome assembly VOFJ01 (sample SAMN12384729, study PRJNA508395) | human gut metagenome | isolation source: healthy gut I | host: Homo sapiens | reverse complement strand
ACCGGTATGCTTCGTTCAGTTACGTGTGCTTCAGCGGAAATGCAGAACGTTTATTAGGTGTAATTGCCGTGGCAGACGTCATCAAGGAAGACAGCCCGCAGGCGGTCAAGGAACTGCAGAACATGGGAATCCGTGTGGTCATGCTGACCGGAGATAACGAACGTACTGCAAAAAGCCATCGGACAGCAGGCCGGAGTTGATGAAGTTATAGCAGGAGTACTTCCTGAAGGAAAAGAGCAGGTGATCCGTAAGCTGAAAAGAAAAAGGAAAAGTTGCCATGGTCGGTGACGGTATCAATGATGCCCCTGCGCTCACGCGCGCAGATATAGGTATCGCGATCGGTGCCGGAACAGATATCGCGATCGATGCGGCAGATGTTGTGCTGATGAAGAGCCGGTTAAGTGATGTGCCGGCAAAGAATCCGTATGAGTCGTGCGACACTCCGTAATATTCACGAAAACCTGTTCTGGGCATTCTTCTATAATATTATCGGAATCCCGCTTGCGGCCGGCGTGTGGTATCCGCTGTTCGGATGGAAATTAAATCCGATGTTCGGTGCGGCGACCATGAGTTTATCAAGCTTCTGCGTAGTATCGAACGCATTGAGATTGAATCTTTTTAAGATGTATGATGCATCAAAAGATAAAAAATTAAAAGCCAAAAAAAAAAAAAGAGATCCAAGAAGGAGGACAAGACAATGAAAAAAATAATGCATATTGAGGGAATGATGTGTGGACACTGTGAGGCGGCTGTAAAGAAAGCACTGGAAGCACTTCCACAGGTAGATGAAGCGGTTGTAAGCCATGAGGCAGGAACAGCAGAGCTGACATTAAATGCAGAGATCGCAGATGATGTGCTGAAGAAGACAGTAGAAGACAAAGATTATACGGTGACATCTGTGGAATAATCTATGATTTCTTATATACAGAGTATACTTTTTATTTGAAGCATCCAAAGAACACTGCTATACTTAATTATAAGTATCATAACGAGAAAGGAACGAAAGTTAATGAGAAAGAGTGGAATGTTAATGCCGGTCTCTGCACTTCCGGGGCATATGGAATCGGATGTTTTTCAAAAGAAGCGTATGAATTTGTAGATATATTAAAAGAAGCAGGACAGAAATTGTGGCAGATCCTGCCGCTTGGACAGACAGGATACGGTGATTCGCCGTACCAGTCTTTTTTCAACATTTGCGGGAAACCCGTATTTTATCGATCTGTAGACGCTGATCGAGGATGAACTTCTGACGAAAGAAAGAGTGTGACCAGGCAGATTTCGGAGAGAATGAAGAAGAAATCGATTATGAAAAAATATATAATGCAAGATTTAAAGTCTTAAAGTTTGCATATAAAAGCCAAAAAGAACGGATTGATGGAAAGTAAGGCATACCGTACTTATCTGGAAGAAGAAAAAAGCATGGCTTGCGGATTATGCATTGTATATGGCAGTGAAAGATTCATTTGGCGGAAAAAGCTGGGATCAGTGGGAGGAAGACATCAGGCTGCGTAAGCCGGAAGCAATTGCGGCATATCAGGAACAATTAAGTGCAGAGATTGATTTTTATGAATTCCTGCAGTATCTGTTCGCCGGACAGTGGGCCGGACTGAAAACATATGCCAATGAACAAGGCATTGAGATTATCGGGGATATCCCGATCTATGTAGCATTTGACAGTGCAGATACCTGGGCGAATCCGAAGCTGTTCCAGTTAGATGAAGAGAATCTGCCGGTTGCGGTAGCGGGATGTCCGCCGGATGCATTTTCGGCAACCGGGCAGCTGTGGGGAATCCATTGTATGCATGGGATTACCATAAGAAGACAGGCTATGACTGGTGGATGAAGCGGGTGGCCTGCTTCGCTTTAAATTATATGACATCATCCGTATCGATCATTTCCGTGGGTTTGATGAATATTATGCAATCCCGTATGGAGATGAGACGGCAGAGAATGGTGAATGGATGCCGGGACCGGGCATGGATCTGTTCCTTAAGATGAAGGAAACATTAGGTGACCTTCCGATCATTGCGGAAGATCTGGGATTCCTGACGGATACGGTGAGACAATTGTTAAAAAACAGTGGTTATCCGGGTATGAAAGTACTGGAATTCGCATTTGTGGCAGGAGAGGACAGTGATTATCTTCCACATAATTATGATAAAAAACTGTGTAGTCTATACAGGAACCCATGATAACGATACCCTTCAGGGATGGTATCAGACACTTTCCGAAGAAGATAAAGAGATGACAAAGGAATATCTGAATAATCCATACACTCCGGATGAAGAAGTGCACTGGGATTTCATAAGTCTGGCGATGAGAAGTGTGGCAGATACGTGTATCATTCCGGTGCAGGATTATCTGGGACTTGGCAATAAGGCAAGAATTAATATGCCATCTACACTTGGCGGTAACTGGATGTGGAGAATGAAAAAAGGCGCATTTACAGATGAACTGATCAAGAAGATCAGAAAAACGACAGAAGTCTGCGCAAGATAAACATAACAGGAAACAAAAAAGAAAACACAATATTCAAACGAAGGATTCACTGAGAAGGAATGGAAACGTTTTGGATATTGTGTTTTTTCTTTGTTTTTTGTATATGCCAAAACCTCTGATTTTTCATAAAAAGTATAATTTTGATATAAAAAGTATGATTTTTTGCATAACAGATATGATTTTTGGTAAAGAAAAAGTATAAAAAATTATAAAATGAGACTGTAATATGTTAAGATGGTATTAATAAAAGGTATGAGGTGTACTATGGGGTTGTTAAAACTGGTGATCGTAGATGATGAGCCGATCCTGCTGGAGGGTCTGGTAAAGACGTATGACTGGAACGGTATGGGATATGAGGTGGTTGGTTTTGCGCAGAGCGGAGAGCAGGCGTTAAAGGTAATACGCGAAAAAAAAAACACGTAGTGCTGACAGACATCAGGATGAAACAGATTTCCGGACTTATGGTAATGGAAGAAATCAAGAAAGAGAACCCGGAATGTCAGTTCGTGGTATTAAGTGCATACAGGGATTTTGAATATGCGAAGAAGGCATGTGATCTGGGGGCATTCGCATATCTTCTGAAGCCGATTGAAGATGAAAAATTACAGGCGACGATGACAGATGTTGGTAAAATCTGTGAAGATCAGATCCGAAATGAGGAGAAGTATGACCGCTGGGAGAGACTTCTGAAAAAGGACGGAGATGGATTTTTTGCAGGTTGTCGTGCAAAAAAAAATATGTCCAGAACCGGCTGCCGGAAGAAAAAAGTAGTAGATGAAGTCTTCCATACGCTGCAGGATGTCATGAAGGAAGGAGACCGGTTTATTACAGTATATGCAGATCTTGATCTGGCCTATAAGATTACCAATGAACTGGAATATGAAGCCTCGAGATTTTCCATGGTCAGAATGATTGAAGAAAAGATCGCAGAGAGATTCACATACTGGAAATTCGAAAGTGAAGAAGGACATCGTACATTTATTATAAAGACGCAGGAGAACACAGCGGTACATGAGCTGAAAGAACTACTGGAAGAGGTAAAAAAAAAGAAGAGAACAGCCCGGTTATTGCGGCAATATCCAAACCATATAAAGGGATCCGCGGAATCAGAAGAAGTTTCGAAGAAGCGCAGAGATTGTTCGCTGTTACAAATGCATCCGGAGCGGGGTATTTACAATCCCGGAGACTGTTGAAGAAAAAGAGGAAAGCCCATATCCGGCGGAGGCAGAGATGATGGTGGTCAACAGCGTGCGGAAGAACGACGCCGTACAGTTAAAGCAGGCATTTGTACATTTTATTTACCAACTGCCACACAGAGAAGAACTGCAATGCCAGTATATGCACAAGATCATGGTAAAGACAGAATTCATGTTAAAAGACAGTTACGGGATGGACGAATCACTGAATCAGCAATTTGAAAATTATTATTCGAATATGAGAAACTTAAAGGCGGCAAAAGCGGTGGATGTCTGTTACAAGATTCTGGGAACTGCTATTGAAAAAAAAGACTGAAAAATGCAGAGAAGAAAAAGAATAAGGGATCAAAAAGAATACATTGCAGCGGCTGTGGCATATATAGATGAACATCTGGATAATGAAGATCTTTCGATTGTATCAGTGGCGACACATATATATCTGAATCCGGTATATTTTGGACGGGTATTCAAGAATACCTTTCATATGACATTCAAACAATATCTCTTTGCAGCGTAGAATGGAGCTGGCAAAGAGACTGCTGGAAGACGGAAGAACCAGCATCGGTAATATCTGCGAGCAGGTCGGAATCAGTAATCCATCCTATTTTTCACATTTGTTTAAAGAATATACAGGACATCTTCCGAGAGATTACAAAAGGGAATATGAAGTATGAAAAAAAGTAAAATGTCAGGAATCCAGAAAAAGTATCTGAAGTATATGTGTACGCTTCTGATACTGGCACTGGTTCTTTCCAGCATCTGTGTATGGACTTATGTCAGACGGAATATGACAGATGTGATTGTGGATAAGTATGAATTCATGAATGAGAAGATGGGGATAGCCCTGGATAATCTGTACCGGAAGACGGATGCCGTGACAGCAGAGATCATCCTGGAAAATGATGTGCAGAAGAGTCTGAGGAATAAAAGAACTGCAGGAAGTAGAGAAGAATGCACTGAGCAAATATTTTGCATATATAGATCTGAATCATGTCGCTGATTACTGCTACATTGATAATAAAAAGAAATGTTTACGAAAAATCCTATTCCCAGATTGGTTATTCGGATTTTCAAAGCAGCGGTCTGCGTGAGAAAATGGGAGATGAGTATGCGAAGACGCAGTGGATCTGGACCCGGATTACCTGTTTGGTACGGGGGATGAAGCATTGTTTATCGGAAGATATGTGAATAGTATGGATTATGCACACGAACCTGGAATCGTGTATCTGAAGATGAATCAACAGTTTCTGGAAAGTGTTATGGATAAAGACAGGAAGATTGCAAAAGATGTTGCAGTGGGAATCATAAGTCCGGAAGGAAAGACTTGCATCCGGCAGGAACCGGAAGATCTCAGTATCGAAAAAAGGACAATGAAGAAGATTACGGAACTGACCAGAACGAAAAAAATCCGGTGTGATCGTGCGGGGAAAAAAAGATAGAAGGCGGATTTTACAGGCATACCGGCAGGAAGAGACAGGGATGGTGATCTTTACACTGGTGCCGGATATGGTATTGAATCAGGGAATGACGCAGATATTGATCGTATTACTCACTATCTATGCGGTGATCGCAGTGCTGGCGTTTGTATTAAGTCTTTATGCATCACAGACATTTACCCGGCCGATCAGACAGATCAGTGATGCCATGACAAGTTTTGATGGAAATGATTTTACACATACCATTCAGATCCATACGGACACAGAACTGGATAAGATCGGGCATGCCTATAACGAGATGTTAAAGAATATCGAAGAGTTCCAAAACGAGGTCAAGAATCAGCAGAAAGAACTAAGAATCAGTGAGATGAATACGTTGATCAGCCAGATCAATCCGCATTTTTCTCTATAATACCCTGGATACCATCTATATGCTGGCGCGGATCAACGGGGAAGAGAAGACGATGAAGATGATACAGGCACTGTCAAAGTATCTGCGTCTGTCACTGAGCAAAGGCCGTGAGATTGTGACAGTAGAAGACGAGCTGGAAAAATGTAAAAAGTTATATGGAGATCCAGCAGATCCGCAATGAGAATCTGTTCCGTTATGAGATCGAATGTGCAGAAGAACTGAAAAACAAGGTGGATATTAAAGCTGATCTTACAGCCAATTGTGGAAAATGCAGTCAAATATGGATTTTGTGATATCTTCGAAGGCGGTCTGATAAGGATCAGTGTCACTGAACAGGCAGGACAGCTTACATTCAGTGTCTATAATAACGGAACTCCGATGGAAGAGCAGATGGCGGAGAAGTTAAACGGACTGTCAGAGATACCGGTGTCAAAAATGAAAGACAGTTTTGAAGACAAAAAAACATGGTTATGGTGTGATAAATATTATTACGCGACTGCGGTTAAAGTATGGGGAGGATGTGAGATTTTTCTATGAATCGGATACAAATGGAACCGTCTGTGTTATCCAGATCCCGGATGACGGGAAAGAAAACAGTGAACAGTAGACGGATTATGGCAAAGAGTGATGGTGATCGTCATGCTGGCAAACTGACCGGCTGTGTGGGAAAAGAGGATACACAGACCAGAAAAAAAGAATAAAGTAGTAGAGATCCCAATGATCCTTACCGTAGATTCCAGTACCGGTAATAAGAATGAAGAGGAAGTGGTGGAGCGGTTCAACAGGGCATACAAAGGGAAGTATCATATAGATGTGGACTGGGTGATGGAGACAGAGGAAGAATACCGGAAGAATCTGAAACGTATGAATGTGACAGATGAATTACCGGCTATTATCACTGATCTGCGTATGCTTCCGTCTTTCTATCAGATGATGATCAAGAAAGGCAGGATTGAGGACCTGACACCTTACATTAACGAAGATCAGGAATGGAAAGATATGATCGAACCGTCAGTAATGGAATCGGTCCGGGAAGAGGATGGAAAAGATTTATCTGGGTCCGGTCAGCACGGCGGCATTCGCCTGTTCAGGGGTTTTCTGGAACCGGGAGTTATTTTGAACAGGCAGGAATCAGCAGATTTCCTGAGACATGGGAAGAGTTCTGGAAATGTTGTGAGAAACTGAAAGCAGGGATCACGCCGCTTGCCCTGCATACGGAAGGGGACGGCATGGGCCGCAATGCTTTGCTTGCAACAGCAGAAGTAGCAGGAAGTGAAGAAGGTGCGGCATTCATGAAGCAATTATATCCGGATACCTATCAGAATAAACCGGGGCTGGAGATAGCCGGTACATTAAAAAAAATTATTCCAATATACGACCCAGGATGCATTACATAATGATTTTGACGTAGCTCTATGATAATTTCGTGGCAGGAAATGCGGCGATGATACCTAATGGTTACTGGATGATTGATAAGATTCCGGAGGAAATGCAGAAAAAAGTATGTTTTTCTACATTTCCTGAAAATAAACTGATAGGCTCACCGGAGACATTCGGCTGGGCAGTTGTATCAACTTATAGTGAAAAAGGTGAAAAAAAAGGAGCAGTTGAGTTCCTCAAATTCAGAACGAAATTGAATAAAGAACAACAGAAAGAAGAATTGCTGAACAGCAGGACAAGACAGGAAGGAACGCTGTTGGATGATTATCTGAAGGCTTATACGGGAAATCCACAGATCGTACCGAATTATCAGGTGAAGTGGAATTCACTGCCGCAGGAGAATGTACTGGGAGAATGTCTGGCGGAACTGGTACAGGGAAAAGATAACGGAGCAGGAATTCACGCAGGCAGAAGACGAAAGCATCCGACAGTTTGAAGAAGAACAATAGATATGTTTTTTTGTATATCAGGTTGTTTTATTGATACAGGGTTTGAGCGCATTTCTGTTAATATAATGACAACAAGAGAAACGAAGGTTTCAAAAAAGAAAGGCGAGGGAAAATGAATTATGAAAAATGCGTAAAGTTGTATCAGCAATGCTGGTAGCGACCATGGCAACAGGAATGGTTGCAGGATGTGGAAGCTCTTCTGACAGCAAGTCAGACAAGAAAGACGCAAAAGGAAAAAGTATACTACTTAAACTTCAAACCAGAACAGGATGAGCAGTGGCAGGATCTGGCAAAAAGAGTATACAAAAAAACAGGAGTGGATGTAACAGTACTTACAGCAGCATCCGGAGAATACGAAAAGACATTATTAAAATCTGAGATGGCTAAGAGCAATGCTCCGACACTGTTCCAGGTAAACGGACCGGTTGGACTTGCAAGCTGGAAAGATTATTGCTACGATCTGAAAAGATTCTGATGTTGCAAAACAGCTGACAAGTGATGATTTCGCACTGATGGACGGCGACAAGATGTCAGGAATCGCATACGTAATAAAGAAAGCTACGGAATCATTTACAACAAAGAACTTTGTTAAAAGAAAGCAGGATACTCAGGCTGATGATATCACTAACTTTGACAGCTTCAAGAAAGTTGTAGAAGATATCACAGCAAATAAGGACAAACTTGGATTCTCAGCATTTACATCCGCTGGTATGGACGGATCATCTGACTGGAGATTCAAAACTCATCTGGCAAACCTTCCAATCTACTATGAATACAAAGATGAAGGAATCGATAACACAGATGCTATCAAAGGAACATACCTTGATAACTACCGTCAGATCTGGGATCTCTACATCAACAACGCTACCTGAAACCAACAGAACTTTCTACAAAGACAGCTGACGATGCAACAGCAGATTTCGTAACAGGTGATGCAGTCTTCTACCAGAATGGTACATGGGAATATAACAACATCAAAGACGTCGGAGATGACAATCTTGGAATCCTTCCAAGCTACATCGGTGTAGAAGGCGAAGAAGATCAGGGAATCTGTACAGGTATCAGAGAACTACTGGTGTGTAAACTCAAAGCATCTGAAGACGACATTCAGGCAACACTTGATTTCATGAACTGGTGTGTAACATCTGATGATGGTGTAAAGGCAATGTGCAAAGACATGGGATTCACAATTCCATTTAAGAAGAACCTGAAATCAGACAACGTACTTGTTAACGAAGCAAACAAATATACAGAAGACGGAAAGACTCCTGTTTCATGGAACTTCCCTACAATGCCATCAGAAGAGTGGAAAAACGGAGTGGGTTCTGCACTGACAAGTTACGCAAAGAGATCCGACAGATGCAAACTGGGCAAAAGTTACAACAGCATTCGTTGACGGATGGGCAAAAGAAGCTGCAGCAGCAAAATAAAAAATGTAACAATCAAAATAATTATATGAAGTGAGTAGTGGCGGGCGGTTGCAAGAAACACCCGCCGCTTTTATGAAAAAAGTGCAGGAAATGAAGCGGAGATTCTCTGCATGGAAGGAGGAATTTATTATGGAAAAAATCCATCAAACGTTATATGCCGATTTTTGTGCTTCCCAACGTTTTTTTTGCATTTATTCTTGGCTTTATCGTTCCTTTTATTATGGGAATCTGGCTTTCATTTTGTAAATTTACAACCGTAACAGACGCGAAATTCGTAGGATTTTCAAATTACATAGAAGCACTGAAAGATACGGCATTCCGTCATTCATTCTGGTATACTGTACTGTTCGCGATTGCATCTCTTCTGATCATTAACATCATAGCCTTTGCACTTGCAATGGCACTGACAAAAAGAAATGCATGGAACAAATGTCTTCCGTACGGTCTTCTTCATGCCGAATCTGATCGGTGGTATCGTACTTGGATATATCTGGCAGCTGATCTTTAACGGAGTTCTTTCCAGATATGGTACCGCACTTGCTCTGAATGAGTGGTATGGCTTCTGGGGACTGATCATTCTGGTCAGCTGGCGACAGATCGGTTATATGATGATCATCTATATTGCGGGTCTTCAGTCTATTCCTGGTGATATCATTGAAGCGGCAGAGATTGACGGAGCAAATAAGATCCAGACATTATTCAAGGTAACAATCCCGATGATGATGCCATCGATCACGATTTGTATGTTCCTGTCAATTACAAACGGATTCAAGTTATTCGATCAGAACCTGTCCCCGACAGCCGGTGAACCGTCTAAGATGTCTGAGATGATGGCGCTTAATATCTTCAATACCTTCTATGGACGTACCGGATGGGAAGGTGTAGGACAGGCGAAGGCCGTGATCTTCTTTGCAATCGTAGTTGTGATCGGTATGATCCAGTTACGTGCAACACGTTCTAAGGAGGTACAGCAGTAATGAATAAAAAGACAAATTAAATTAAGCTGGTTTGGAACAGGTGCATTTACGATCATCGGTATTGTATATATCATGCCGATCCTGATCGTGCTGATCAACTCATTTAAAAATAAAGTATTTATCAACAAAGAACCATTCAAACTCCCGACAAAGCAGACATGGGTAGGAATCGATAACTTCCTGTCCGCAATTGACAAATATGAACTGCTGAGTGCAGTCGGCTGGACTGTATTTATCACAGTTGGTTCCGTACTTGTGATCCTTGTATGTACTTCTATGTGTGCATGGTATATTACAAGAGTAAACAGTAAGTTTACAAAACTGTTATATTTACTCTGCGTATTTTCCATGGTTGTTCCGTTTCAGATGGTTATGTTCACCTTATCGCTGGTAGCTGACCGTACCGGTCTTCGTACACCTTTGGGGAATCATCATCATTTACCTCGGATTTGGTGCAGGTCTTGCAGTATTCATGTTCTGCGGATTTGTAAAATCCATTCCACTGGAAATTGAAGAAGCGACAATGATCGACGGATGTACACCACTTCGAACCTTTTTCTCTGTTGTACTTCCGATCATGAAGCCGACATACATTTCCGTAGGAATCCTGGAGACGATGTGGATCTGGAACGACTTCCTGCTTCCATACCTGGTACTGGATTTGAATAAGTATAAGACAATCTCAATTGCGATCCAGTATATGAAGGGAAGTTATGGACGTGTAGATATGGGTGCTGTTATGGCGGCGCTGATCCCTTGCGGTAATTCCGGTAGTTATCTTCTATCTGGCTTGTCAGAAGCATATTATCAAAAGGTGTTGCAGCCAGGAGCTGTAAAAGGTTAATAAGAACAAAAAAAGAGATTTGGCATTTGGATATGTCAGATCTCTTTTGAATATGTAAAAGTATATAAAAAAAGTTGACAGCGGTGGAGAAGGAAGATATCACTTGACATTTTTCACTTATTTTTTTAAAATATAGTGAGAGATGAAGAGGAGTAGTTTTTATTATGAATTCAAATTTTGAATATTACAAAATATTTTATTATGTAGCAAAATATGAAAATCTTACCAAAGGCGGCAACGGTACTGAAGACCAGCCAGCCGGCAGTCACGCGTACCATACACAAACTGGAAAATGAACTTGGCTGCCGCTTATTTACGAGGAGTAAGACCGGAATGCAGCTTTAACTCCGGAAGGCCGGACATTTTATGGATATGTAGCGGCAGGATGTGCCCAGTTTTTTTTTCAAAGGAGAGAATGATCTGAGTAATCTGATCTCGCTGGAGAACGGAACGATCTATATCAGCGCTACGGAGACGGCACTTCACTGTTATCTTTTTCAGGCAATGGAAGAATTCAACAGCCTGTATCCGAATGTGAGGTTTAAGATTCTGAATAACAGTACGACAGAGTCGGTGAATGCAGTAAAAAGAAGGAAAAGTAGACCTTGCATTTGTATCGGCGAACCTTCAGGTAGCAAAACCTCTTCGGATGAAGATTCTGAGAAAATATCATGATATCCTGATCAGTGGAAACAGATTTGGAGAATTAAAGGATGATGGGAAAGAGGTCTCACTTAAGGAACTGGTGTCCTATCCGTGGATCAGTCTGACTGCAGAGACGATTACCAGACGTTTTTCTAAATGAATATTTTGAAAAAGAACAGTCTGACATTTACACCGGATATGGAGCTTGCAAACGACGGATATGATACTTCCGGCGGTAAGGCACAATCTGGGACTTGGTTTCATCCCGGCGGAATTTGCAGATTCGGAACTTAAGTCCGGACAGGTATTTGAGATCAAAGTGAAAGCAAAGCTGCCGGAACGTAATATCATACTGATCTACGACATGGAATATCCGCAAAGTATCGCGGCAAAAAGAATTTCAGAAATTCCTGAAAGAAAAATGAAATGTAAAAAACCCGGAAGCTTACATAAATTCGGATGATCAATAATGATCAGATAAAAGATAAAGGTATCGAATTGGAGTAAAATATTGTAAGCTTCCGGGCTTTTATTATATTAAAAACAAACTAATCAATAGAGGACTTTTTTATTTATGCCACTCCCAGTTACGGATCTCTTCAAGATCCTGTCCGTATTCGGCAATGTACTGTTTGTGCTCAACCAGCTTGTCGTTCATCTTCTGGATCAGGAATGATCATTTGTAGCTTGTGGCTTAGTACACCAGGGTTT
>VOFJ01001205.1_pt1 | contig 12045 bp, 24 predicted proteins | sample 5384081 | NCBI WGS metagenome assembly VOFJ01 (sample SAMN12384729, study PRJNA508395) | human gut metagenome | isolation source: healthy gut I | host: Homo sapiens | reverse complement strand
ATTCTTCCGCAATGGCATCGCTGTCCATTCCCATAGCTGTCAGCACTTTCTTAAAGCTTCTGGATATTTGCACCCATTGTGTACAACAGTCTGGTACCCACACAGTCTGTTTCTTTCAACATTGCCAGCAGTATATGTTCTGTCCCGACTTCCTCAAAACGCATGGATTCTGCTTCTGCATATGCACCCTCAAGAACTCTTCTGGTTCTGGGACTGAATCGGTTTCTGTGCAACTGCCGTATTTCCCGGCGGTGCGATCAGTTCATCGATCAGAGCCATCGCTTTATCAGCCTGGATCCCAAACTCCTCCAGAACTCTTCCTGCTGTGCCCTCCTTTTTCTTCTACAAGCCCGACCAGCAGATGCTCCGTGCCGATATAACTATGTCCGCAGGGCTGGCTGCCTGTTTTGCCAGAACAAGAACATTCTCCGCCTGTTTTGTATATCGTTCCTGCATGATGTCTCCTCCTATCTGTCTGTGTCATATTCGTCAAAAAATCTCGTCCACCAGCTGATGGACTTCTTCTCTTGTTACATTTTTTACAGCATCCCCATGCCATTGCTACTGTCAGATTCTGTTTCATTTCTTCCAGTGCTCTGACCTTATCTGCATCTATGGAGATCACCGCTCCCTTTTCGCCTGTCAATAGTCACAAAGCCTTCCTGACGAAGCAGCGCATATGCCTTATTCACAGTATGCATATTGATTCCTGCAATGCTTGCAAGCTGCCGTACAGAAGGCAGAGTATCCCCTTCATGAAGCCTTGATGTAGCAATCCCCATTATGATCTGATTGGTGATCTGCATATAGATTGCCTCATCACTGTTAAAATCGATTTCTATCACCATAGGGTAATCTCTCCTCTACAACAGCAAAAAGGCTGCACAGTTTCATCCTGGCAGCCTGCTGTGATTTTTGTTTTTTATTTACTGATCCCTGCAATCTTCTCTATCTGTTCTTTGTTAAGAACCAGATTAAATCCCATTGGATTTACCACATAAGCGTTTGCCTGCGGAATCATCAGGCTCGGAAGTTTGTCTATAGTCACTTTTTCGCAACACGGAGATTCTTGCCTCTTCCAAATTTCTCAAATTCCATAACATCTGTAAACACAGGCTGCATGATCTTATCCTCTTTATTTTTTTCAGATACGGAATATGGAGCTTTCCATCTTCTTCCTGCTCTGCATTGATCGCGATCAGGAATTCTGCCTTACGCAGGTTTGCTATCAGCTCTTCTTCCAACTCACGGATATTCTTGTGCTCTTCCTGTTTTACCGGACGACGCAATTCCTGCATAAAATAGATTCCGGAAAGTTCAAGAGACGGGTTCAGAAGCGGTCTCTTTGACGGCTCGATCTTACTCATATCTCTCTCTGGTTTGCGATCTTTCCGATCTCAATCTCGATCTTCTCTTCTCCGTCGATCCAGATCACACTGTTCACTCCGATCGCGTACAGCGTACCATACAGTCTTGATAGTCTTTTTTTCTCATATTTCATGCCCATAAGAAGGATCTTATCCTCAAGGAGCTGTTTACCATATTCTTTGATCTCTTCTTCTGTGGCAAAAAATCTTGCCTGGTCATTAAATGTTTCTTCATCACAGGTCACATATGGAAGTCTGGTTGCCTGTGAATATGCAACAAATACTTCCTCCCTGTTTCTGAGCTCATGGATTGCTTCTTCTACACTGATTCCCATTTTTCTGTCCTCTGCCTCATCACTTGGATGCGACACCTCATCAAGGAAAATGGTTGGTTCCTGTTGTGCCCTGTCAGCATCCAGCTTTTTTTCATGTTCGTAACTACTCACTGTGTTTCATAGTTGTTACTATTGTACAATGAAATCCCTGTTTTCGTCAAGCTGTGCCTGTGAAAACTGACCAATTCATGCCTCGTCGATAGCTTTTCCAATGTCATGACGCATATATTTGTTTGCAAAAGCTGATCCACTCAGTAGCAAAGATATGCATTCTTTCTGGCTTCTTTTAATGTCTCTCCTTTGGCAGTGATGCCAAGAACACGCCCACCGTTTGTAACGATCTCTCCATCTTTAAATTTTGGTTTCCCGCATGGAAACAGTAGTATCCGTCTTTGTCCTTAAAATTCTCGAATCCATGCATCGGAATTCCTTTTTCGTATTTTACCGGATATCCGTCACTTGCCAAGAACAACGCAGACAGCTGCATTATCCTCAAATTTCAGATCGATCTGATCAAGTTTGCCGTCTACGCAGGCTTCCATCACTTCAATGATATCTGTCTTCATTCTCGGAAGAACAACCTGAGCTTCGGATCGCCAAAACGAGCATTATATTCTAGCACTTTCGGGTCCCTCTTCCGTCAGCATAAGTCCGAAAGAAAATAATTCCTGTAAACGGACGTCCCTCTGCTGCCATGGCATCTACCGTTTCTGATAAACATATTTCTTACAGAAATCATCTACTTCTTTCGTATAGAACGGACTTTGAAAAATGTTCCCATTCCGCCTGTATTTAAGTCCCGATCTCCATCTTTGGCACGTTTGTGATCCTGTGCGGATGTCATGGTCTTACGGATGGTCTTGCCATCTACAAAAGAAAGTACACGGAAACTCCCTTCCTGTCATAAATTCTTCAATGACCATGGCATATTTCCTGCACTGCCGAATTTTTTTCTTCCATGATCTCTTTTTTGACGCCAGCTTTTGCTTCTGCAAATCCTGCAGAATCAGAACACCTTTTCCAAAGAGCAAGACCATCTGCCTTCAAAACGATCGGGAATTTTGCCTCGGTCCTTAAATATTCCAGAGCTTTTTTCCGGATCATCAAAAATTCTCATATCCTGCTGTTGGAATGTCGTATTTTTTCATAAGATCCTTGGAAAAAGCCTTGGAGCCTTCCAGAATAGCAGCATTTTTGCGCGGTCCGAACACTTTTAAGTCCCTCTGCCTCAAATACATCTACGATTCCGCCCACAAGAGGATCATCCATTCCTATGATAGTAAAGATCGATCTCTTTTTCTTTGGCAAAAGTCCAGCAGTTTTCAAACTCCATTGCTCCGAGTATCTGCACATTCCGCATACTCTGCGATTCCTGCATTTCCAGGTGCACAGTAGATCTTGTCAACTTTCGGGCTTTTTGCAACACTCCATGCAATTGCATGTTCTCTTCCATACTTCCTACGATTAATACTTTCATCTGTTTACTCCTTTGTTTCATCTGTCTGCTGATTACTTTAAAGAAACAATTCCATCTGTCACTGTGATCTTGTCATTGGCGATAAGATTGATTGCTTCCGGAAGGATCTTCCACTCCGCTTTTCCATTACACGTCTCTGAAGCTCCTTGGATGTATCTCCGTCTTTTACCTTTACTGCCTTCTGAAGAATGATCGGACCTGTATCCGTTTCCGGCATCTACAGAAATGAACCGTAGCGCCTGTTACTTTCACTCCTCTTGCGAGAACTGCATCATGAACCTTAAGTCCATAAAAACCTTTTCCGCAGAAAGACGGGATCAGAGATGGATGGATATTGATGATCTTGTTGGGATACGCTTCCACCATCATCGGAGGGATTCGCAACCAGATATCCTGCAAGAACAATCAGGTCTACCTCTTTTTCCTGAAGCTTCGCCAGTAATGCTTTATGGAAAGCTTCTCGGTCGGATAGTCTTTCGGTTGCGATGCATACCGCCTCTATATCATGCTTTCTGGCTCTTTCAGAGCATAAGCGGAGAGCATTATTACTGATCACGATATCCACTTTTTGCATTTGTGATCTCTCCTGCATCAATAGCATCCAGGATCGCCTGAAGATTCGTTCCCCCACCGGAAACAAGAACACCGATCTTTAACATAAGGTCACTCCCTTTTCTCCCTCTTCAATGGATCCTACCACATATGGCTTATCACCGGTTTTACGGATAGCTTCCATTGTTTTGTCAACATCTGCAGGATCTACTGCCAGGATCATTCCAAAGACCCATATTATATGTATTATACATCATATGCTCATCAATATTTCCTTTTTCAGCAAGGAGCTTGAAGATCGGAAGTACCGGATAAAGCTGTCTTTTTTTGACAACAGCTCTGGTTCCCTCTTTCAGCATACGCGGGATGTTCTCATAGAATCCGCCGCCTGTGATATGGCTGCATGCATGGATCTTCACTCCGGTCTCGCGGATGCTCTTCAGTGCTTTTTACATAGATTCTGGTCGGTGCGATCAGTGCCTCTCCCAGAGTTGTTCCAAGCTCTTCATAATAAGTATCCAGAGACTCTTTTGTCATGTCAAATACTTTACGTACAAGAGAAAATCCATTGCTGTGAACTCCTGTGGAAGCCATACCGATCAGGACATCTCCTGGTTTCAGGGCCTCTCTCCTGTAAGAAGATCTTTTTTGTCAACGACTCCTACTGCAAATCCGGCAAGGTCGTACTCATCTTCCGGCATAAGTCCAGGATGCTCTGCTGTCTCACCACCGATCAGAGCTGCCTCAGACTGTACGCAGCCTTCTGCAACACCTTTTTACGATCTCTGCGATCTTCTCCGGATAGTTTTTGTCCGCAGGCAATGTAGTCCAGGAAAAACAGTGGCTCTGCCGCCTGCACACGCAATATCATTTACACACATGGCTACAGCATCGATTCCGATGGTATCATGCTTGTCCATAACCATGGCTACCTTAACCTTGGTTCCACATCCGTCTGTTCCGGAAACCAGAGTAGGCTCTTCCATATCTTTGAATTTCTCCATGGAAAATGCACCTGAGAATCCACCGATTCCTCCAAGTACCTCCGGTCTCATTGTCTTGGCAATGTGTTTTTCATCAGCTCTACTGATTTGTATCCTGCCTCAATATCTACGCCTGAAGTCTTGTAATCCATAATGTCCTCCTTATGACAACACCTCTTTTATTTTTATGGTAAAAGATTTATTTAGTAATTTTCTTGTATCCAACTTCCTGAAGCCTTGCGTCTTTCTTCTCAACCTGCTCCTTCAGCTCCTGACTGTACGCTTTCAGTCTGGAAAGAAGCTCTGCATCAGGAAGTTGCAAGGATCTTGGCAGCAAAGAAGTCCCGCATTGGCACCACCATTGATCGCTACTGTGGCAACCGGGATACCGCTTGGCATCTGTACGATTGAGTAAAGGGAATCTCTTCCTCCCAGAGATGTTGTATGCATCGGAATACCGATCACCGGCATTGGAAAGATCCGCGCACATTCCCGGAAGATGAGCTGCCATTCCTGCGCCTGCGATGATAACTTTGAAGCCTTTTTCTTCTGCTGTCTTTGCATACTCGAAAAATACATCCGGTTCTCTGTGTGCAGAGATAATCTTCATTTCGTACTCAACTCCCAGCTTGTCAAGAATTTCTGCTGCTTTACTCATAACCGGCATATCTGAATCACTACCCATTACAATTCCTACTTTTGCTTTTCATTGTGTTCTCCTTTCGTGGTACACTAACTGAATGTTTACCTGTGTTGTTTGACTATTGTTATGGTTATTCTACGTATATTCTCACTTTCTGTCAATACGATCGGAAAAACTGTAAATTTACTAATTAACTTATTATTATTTAATGGAAGATTCTCAAAAAAGGACGGTTTAATTCCTCTGTTCCCGGAAGAACAAACCTTCCGTTTTCGATAATAAAAGCATTTCTCCCTCATCATCGATCACACGGATACTTCCAAGCTCATCATAGGGAATGGTAATATCTGTATGACAGCCATAATAAGCAAGGCTTACGTCATCTTTTTCGCATCTCGGAAATCTCATTATCCCTGGCGATGATCTCTTTTCCATCCGGATTATATACCGGTGTATCCTCTGCCCAGCTGTAGCAGGTATCGCCCACTGCAAAATGCGGTCCCCATTTTTTCTGCGATCAGAATCGGAAGCTTATCCGCAATTCCGTATTTCAGCGCCGCCACATAAGCTGTGGTATTTGTACCGATGGCAAACTCTCCCATGGGGATCTTCGGATGGTGGTGGAGGATATTATCTTCAATATATTTCCGGTTTTCTTCTTCGGTTTTAAAATTCGAGCAGGTGTAATCAATAACTTTCCATCCAGTCAAATACCAGTTTCAGATCCCGGAACTGAAGACCGTTCAGATATACTTTTTTCACATGAAGGATTCCATTTGTGCCTGCCAGGCCGGAGATGTAAAGACTTCGCCCACCGGAATGTTCATCTGCCACACAGTTCTCAAAATTCGTCTGTTTCTCCGGATCTGTCAGCTCATGAAGATGGATCAGAAGATCCGTCTCATTGTCTCCACGTCCTTTGACTTCCACCCACTCACAGGTATCCAGGGTATTGATGATCGTCTGCTGGATTTCCTGATAGAGATGGTAATCAATGTATTGATCTTTACGATCTCACGGAAAATTTCCTCATAATTTCCACCAATCTCAGGAACCGGATATGCAATGATCGTAAAACTTCTCTCATCACCTTTGATGTATCGGTTTACGATCTGTCCGGATTCATTGTCAAGTTCTGTCTGAAGCTTCTGCTGTGTCTCGCTTAATGCATAAGCTTCCGGTTTACTATCGGAGAGAAAGGATTTTCTCCAAATGTATCAATGCAGGCCGGACCGCCATGTACTTCTGCCAGTTCTCTGTACTTCTCATAGGAGGTCTGCATAGCACGAAGTTTTCGCTGAACAAAATCCCCATCCAGGAACAATGCACTGTCCTGACGATGATCGTAATCGTACTGCGGATTGGCAACGCCGCCTGTATAGCCTACTCTCACGGCGCCTCTCTTATTTACCACATGCGTTGCATGGCGATAGATTACCGGCTTCAGACCTATTTTTTCAAACTGGAGGATCGCTGCTTTTACCATCCGTTCAAAACCAAGACTATATCGGATATTTACTGTTTTCTTTTTTGTGATATCCTTCCGTCCGGTGATAAATCCCGATCCGATAGCCTTCTGTATAGGTAGAAGCCATCTTATCGATCTCTTCCTGAGAAAGGGAGTTCAGAAACTCTGCAACTCCTGTTTCATTCTCTGAAACAAACTCGCCATAGCGATACAGATATCTCAGATCCGAAAGATCCGAATTCATGATGATATCTGACTGCAAAGTCAAGCATCCGGATCTACACCTTCCCGTATCCTCTGCTCCATCATATCCTGGCAGTAATCATTTACATAGGAACGGAGAATCCCCTCCACTGTTGCCGCCTCCGGAAGTTCTTCCTCACAAAATGCAGAATATACTTCCAGAAACAGTTCCATGGATACAGTCATATCCCACAGCCTTTTCTCATGAGCATAAGCTACAGTTCCTGCGATCTCTGCATACAGAAAAACTGAAAGGCTTTTCCATATTCTCCCATCTGCTGTACTGCATACGCCGGATTTCCATAGCTGCTTTCATAATTTTCCGGGAGGATATCCTGATAAAAAGCAATGATTTCTCTCTTTCAACGCCTCCATCGTAAGCTCTTGCTGCTCTCATCCATCACATCTGCTTCGCCATGGAAAGAAACTTTGCCATGTTTCTGAAAAAATCTCCAAACGGTTTTTACGGTTTCTTCTGTTATGATCTCACGGATCCGTTCCTTCGCAAGTCCATAACGTTCTTTCATGCATTCTTCCAAGACTTCATCTCCCATCTTTTTCATCATCGATCACATGCCCCAGGGCAATGTGTTTGTCAACGAGTTCTTTCATATATTCCCAGATCACTTCAGAACCCTCTCCTGTTTTCCGGTTTCTCTTATAAATCTGACTTTTCTTCACCTGATGCTCTTCCCCCAGCTTTTTCCGTTGGAAGCATCATTTAGAAACAATGGCTGACAATTATCTAGCACATGGGCAAAATTTCGCCTCCGGGGTTTCGTAAGCCTCAAACTCCTCCCATAATGCTTTTAACCACTGTCCCTGATCTTCCGGCAATAGTCCATAGATCCGTTCTGCTTGCCTGCTTCTCCCTGTATTCCTTGGTTTGTCGCTCCTTTTTCATCATATGCATAGGTATCACCTGCATCGAATCTCTACCAGATCATGCGCCAGTACCATAGGAATCACCTTCGAAAAGATCCACTTCCTCATTGGAATATTCCTTTAAAAAGCACTGCCATCAACGCCAGATGCCAGGAATGCTCCGCATCATTCTCTTTCCGCTTTCCGTCTGCAAGATATGTCTGACGAAAAATATTCTTGACTTTATCTATTTCCATAATAAAAGTCCAGCTGTTTTTTAAGCGTTCTTTTTTATCCATCTGTTATACCCCCCGATAAAAAAGTCCCAGCCAGATAACCAGGATCACTCCATTCAAAATAGACCCGACCATGCTCGTCCTGTGTTTCCGGTTTTCTTCCGAAAAGCTGGAAAGCCCCAGTGTAAAGCCATATGCAGAAAGTAGCATGGCAAAAAGCCCGGTTCCGCCGATCAGGCCCCCGAGCTTTCCATCAAAAAAAAGAGTGCAAGCACAACTGCCGCGATAAACAGCACGAGGGAAGCCGCCTGCCAAGTCCTACAGACCATTTTCCCTTGGAAGCTTCTCTTTTTTTTTTTGCAAATGCATATCTATATCTTCTTGCCATTAATTTTTCTCCTAATCCTGTCGCAGACTGCATAAATCCATATCCAAGCGCTTGCGCCCAGAGTATTCAATATCATATCATCCATCATCAAAACATCCAACTTTTGTAAGCAGCTGGATCACTTCTATCGTCAGACTGATAAAAAGCCGGATAATATGATAAAAAAGCCATTTCGCATTTTCCGGTTATTACCGGAAGAATAAATCCGTATGGCACAAATCCCAGCACATTTCCAAAAACATTTGTGAAAAGCGCAAATGTACCCACTATTTTCGATAAGTCCAGAAACGCCTGATCTCCACAAACGGAACAAGATTGTAACGGTATTCTCTTTCTGCATCCGCCACTCTTCCGTATCCTTCCGAAAAGAACAGAAGATACACCAAGAACAAGAACATACAATACAAAAAAAGCTGTCCTGAGTTTTTTTACTCTGCGTTTTGTCCCTTTTTCCAATATTCTCCCCTGCTTAAATAGTCCAAAGCCACACGGAACAACGTGCGGCTTTTCAGATCATATGATTAATATCTCTGATTTTCTTCTGAGCAGTCTCGCACCGTTCACGATCATCAAATTCCTGTGACAAGTCCCGTCACCAGAACGTGACAATACCAAGTGCAAGGCTTCCCCCCCCGCTTCGCCATAGTTTTATAAATTTTTTCATTCATAAGGCTGCGTCCTCCCAGTAAAGCGGACCTTCGGAATCCGCCACTCTTTTATGACCTTTTATAACAATATTATTCTGCGCCGTACTGGTCGCCATGTATCGTCAATGGCATATTCAGCTTATCATCGATCACAACACGGCCTTTGTATTCTTTGTTGTAGAGATGCTCAACAACCTCCGCCATAGTTACAATAGCTGTAGTCTTCAGGCCGTAGGTTTCCTCGATTTCCTTTAAGCGCACTCTTTTGTTCCCTGGCCGCGTTCCATACGGTCAACAGAAACCACAAGACCTATCGGATTTACATCTCCCTGCGCTTTGATGATCGGAAGTGTTTTCTTTTTAATGGATGTTCCTGCAGTCGTAACATCCTCAATGATCACTACCTTATCCCCCCATCCTGATCGGGCTTCCAAGAAGAATTCCTTTATCTCCGTGGTCTTTTTCACTTCCTTATGGTTGAACAGTAACGGATATCCTTTTCCGTACATTTTCACTGATCTCCATAGTTGCTGCTACAGAAAGCGGAATTCAGCTTTGTACAATACGGTCCAAACAGCACATCAAAATCCAGTCCGAATTTGCTTTCTATCGCTTTTTATAATACTGTCCCAGCTTGCGAAGCTGCGCACCGGTACGGTAAAATCCTGTATTTACAAAAAATGGTGTCTTTCTTCCTGATTTCGTAAAAAATCTCCAAATTTCAAGGACATTACAGTCAATCATAAATTCAATAAATTCCTGCTTATACTGTTCCATTTATCTAATCCTCCATGTTTTTCATATATACGACAAACCCAGGATCCACACTCTGCTGCAATCCCAGTGTAAAATCCCTTTATTTATCCTGTTAATTCTAACATATGAACAACAGAATTGCAAATACGGCAATCCTCCGTTATTTCACTACTCCGATCAGCTCATTGATATCTTCCACTTTCTGTTTTTCAAGAAATGCCTGAATACCATCTGCGATCTCCACAGTGGCATAAGGGTTAAAAAAGCAGTTCCCACAGACACTGCAGTAGCACCCTGCCATAATAAATTTCCAGGGCATCCTCAGCAGTTGCGATTCCTCCCATACCGATGATAGGAAGGGATACTGCATTTGCCACCTGATATACCATACGGACAGCTACCGGTTTTACCGCAGGACCGGACATTCCACCAGTTTTATTTGCCAGCGCAAATGTACGACGGTTGATATCGATCTTCATTCCTGTCAGAGTATTGATCAGGGAAAGCACATCTGCACCACCCTGCCTCCTGCTTTCGCCATCTCGGTAATGTCCGTCACATTCGGACTCAGCTTCATGATCACCGGTTGTTTTGCATATTTTTAACTTCTTTGTAATGTCTTCAAGAGCTTCGGATTCTGGCCAAGGCCAGGCAATCCCGCCTTCCTTGACATTCGGGACAGGAAACATTGATCTCCAGCATGTCCACAGGCTCATTTCCAAGGCGTTCCACAACCTCACAGTAATCCTTTTGCAGATTTTCCGCAGACATTGACAATGATCTTTGTGTCATATTTTTAAGGAACGGAATATCTCTTTCACAGAAAACATCAATTCCCGGATTCTGAAGGCCAATGGCATTGAGCATTCCGGATGCTGTCTCTGTCACTCTCGGTGTAGGATTTCCCGGCCACGGTACATTGGCCACACCTTTGTCACAACCGCACCAAGTTTGTTCAGGTCCACAAATTCACTGTATTCCGCTCCGAACCAAATGTTCCGGACGCTGTCATCACCGGATTCTTAAGTTCTACGCCGGCAAGGCATCCTTCATTCTGCTCATAACTCTACCTCCATGTACTTAAGAATACAGGTCCATCTTTACATACCGCTTGTTATGTGCCATGTAGGGAATCTGCTGACATCTTTATTTACATACGCAGGCAAGGCATGCACTCTACACCAGGCCATACGCGCTCTTTCCAGCGGAAATCCGGGAATTCCTTTTCGCGGGCATATGCCTTTGATGGCACGGAGCATTGGCGCCGGTTCATTGTGGCAAAGATCGCATCTGCCTCAAGGCCATTCTCACGGATAGCATCCATGACATTTCCCTTTGTTCCGGCAGATCTTCCGTTGCCACATAGACATCTCCATGCTTCAAATTTTATTCAAAAACAGCTCATCTCTGTATCTGAGAACCATGATCTTTTTCTTGGTGTCCAGCTGTTTAGCAGTTTTTTCCAGCATTGGCGGGATTCCGATTCCCACCGCCCATGAGAAACACTTTTTTGCCTTTTACTGCATCCAGCGGAAAACCATTTCCCAGAGGTCCCATAGTCCTCAATGGGGGACCCCTGCATGAAGTCTGAAAATTCTCCGTACCGGTTCCTTCCTGTAACGATTATACCAGTCTCAGTTTTCCTTCTGCTTTATCGATCTCACAGAGACTGATGGGTCTTGGCAGAAGCTTACCGCCATTGCGGCTGTAAAGTGATACAAACTGTCCCGGCACTGCATTTTTTCCAATCTCACCTGCATCCAGCCACATACTGTAAATATCTGTACCAATACATTCCTGGCTGAGTATCTTACAGGGCTTTTTGTTTTTTTACTTTCTGATGTACTCATAAAAATGCCTCCTGTATTATCTGTTCTCCAGCGCACCGCTGATATCCGCGATCATATCTTTTACTGCCGCTCTGGAAGCATCTGCGTAATTTTCAGCGCCAAACTCTTTATATTTCTCCTGCTTATATGCAGCGATGATTCCTCTGGAAGAGTTTACGATAGCACCAAGTCCGTCCTCATTAAAGAAAATGGACAAGATCTGCGCCTTTTCCACCCTGAGCACCATATCCGAGAAC
>VOFJ01003335.1_pt1 | contig 12048 bp, 16 predicted proteins | sample 5384081 | NCBI WGS metagenome assembly VOFJ01 (sample SAMN12384729, study PRJNA508395) | human gut metagenome | isolation source: healthy gut I | host: Homo sapiens | reverse complement strand
AATTAACAAATGTTAATCCCCCAAAATTACAACTGAGCCCGGTTATTAACTCCAAATTCTCATTGTGTAAGGCTTTATGTATAACATCGAGACTCCAGATGTTTCTTCTAAATGGGAAAATAGCTTGTATATTGGGCTTAGTAGAAACATATCCCTCTCTGTCTTCATCTCCACGAATACCTACATATGAAACAGCGGGATCATCTCCAACAAACTTCTCAAACTCCGCTAACTTCATCTTTTGAGTACACCAGCGAGCCTGTGGCGATGGGAGATAGCCTCCACTAATCTTTAAGAAGTGGTCAAAAGGTGTTGGCTCTGGGCTACCTTCTGCTGCTTTTAATCGCACAACCTTGCCAAGGAAAGACTCCAAGTTATCAACAAGTTTCTCTGTCTCTTCCAATTCACAGCCCGTATCAGAGTTGTAATACTCCACTTCTAATGTTGGGTATTTCTGCTTCATATAGATGGCTAAAGCTGCGCTATCTTTACCTCCAGAAATACCAAGTACATGTCTTACTTTAGTCATTGTTAATTTTTTTTTATTATACTTAAAAGTGTATACGTATCAATGTCTCGATCGCCAGACAAAAACTTATTAATCTTTTCTTCAAGAGTTTTAGCTTGTTTGGTCTTTACAGAACTTAACTGTATGATTTGTTGCGTTGCAGCGCCGTTATTCGAAATAATCTCAAATCGGAAGAAGTTGTCTCCGTTTGTTAATCCCTTGTCGCTGATTTCGACATATTTTAGAAGTTCTTTGAAAGAGTGTATGAGGTTATCCATCAAGTACGCCTCTTCTTCATCCAACAACGACTCTAACTGTTTGTCAAGCACAATATAAGCGAGCGATTGATACCATGTTGTTCGGTCAGTATTTTTAGCTATAATACGTGTCAAGAAAGTTTTTTGTCGTTCTGTCAATAAGTATGTCTTAATTGACGCATAACGATGTTCTAACTCAACTTTATATGATGCGTACTCCTTCGATTTTAAGCCAAGTTCCTCAACTAACATGCCCTCTAAACGGTTAATAAGGTTAGAGTAACACATACGGAGTTCCCTAAATTGACTTTTGTAACAACTCAACATATCGCATTAAAACATCGGTGTTTTCAGCAATTTCGGTATCTTTGAAACCTAATGCACGAGGCAAATCCTCAAAAAAAGTCTTCTCAGGATCTTTTGCTAATGCCAATGCTGTGCGAAATTTTACAGTTGATTTTTGTAATCGCTTCGTGTGTTTTGCATATTTGTTAAGTTTCTTGTAGAATAACAAGAATGGCTTAATTGTTTCTATCAAACTCTCTGCTGTAAATTCCGCATCCTGTGACAGATTCAAAGCTTCACGATATTTATTGAACAAGTCAAGTTTGACCCCATCAACATTGAAAGCCTTAACAGAAAAGCCTACAGGAGACTTCTGCATAATATCAAGCACTTCGCGAGTAATTGTAGGAATATATATTCCAGTATCATTATAGAGTGAATAATCATTCTTTTTGATAATCAAGAATGCAGGTAGCCATAAATCTATAACGCCTTGTTTCAACTTAAATGGACGAGAACGTAATATCTTAATTAATTCTCCCAATTTCCGAGGCTTTTCCTTGCTGCTTTCAAGGAAATTCTCGCACGCATTCCAGAAAGGTAAAAAGCTCTCATCAATCGGAGCGTCTAGTATATATTCTCGTCCAATGCGTCGATGAATACCTGTATTATGAAGTAGTGTCAGGTATATGGTTTTCTCTGGTGGAAATTTTCCATCTTCGAATCCAAGATTAGCATTTGCACCATTTTCCAAAAGATGAGTAAGGAAGTTTACGCGAGCTATTGACATCGCACTACTTGGCTTATGCTTATTAACCATCTCATTGATGAATATAGGAGTATCACTGTACACATCATTGCTGATTGTAGATAGCCACTTGTTAAACATTGCTTTTGAAGATATATCAATCACTTCACCACGATAGACCCATTCTACATCCTCATTAAAATTGAATAGCGTATTGAGTACACTTGCGTTCAAAAGGTTTTGTTCGTGTGCAATCAGAGCTTTAATTTCCTTTTGTGCGACATTGTCCTTACTGTCAACATCTTTTTGTACATAGGCCAGTTTATCTAATTGCCATACATGGTCAATGATTTGATTTGCCTTCTTGAAGTAAGCGTACAGAATTGCCTCCTTAACACCTGCTGAATGCTGTTTGAGATTCTCTAATGTAAGACTCTCGTTAAAAATTAAGTTGATGTATCCATCAATTTCACCTTGTGGCTGACTAATTATTGGCTGATCGGAGATTTCATACTTAAAGTATCTAGGAGTTCCCTTACGGAAGTATGACGCATTAGCAAACTCAGTAGGGAGATTAAAGCATGCGACAAGTTTCTCCACGACATCTCTCGAGCGAGGAACTATTCCGGCAGCTTTTAACAATCCACCTTCAATATTAACATCTGTACCTTCAAACAAGATGTACTGCGATTTATAAGTAGCATAACGAATTATCTTGTGTTGAGTAAGTAACTCTATAATATATTCGGGAGCACTAATTCCAAGTGCAAATTTTGCGTATGCAGATAAGTCTTCTTTGTTGAGTTGAACACCTGCTTTCCCAAAGAGGTTAAGCATACCTATCGTTTTTATTAATTTGATTGCCTCTACTGCTATTCTTCCTTCAAATAAACTCTCAACGCGTTCCAATCCTACACGTATGCTAGTCCAAGCAGCCGAGTCGGAATTCACCTCCGATAGATATGAATAGAAATTATAGATGTCATAGTTATAGACATCAGCCAAACTATATGTTGTATCTATACTTTCCTTAAAAGTTAAGAGAGAACCTTGACCTGTGGCTTCCAAAAATGAGAATAGAGTCCGCTCATTTTGGCCATAACGTTGAATAGAAAGTGTCAATGCTTGCGCAGCAAAAAGGTCTAAAGGATACAAGCTTAAAGCGGTATCATAAGTGATAGATGAACTAGCAAATTTGCTTGTTATGGCAAGATTGTATATGTGTTCAAAGTTCTGATTAATGACCTCGCGTTGCAACTTCTCAATACGCTTTGATGCAAGATAAAGTAATTGCTCAACTGGCTCATTAAATACTATTTCCTTAAAACGACCTTTAACCTTTGTCCATTCATTTCTCTGACTTTCAGTCAGGGTACGTGCATAAGAGTTGAAATTTTGATGGAGTGTAGTGATTAAAATAGCATTACGTCGTTCATCATTGATAAACTCTGTAAACTTTTGTAAAAAGATATAATTCCCTCTCAGGGGTGTTCTTTGCCGCATATTCCAACAATTTACCAAACTCGTCGATAACGAGGACAACAAACTCCTCACGTTTTTCTGCCTGTTTAAAGTAGAGTCTTAGATTCTCAAATAAATTATCCGATGCATTCGTAGGAAATAGATGCTCAGCTAGAACTTTTTGTAGAGATGCATAATCACCGACAATTTTTTTCGAATCTAAATTTAATAAATCCATTAAATTGTCCCTTATTGGTTATAAGTTTACTGCCTTTTTGCAATCCATGCTCAAGAGCTAGTATGAAGTTGGATTTCCCAGTTCCATATGAGCCAATAATGTTGAACGAATGTACGCCTGCATTAAACGAGTCTACAATGTTGCCAATAACTCCTAATGCATTTTGAGTTACAATATAACCAGTAGGATTGAAGGTTGTTTGGGCAATATTTATTGATGGAGTGTATTTCATATTAGTTCGCCTCATAATATCTGTTAAGCACATCTATTGAATTTATTGTTGTACGGAACTGCAATTCCTTAATTCCGGCCACATCAGAGAATACAATCTCTGATGGATATAAGTCGCACACTTTTTAATAACATTAAGAAGGTCATTGTTTGTTAGGCAGAATATTAAAGCTAATTCTGCTATATCATCAAATGAGATACTATTTTTGTCCTTCAAACTTGACCAACAAAGCATACAAGAATATCAAGCTTGGTAGATTGCTGCGAGTATCATAGTTAAACATGTATGTATCCTTATCTGTTTCGCATATTAAATTAAGGGGGGTAAACAAAAAAGAATTACTATCTTCTATATTGATATTACCAACATTCTTTGTACAATAATTATGGAGCATTACTCCAATGTCTCGTTTTACAGTATTATCGTTGTAAAAGTTATTATAAGTCGTTCCCTCAAAACAAGTATGCTTAATATAGTTCTGCAATCTGCCTTTTTCGATAATATTTCGCTGGCGATGATAGTCTACAAATGTAGTTTTATAGATTGTTGCATATTGAGTGTTTACTAACATAAAATGAAGTAACCACAATGTGCCAATATCTTCTATATATGGATCTTGTCCATTTTCATCATTAAATAGATAGTCTGCAATAGGGTTCAATTCATTATCCTGTAACAAGCCAACAGCTTTCAGCCAAAAACGGATTGAAGCTACCATATTTTTACCAACGCCAAGATGCACAACGGCATCATCGTTATTGAAGTTTCTGTCTGCAATAACAAAGTCGTAACCGCGTTTAAGCCAATGTGACTTACACGCAAACGACTCATGTCCTGAGAATATAGGTCTTGCCATATATATTATTTTATATTCTTTTCGTTTATCAATTCTTTAATGTCCACATTTAATAAAGTTGCGATATTCACGAGCATATCAAGTGGTGGCTGGGTGGTATTTGAGCACCACTTTGAAATAGTTGAAGGATCTTTCCCTAACTGTTCTGCTAGCCATTTACCTGTTTTCCTTTTGTTCTACAAGTACAACTTTTAACCGATTAATTTTCTTCATTTTAATTCAATTACATTGACTTTATACAAAAGATATTGAAAAATTCTCAATTGGAGAAATTTTCAGCAAGTAAAAAGAACATATCTAAAGTTGAATTAACAACTTTCACTAAATATACTTGGCAATTTTTATTTTTTTGATTTTATCGGAACTAATATTCCTCATTACAATTTCATGGCTCTCCTTTAACTCATTATACCTTTGATTTAAATCCATGTAAAGAAAATTTCCCAATACCCAAAACATACAAGTAATAATAATTAACATTATACAGAGAAATCTATGATTGTTGGCATTATCTATATTATTTTTGGGTATCTTCTGTATGTCATTTTCGATTCCGTTAAGCCTTTCATTTATGGCATCAACCTTTTTATCGATTTGAATAATAGGGGAGAGTTTGGGCAATAACACATTATTAACCAGTTTGGTTTCCCTTTCAATTGCAAAATCAATAGTATTCTTACATCTTCTACTAACTTCATCAGCATAGATTTCTCTACTGTTTATATGGGCATTTATAGTGTCGTTTACGGCATTGACAATCGTTTCCTTCAACAATGAATTTAATTCTTGATTGTTCTCTGATTGCTGGGGCTGTTGAATATTCAAATGCTGAATATCTGTCCGTATGGCCTTTATTTCATCTTTAAGCTCATTATATATGGATAGGAGAGCAGCTCCTTCAATTTCTTTCTTGATCATCTTCTTCTACTTCTAATATGTTCACGATTTTTCCTTTTTTTCTTTCATCATCCAACTGGTTACTGTTTCCTCCACCACCTCCTGAAGATATTACCGCATTAGGCTGAAGGAGTAAATCTGCAACAGCATTTATGATAGAATTGCCAGTAGGAGGGGTAACGTCATTTTCATATATTTCCTCATGTTCTGCTGGTGTGACTGTATCCTTTTCTTGTTCCTGGATTTTGTCTTGCTGGGTATTTCCTAAGCTGTCCGATGTATCCAGAACATTCTCAAATTTGTTTAGCGTATTAGCTATTTTAAAATAACTCAGACTACGGTCTGTTCTGGAACCGCTGAATGTATATTCGCCACGTGAAAAGACTATACCACATGGCTTACCTTTGCTGTTTGTTCTTATGGTAAAATGAATTTTGTCTCTGCTCAGCTTCTTTTTAAACTCGTTCCAATTATTACTTTTCTCTAAAGCATTGCGTATGGCAAACATCATTTCATACTTATGCTTGTCTTTGCCACGAAGCCTGTCATACTTGACATTCTCTTTACCTTTCGGCATATACAAGCCATATTTTATTGTCAGTTCCCTGCACACCCTGTTATTTCTTATGCGGTCATTGCTGTCGCTTATGGTTTTACCGTCATTGTCCACACGGTTTATCACAAGATGTATATGAGGATGTTCTCTGTCGTAATGTCTTACAACAATATATTGTGTGTTTTTTGATATTTATCTTTTCCATATATTCTCCGGCAATCTTTACCATAAGGTCGTCAGTCAGTTTCCCGGAGTCTTGTTTTGAAAAGCTCAATGATATGTGATAGACAGGAGTTCTGATTCTTGTATTTAAACCTGCCTGACAACTGAAACTTTCAGCTATATGCTGCTTGCTGTCTGAACGTACTCCTTCGGTGGCAAGAAGCTTGGATTTATTGTTGCCTTTCATCGTATAATTTACAATCTTACCGAAGTCATTCCTTTTCATAATCTTTCCCATCATGCCTTTATCAGTTTAATGATTCTGTCTATTTCATCAGCCAGTTCTGATACGGGATTCTGACACTGAAACATATCCGAAAGTATTTGCATTTTTTGCAAGCTGATTTAGGTTGTTTGCCATGCCTGAAAGACTTCTTATCAGTTTTACATCTTCAGGTGTAAGACGTGCTGTTATGTTTCCATTTATGGCCGAATTTTTTATATACTCACCTAATGTAACACCGGCTGTTATGGCCTTACCGTTTATGATATGCCTCTCCAATACGGTACATTTGAATGATAATATTTCTGTACGTTTTTCCATTTTGTCCAGTGGAGGTCTGCCACCGATAGCCTTATTTTTGTTGTTGCTTTTTTGTTCCATTCTGTTGATTATTTTTTCGGTTTATAATTGATTTCTGTTGGGTACTTCCCGGATGGATTCAGAGGTTTTGGTATTACCAAAACATAAACTTGCCAACCGAAAAAACTACATTCCTTTTGTCATTCCGTTTTTTCCAGGATATTGTTGGATATGGGCAACGGAGTTTTATTGAGTACCGAAATCTCAGTTCTGACAGTTCAAGGTCGAAAGTCTCGATCAAAAGTTTTAGGGCAGGATTCTTTCTTGTCATGGATTGGAGAACGGCTTCACCTGATTTTACCTTTATAAGATAGTCGGCAATGTCGTATCCGTTCACCCTTTCAACATCATTTGCATTTTCTTCAAGATACTCGGAAATCTCAGTACGTATGTTTCTTTTTCTCATCTGCATACACTTTTCTTTCCATTCCTGTGTCATTCCGATATCAGGGAACAGAACAATATTCCGGCCTTTGAGTACGTCAAAATTCTGCTCGTTGAAGCATCCGTTTTTACCGCCCGTTGCAAGCCAGATATATTCCGGTATATAGAATGAAGCAATGATAGCAGTCTTTTTCGCTTTCCACTATGGCAACGGGTTTCCTGCTGTTGTATAAGAGATGTTCTCCAAAGTAGCATTGTTGTAAGTGGAATTCCGGAATATCAAGTTCTGTATGTACCCATGAAACATGTGCATAAGGTTCTTTTATACGTTTTCCTGTCTCTGCATTGTACTGCATGATTTTCCCGGTTCTTATTTTTCCGGATATGTCTGTTTGCCAGAATACCGTAGCATTTTCCCATTTCCTGGCGGTACCTACATGGTAAGTCTTCATAAGACGCAGTGCTGACTCATACCCCAGATGGTTGGCAAGATACAGAAACAGGTTATTCTGTTCATAGTATTTCATTGTCTGCTGCATAATTTCATCTGGTATAAAAGATGTGTCGGTATGCCGGCGTACAGGAGGGAGCCTTTGATGACATACAACAGGTTTCTTGTCTTTTACAACAGGGAATGATTTATTGTACTCTTTACATTCCGGATGTTCATCAAAATACATTGCGGGAGTATAGTGATAACCACAATTATTGATTCTGTTACATTTTCCTACATATTCGGGAAAGGAGACAGTCCCCTGGGTATCAATATAACGGGTGAACTCACGATGCTTTCCGCAAGAGGGGCAGGTATATCTGTTTCTCCGGTGCCTGTTGTAAGGCTCCAATATAAATCTGAAGTTTTCCATAATTTTCTGTTTTTAGTGATTGACAAAGTGATAAAGTCAGCCGTTAGTTTGTCACTTTATCACTTTGTCATTGTGCTTTTTTTTATAATTTCCATATTCGTGATAAAGGTAAGTTCCGTTGCCTTTTCAGGAAACGGTCATACGTGCTGGTACTCCAGTTCATGGAGACGGCTACTTCAATCCTTCAGAACGTGTAAACTTATCCGGCAGCTTTTCCAACAGTTCTGTCTGCTTGGGAGTGAGCATCACGCCTTCAATCATGGAGCATATCTGCAGGGCAGTATTTTTAAAATAGGACACCAGACGTATGGATTTCAGTACACTGTCAAGATCGATGCAGCTTTTGTCACCTTCATTACATACCCATTTGCACAGTTGTATGATCAGGCAGAATCTATGAATGTAAGTCTCAAATTTGCTGTATATACTGCGTCTTTTATCCGATTCCTCCATGTTCAACATATCTGCCCATTGATGCTGCCATTCCATAACCTTTCGTCTGGCTCCAGGTTCATATTCCAGTCTTTTAGGATTTATATTCCCGTGCTCATCATGTTCTATTTTCATCCTGATGAACGATTGCATGATTGTGTTCCATTCATTGAAATGGCTCATGTCAATATCATCATCTTTCCAGTATAGCTTATCCTGAATTTCAGGTATGGCAAAAAGAATACGGTCAAGGAAACCATTATTGCTTTTACTTCCTTTGAATGTATCGATAAGTATTTCCGGCTGAATTGTACCTATCACATTGGAAAACGGAGAGTCAATCATGATATTGTTGGTATTCATTTTGCGGTCGGAAATATACATGTACCCATTGAACAGTGATATGTAGAACTGTTCTTCCGAGCCTTTGTTGTAGTGTGTGAAATTATTGATCCATCCTTGAGTTCATCCATGTAAAGGCAAAATGCCACGCGGATGCTCTGATATAGACTTTGCCATAGCTTCCTGTGTGATATCAGAAACCAGAAATCGGGTGCGTACAGGTTCCTTTGGGAAACATGTCAAATCCCTGTTCCAGACGTTCCTTTTTACTCAAACTCATTATTGATTCATACTTTCTGTACTCTTCGTTATATATTTCCTTCTGCTCCTTATCAAATCTGAACAGAGGTTCGAAGGCCGTTTTCAGAGGATGGCTTTTATTAGCACCCGGCCTTCCGACGAGAGCCATATATATGATACACTTGATATCCCATCCCGTTTTGAAATGAAGGATATGTGTATTGCCTATACAAGTGGAAATGGCTGTCATCATGCTGCACGCAGTGTAGTCGATAGGAAATGCCAGGTACTCATACATATTCAGAATGATGTTTCTTATCTTGTTGGGGAAAATATCAATAGGAAATGAAGAGTCGTTCATTTTGCCTATCATGCTGACAGCGTCATTTATTATACCACTTGGAGTTATTCTACTTTCTCCCATACCTGTTAATCACGGGTTTAATACCCTGAAAGACTCAATATGTGCTTCATCAGAGAGTTCATTAATACATTTCTTCTTGTGCATTTTCATCCATTAAAGAATCTCAGACCGGTAGAAATGGAGTGTATTACCTTGCTTAGAATGGGGGAATACTGTTTTGACAAGTATACCGGTAAATGGTGCTCACGCTTTTTCTTTATAAGAGAACTTACTTCCTCGATGGATATCTCATCATCTTCCACCGACATGTTATTTTTAGAATTCTGAGCCTGTTCCTCCATCATTTTTATGAGGTGCTCTACAGCCTGCGGCAAGTTATCATGTGTAACTTTGCCAAAAACATTGTTTTCGTTTTTCATCATTTGTAAAAATTTGATTTCTCTGCAAAAGAATGGCAAATGATGGATAAAAAAAAAAGCATGTCCTCATGAATTCCTCATGCGGTCCTCATGCTTTCCTCAAACTTTTAACAACTACAATGTAATATACTGTAATTCTGCGTGTTTATGCTATGATTTATATGTGCCTGACTGACAAAAAGATTCCCATAAAACTTTAAATACAGTTTTACAGGAATCTTCAGTTATAAGGATGGTATTTGTTTTTGCTGGATTTCTTTCAGATATTCGCTGAAGAAATTGCTTTTTTTCATATTTATGGCCTCAATACGGGAATTGGTTGCCAGTCTTGTACTGTTCTTGAATAATACATTGGCTGTGCAGAAAGAAGATGATATGAACTTCTGGCACCCATTGAAGAAATCGGTTTTCTTTAGGTCTGTTCTACAATAGTGGCACATTATATAGAGGTTATGAATGAAAGCTCCCAAGTCAGTCTTTGACATTCTGCTTATTTCAGAAATCGGGTATTGTATATCTTCCTCTATTGGCATGCCTGTAATTTGAGAAAAGGCATACTTTTTAAAATATTCAATTTCATAGGGCTTGAGACAATCGTCCAATTCCGTACTGATATAATTATAAATAAAAGAAAAAACAGTTTGCATAATCTTGTAGATTTTGTCATCGGCCGGATTATCATTGCCGTTATTCTCTATTGCATCCAGATAATACTGTAATGGTTTCTGGTCATTTACGAGAAGTTCCTCTATCTTTTTCGATTTGCTGTTGATGGCGGTTTTCCTATTCTTTAAGTCGTACCATCAGCTCTTCGGCTACATTTTTATTGTTTGCCTCATTTTTTGTATTCTTCCAGCAGTTTTTTCTTGCACCGGTATAAATGTCCGTTTGTCTTGTTATATATCCTCAGATTGACGTAAGTAAGTTCTTTATGTAACCATTCCTGATCATCCTTATGCTCATTCAGCACAAGAATATATTTGTCCAGTTCACTTTGAATCTTCATATCGGAGATTTTCCGCACTATCATAATAATTATAGCTATAAGGCTGATAGCGGCCAAAGAGTAGGAGACAACCGAGAGTATGGGGCTGTATTTATACACCTTTGCTCCTGAGCAGATAACACCAACGACTAATAGCAGAAGTACTGCTATTAGCCAGATATAACCGATATGCAACTTTTTTGCATATCGGAATGGATTGATTTTAGAAATTGCCTTTTTTCATATTGTTCTGTGTTTTGACTGATTGTATTAATGCTTAATCGTTTTTTGCAGCTTGTTCCTTTAATGGGTTCACGACTTTGGTATATCGCATTGTGGTACTTTCCTGTTTATGTCCGAGTACATTCTTGATAGTAATAATATCTGTACCGAGGGCCAGTGACAGGGTAGCGTATGTATGACGTGTACAATGGAAGTGCAAGTCTTTCTTTATACCTATGCTTTTTGAACCATCTTTTCATCGGATAGGTCAGCATATATGTGGTAAGTCCGTTAAATACGAGTCCTTCACCACGTGGGCCGATAACTTCCATGAGATCGTCCCCAATAGGAACGTTTGCCATGTTCTTTGTTTTCTGCATACGTTTGAATACACACCATCCGCCTTTGGGCAATTCCTTGATGTCCTCCCACTTCAAGGCAAGTATGTCACTTCTTCTGAAGCCTGTTATACAGGCGAAAATGATAGCCTTTCGTAATACCGGAATAGGGCACTCATTATTTATGATCAGTCCTAATTCATGTTCTGTCAGATAATTGATTTCTGTTTCCTCTTCCGGAATCCTGTCAAGAAAATCATTGATATTCTCTTTAAGCATCCGTTTCTTATAGGCCTCTTTCAACATTCCTCTGAATGTGGAAAAATATCCGGCAGCCGAGTTCTGTTTCAGCTTTTTACTGTCGTCTCTCAGTTTGGCCGTATTCAGCAGATAGGAGCGGAATCTCTGGCAGAGAGCCACATTGATATCTGCAAAAAGTACATTTGTTGTTGGTGAAGGCAGCAAAGTGCTGATACACATAAATCCACTTCTTTATTATGTTTGAGTATTATTTCGAAAATAATCAAGAAAACCCTTGTTTTCAACAATCTTATCAAAAATCGACTCTCTTCGTTTACATCTGGTTCAGTAACTACCGAATCTAGCTATCGAG